>ULPQ01013912.1_pt1 | contig 12045 bp, 8 predicted proteins | sample 1953571 | NCBI WGS metagenome assembly ULPQ01 (sample SAMEA4835631, study PRJEB28245) | human gut metagenome | biome: gut microbiome; material: fecal sample | place: Denmark | collected 2008 | reverse complement strand
CAGGTCTACAAGAGTACCACCTATGGAGCGTTTACAAAGAAATCGCATAGACACAGGAGCTGTGGTATACTGTGTCTATGCGAATTTATAACAGTCTTAGGACAATGTATTGGAGGTAATGCAATGGAATTTGAACTGCTTGCAGATAGTATTAAGCAAATAAATGATAAAGCAAGTTCAGCAGCAAAAAGTGCTGTAAATCAGCTGTAAATCAGCTCATGACATTGCGCAATTGGGCGATTGGTTATTATATAGTTGAATACGAACAAGATGGCAGCGACAGAGCAGAATATGGTTCTCATCTTTTGAAAAATCTGGAAAAGCAAATTGATCAAAAAGGAATGAATTATACGCTTTTTAAGGCTTGTAGACAGTTTTATAAAGTATATCCTCAAATTGGTTCGACAGTGTCGAGCGAATTTAAATTACCAGATTTTGGAAAAAGTTCGACAGTGTCGAACGAATTTGTAACAGATCCAGATGTTTTAGTTAATAACTTGTCTTTTTCACATATTCGAGAAATTATGGTATTAAATGATGCGTTTGAACGATTTTTTTACGAAACAGAGTGTATGAAATGCAACTGGAATGTAAGAAAACTCCGCAGACAGATAAAAACTAACCTTTATGTAAGAGCTGGTATCATAAAATACACATAACGATTCAGAACCCCATCTTGATTCCGCTTACGCTGCATCTCGATGTTGCTTCTCGCTATATGAAATTCCACAAAAATAGCTCATTCATGTAACCATGATTCGCAATTTTTCTTCCATTTCGCATGGCTCTGAATCGTCAAAAACTCGCAAATAATTTGAAAGCAGGGAGTTCTTTCATGAACATTACTTCAAAATACCGCTCTCTTTCGATTCAGGCACGGGCGGCGCTCTGGTTTACGATCTGCAGCTTTCTTCAAAAGGGCATTTCGTTCATTACCGTTCCGATTTTCACACGTCTGATGAGCACGGAGGAGTACGGTACCTACAAGGTTTATCTGTCCTAGCTGCAGATCCTGACGATTCTGACATCGCTGTACCTGTTCAATGGTGTTTACGACAATGCGATGGCAAAGTACGAGAAGCAGCGGTAGCCAACGTAGTGCTGAACTTTATTTTTATCCATATTTTCGGTTATGTTGCAGCCGGTTACACGACGCTGGCATGCTATATTCTGTATTCGGTTGGACACTATGTGGTGAGCAAACGGATTCTGGTGGCAGAAGGCATTGAGGAAAACCTGATGGATGCCGGATTTCTGCTGGCATGTTCCGCATTTCTGATTGGAGTAAGCGTAATCTGCAATCTGCTGTTCCCATACAGGATCCTGCGGTATGCGATTCTGTTCGCAAGTGCAGGCCTGGTGTTCTGGAAACGGAAACTGTTGTTGAATACGATGGCAGACATCCGCAAAAAGTAAATCAAAAGAAGAAAGAAAAGGAAAATTTACATGAGTACCAGTATTTCAATAAAAGAATTAAAAGAACTCGATCCGTCGAGCTATCAGATCGTGGATATCCGCGACGCAGTAGAGATTTCCCACGGAGCCATTCCGGGGGCGCTTGCGATGAAGACAGAAGAAATTGAGACCAGCGATGCGATTGATCGGACGAAAAAGACGATCATCTGCTGCAGCCGTGGCCGGTTCAGTGTGGCAGCCGCAGACGAAGCAGGACAGGAAAAAGAAGTTCATTCATGTACAGAAAAATAGAAGAAACGCCGGAGCGGGAGAAAATGCTGATCCGGTTAAAAGAGCTCCGTCTGAAACGAGGCTACTCGATGTTACAGGCGGCGCGGAAGATTTTCAGCCATCTGGACACCTACAACCGGTATGAGAAAGGCATTCGTGAGATCCCGTTGGACTCGCTGATGCTGCTGGCAAAGACGTACGACTGCAGTCTCGATTACCTCGCAGGTATTTCCGACCAGCCGCGAAAATATGGAAAATAATGCCAGAAACCGTACCGCTTCTGAAAAAATACGGTTACAGGCAGCCTGAAAGAGAAAAGAGGCTGTCGCACGAATAGCAAATTTCGGCATCCCCAGTAGTAATTGAAAGGATCCCAGCATCATATCGAGCGATTCATCCGGTATAAGATCCCCTTTTCACTCAGGATATTTTCATAGGATTCCTGACGCTTCTCTAAGAAACTTTTGGAGATGTACAGACGTTTATTCCCTTTAGCACGGGAACATCGTTCTTTATACGGACAGCCTGTAGGTACTCTTGGTTCAGTAGGGTGACCGCCTCCTGTATTTTCAGAAACATATTTTCTTCCCATTCGTTCCAAGCGACGTACCATCTGATAAAACAGGGCTTCGCAGGTGTCTGCCAAAAATCCAGTACGGAACCTTGCAATCGTGCTGTGATCCGGTTCTTTCTGACCAGCAAGCAGCTACATAAAGTTAATATCACGTTTACAAGCGGTTTCAATCTTTCTGCAAGAATAAATATTTTGGGAATAAGCATAGGTCAGTATCTTGAACATGGTCTTTGGGTCCACTGCCGGATTTCTGCCTTTGGTAGAGTATGCCTGATACAGTAAACTGTAATCTAAATCCTCCAATTCGTGGCTCAGCAGTCGGACAGAATCATCATCAGGAACCAGACCTTCCAAATTTAATGGCAAAACCAGTTGATAAGGCTCGCCGAATTCGGTATAATTTTTATGGTATTTTATGTATTTGGTCATACTTAATTATACCATGGATTGCGGGCTCTTCGGAGTCCGTTTTCTGCTTTTGGACATAAAAATGGAGCTATTGCTCCATAGATGATTACTCATCTATTTTGCAACAGCCCACTTGACTTCTCTTAATTGTGCACATCACCTGAAGCATCTGATTGCAAAATTTCTACAGAATGGATTGCATGAGTAAGATATGCATCCGGTGCAATACAGGATTCAAACTCCCAAACGGTATCGTAAAAGGCCGAAAAAATTCGATTCAAACTAATTTTGTTCGGAATACAGATATTGTAATACGGTGTATTTCTCCTAAAACGCAAATAAGAAAACTCATCTGCAAAAAACAGTGTCGGTCTTGGGATATGCTGGTAATCAGACAGCAAACCATTCGGCAAAATCTTAATCTGAAGCGCATTTGAAATTTCATGCAGATGTTTCATATGCTTAAAAAAATGAAGACGCTGTTCCGGCGAAAGCTGAATTCGATAACCATAGAAATCCAATTCGCCAGTAACTGTAAAATCTGTAAATGCAGAAGCATAAATCAGTGCTCTTATCGGTGTAACAGCAAGTATCTGCGATACCAGAGAATGTATTTTTTGAAGTACAGGTCTGTATGTCTTTCCTATAAAAGAGCCATACTTATCAAGCAGCTCATTATGTAAATCAGTTGGAAGAAAATGTTCTGTAAAATGTCCAAGCAGACAAGAAGAATTCCGGGCAAACAGTGAATGCTCATATTCGTAAGTACGAATCATTTCAGGAATAGATGTCCGTCGAATAAGCAATGTTTCTTTGCTGCAAAGTAATTTTAATTTGTAATAAAGTTCCGTTGAAAGAGACGAATCTTCAATTGTTGTAACAGCAAGACAATGGTTCTGATCAACTAACATACCTGAAAGCGAATAAATATCTTTAATCGCAAAAACCATTTTTTTCTGTGCCTGTGTTCCGCAATAAAGATTAAAATCAATATTCGAAAGATTTGAAAGCAAATTCATCAGGAAACCAGCCGTATAAACCGGATTATCTGAAGACGATTCCAAATCAATCATTAAAGAAAAATGAACTCCTGGAAGCACAAGTCCTATGTCATTGTGCATGCTGTTAAATTCAGCAATTAAAAGCTGATAATTCGTGTCTACATTCAGAATATCTACCATAGCATAAATATTTAGCGACTTTACTTTACGGAGTGATGGATGTTTCATTTTAAAGATAAACTGATCCAGTGTAAGTTCCGGATAATATGAAATTTTAGTAGCCACTTTAGAACCAGTTGTTACCTGAAGTTCTTTTACATATGTATATTCAGATTCGAGATGATCGTAAATCGCTTTCTGAAGATTCGAAACGTCAGAAATTTGATATTCTTCTAAAAAAGTGTCCCGGTTATCATCAGTCAGAGCCTCAACAATACACTGGCTGATATTCTGCAAAATAATTTCGTGATTTTTTTCTGTTGGAAGTGATTTTCCACTAATCCATTTGCTTATATAAGATTCATCATACTGCACAGCTTTGGCAAGTACATAATTTTTTAAATTGGCCATAGATGTCAGATGCTCTAACAGAACACTGAATCTGTTTTTTTCTTTCATAATAATCAAAAGCCCCTCTCTTCTATTATAATTTTAGTGTACTGCATACAAAATAAGAAAACAAGAACATTTATACAAAAAATTTCCTATTGAATGAAATCCTGAAAAAAATGAATTAGTTGATTTGTTTGATTCAATATGCCAAATTCACCACTTCTATTGAAAAGGAAAAATATCCATGATAGAATACGAATCGTCATTATAAAACAAATAAATAATCGGAAAAGGAAGTAAATAATTATGGAAAATACAGGAGCAGCATTAACTGGAAAAGCGAGCGTTGATAAACCATGGTTACAGTTTTATCCAGAAGCACTGCGCAACGTTGAAGTGCCAACAATAACTGTTGAAACGTTTTTAAGAGCAAAAAATCCAGACGAAAATAAAATTGCATTTGAATATTACGGAAACAAAATTACATGGAAAGAATTCTGGGGAGAAGTTGATAAAGCAGCAAAATCTTTAAAGATACTTGGATTTGGTGAAGGAAACAGAATTCCTGTATTTCTGCAAAGTGTTCCGGCACATTTTATCCTTCTGATCGCAGCAGAAAGAATCGGAGCTGCAATTATCTGCAGAGATGACATTCCAGAAGAATTATGTTTTGCAATCAGAAAATCAAAATCAGAGACAGCATTTGTCATGGATTATACATCAAAGTCAGATGAAGATCTGTTCCGTGCAACGACACCAATGAAGCGTGTAATTAAGGTTTCTCCATATGATTATGCAGATAGAAAATCTGTCCCGGACTATGTTGAAAAAGAAATTGCATCCAGATATACCGGTGCGATAGAGACAACAGAAGGAGATCTTACATGGGACGAGTTCCTGGCACTTGGGAAAGATTATACAGAAGACTATATGGCACAAGAAGATGTGAACAGACCAGTATTTGGCGCATATACAAGCGGATCCACAGGAATCTCTAAATTAGTTATTCATTCTTCTTCTAATATAGTAGCAACTGCATTCCAGATGTCCATCTTTATTCCGCCGTCAGATGTACCGGAAAAATGGTGGCTGCCAATCTTACCACCTGCACTGATTGCAGTAACTGTATCAATGGCAATCTTCCCATTGTCAGCAGGACTGATTATGGTACTTGATCCATTCTGTCCGCTGGAAGATATTGATATCGCATTTATGGAGCAGAAGCCAAACTTCTGGGCACTGATTCCAATGTTCTGTGAAATGCTTATGAAGAGTGACAGAATTCCGGAAGATTACGATATGTCTCATCTAAGAAGTATCGGAACCGGAGCTGAAGCAATGAACGAAAGGAAAACACAAGAAGTAGAAGCATTCTTCCATAAGCATAATGTTAAAGCAACTTTAAGTGCCGGATATGGTCAGAGTGAAGGATGTTCAAACTTTACACTTCCAAATCCGATGTTCCCGCTGGTAGACGGATGCGTTGGAATGCCAATGCCGGCAACAACTATGGCAGTATTCTCAGAGGATCTGGAAGAACTGAATTATGGAGAAATCGGAGAATTATGTATGACGGGTCCTGCTATGATGCTCCACTATGCGGGATGGAGAGGTGATGAACTTACTGAAAGAACACTGATCAATCATCCAGATGGGAACTGCTGGTTACATACGGGAGATAAAGCTTACATCAATGAACACGGAATTGTATACATTCTTGGACGTGGAACAACAAAGCGTTTCGGTGGCGGAGAACTTTACATGATGAGAATGGAGACAAAAGCAGTACGTGTAGCTGGTGTAGAAGATGGATTCTTCTGCTTTGTACCAGATCAGGATCATGAAGGATATTTCCTTCCATATTTCTTTGTAATCCTTGATGAAACAAAGAGTCTGGATGAAGTAAAAGCAGGTCTTGCAGATGCACTTGAAGAATATGAATATCCGGTAGACATCCGCGTAATCAAGGAAAGACCGTATTTCCACTTCAAGACAAACAGAAAAGAACTCACAGCAGCAATTCTTGAGGAACTGAACTAAAAAAGACTCCTCTGTCGCATCAATATGTAAATTCTATATAAATAAGTAAGAAAAAACCTGATGATTCCCCGTATTTTAACAAATCATAAGATACGGGGGAATTTCTTTATTACGTTTATACATGTCAGAAACCTGAAAACCAGACTTTTCGATGTGTTTTTGTGCTAAAAAACGTCAGTATGTCTTGAACAAAACAGTTAGCAGTGATATATTAAAGTAAATACCTAATTACTATATTATATGCAAAAATATATGCAAAATACGAATTACAGTAGCATATAATAGAGGGTGGAGTATAAATAAAATACAATGGAAATGAGGTGGGGGCAAACAAAAAACATAATATGAATTATCTAATACAAACACGAAAGGAAGGGAAGACATTATGAAAAAGAGAAGTAAAATGCTTTTGAGTTTATTCCTCTCTGCTATGATGGTATTCAGTGTAGTGCCTTCAACAGTTCTTGCAGAGACTGCACCTGAAGAAACACCAGCAGTGCAGGAAAATCCTACAGAAGCCGTGCAGGATAACACCAATACAAATGAGGCAGAAGATCCAGCAACAGAAGATTCTGTGACAGAAGATGATGCAACAGAAGCAACTACTGATTCTTCAAACACAGATAATGATGCTGTGGCCCAGACAGATACTGATGAAAATAAAGTAACTATTTCAGGTATTACAATACAGACACCAGTCATCCAGTTCGAGGGTGCCAATGCAGCTGTAGCAGAAGCACTTACAAAAGATATAAAGATTGATGAAAGCGATCCGGCAATCCAGAGCCTGCGTGAAGCATTGGGGGATCTCGAAATGGTTGGCGGAGAAGCCGGCACAGAATCCAATGAATCTAATATCAGCACAGCAGACCTGTATGAAGCAGATGAACAGGCTGAAACCAAGAAGCTGACAGAAGACCAGATTAATACAGTTGTTGGTATGTATCAGCAGTATCTGAATCAGTGGTCAGCCAATGCTAATGTACTCGGTGTTCAGAATCCATTCTTTCTGGATTTCAACGATGATACAGATGGTCTTGGTATCCTTGGTCAGATGCTTGCCTTAGACGGCAAATCTGTTCAGGATATCAGAGATGGCAAGGTGAGCTACGATGACCTGACAGGTATGATCTTTACTTTCACATATGGTGATAAGTTAGGTATTAAGTATTATGGTCCAGATGTAACAAATGCAAGAGATGAAGCTCTTGCTGCAGTTACAGCATCAGGTGCACAGACAAAGGCACAGAAGCTGCTTGTTCTGAATGACTGGTTGGCCCATAACAATACATTTGATATGTCCTACATAATGAACTCTGGTAAGAAATCAGATGATGACAAGCCGATGATTGCAAAGGATCCTCAGAAGCAGAAGCATGAGGATGAAGTTTACGATGAGATCTATAAGGTTTACGAACCACAGATCAAACAGAATTTCCATGATCAGATTTATGCAGGCATTAAGCAGGATTTGCTTGTAAAATTTTATAAAAACGCTATTGCTCAGACTTTGGTGAAGGCTGGACAGTCTGAGGAAGATGCGAATGCATATGTAGAAGCTAATAAAGAAGCTATCGAGAAGGATCCGGAAGCATTTGTGAAAAAAAACCTTCCAGACGCAGCAGAACCATTGAAGCAGGAAGCAGATAAATTTATCAAAAATGCTGAAGAAAAAGGCGTTGAGGTTTCTGAAGGCGTTACGATGACTGTTGAGCAGCTTACTCAGCAGCAGTTAGATAGCGATGATCCGGCATTGGATATGGACGGTGATGGAACGAAGGAAACAAGCTTTAAGCAGGCGATTCCAATCTATGCGAAGCAGGCTGCAACCGGTATGACAACTGGTGTCATTAACTATTGGGAAGGTACTCAGTTTGGTGCATTCGGTATGGGTACATCTGTATGTCTGGGTTACTCCAGAGCTTTTTCATATCTTGTGCAGTGCCTGGATAAAGATATTTATCTTAAAGATCCAAGTAAAGGTTATGACAGCAAGAAAACTGTTACAGCAGATGATGGTACAACTTCAGAAGTATGTGATAACTGGAAGACAGCCAAAGAACTGTACTATGGTTCAGATGGTAAGACACTGGATATCAATGCAGGCTACACAGTTGACCTTGTAAGAATTTCCTTCCAGTCCAACGTTACAATGTATGGCGAAGAACAGGAAGACTTCGGTTCCGACCATTACTGGAATGCAGTCAAGGTGGATGGTCAGTGGTACTATGTAGACCCTTGTTATACAGATGTCTACACAGAAGTTATGAGTCGTGACCGTGTCGAGACAGATGGTGATATGAACCATGTCTTCTTCCTGTTCAGCGATACAGATGCAAGAAAATTGTATCAGGGTAACTTTAGTGTTTTAAGATCACTTTATCAGAATGAAGCAACAGATACAACATATGAAAAAGCATGGATGGCTCGTGCAGCAAGTAATGTTTACTATGCAGATGGTTATGCTTACTATATGTATGATTCGACAGACCTGTTTGACAGAGTAAGCAGCACAAGCATGAATCAGAGCCAGAAGGCTGCAGAGTACAAGATTGTTCGTCATAAACTGACAAATAAGGATACAGGCGATGGCGACAGCGATTATGAAACACTAATCAACTTCACAGACAAGAAAAACGACGATGATGACGATACATTTGTAAGCGTTCTGAACAAAGACGGTAAGATGGAGAAGAATGATCTTCTGACCAAACTGTATGCACAGTTTGTGGATGAACAGAGCATTTACCCATCCATCGGTCTGACAGCAGCACTGTATACAGATGGTAAGATTTACTTCAACGTATCCAACGATATCGTTTCCTACAATCCTGCAGACGGTGCAGTAGCCGTTGTGAAGGAATATAACACAGTATCTGCAAAACGTGATAATACAAAGTTGTTTGGCGGTATGGCGTTTACAACAACAGATGAAAAGAGTGCAGATTTCACTGTCACAAATCATCCAATCGCAGGTCTGACTGTGAAGGGTGACGAACTGGTTGTTTCAATCGGTACAAACTTCGCGTTCATTTCAGGTAAGAGCAAACTGCTTGACCATTCCAGCTACGGTTATGAATTCGAAGAGACAGATTACAATCCGACTTATACAAACTACAAGAAGTATCAGCAGTTCATGGGCAGTCAGAGCAATGATAATGACGAGTTCATGTGGTCTGCAAACTTTGTTGATACAGTTGATTTGAAGACTTTGACAGGTGATTCTCATAACTATAAGACAGTTTCTGTACCTGCAACATGCGGACGCAACGCATTTACAGAAGAACGTTGTTCTGACTGCGGCCTGATTAAAGACGGTACACGTGTTGAAGAAGAAGGTACAGCACACGAGCATCATTACATCAAGTTCCATGAAACATACTATACAAAGACTGATAGCGGTAACTGGAACGAAGCGGACAACTATGTTTGCCCAGAGTGCGGTGCTTGTATTACAGAACCTGTTAAGTCCAAATATGAACAGGCTAATTCTACATACGAGAAAAGAAAAGCTATCTGGGATGAAGCTCAGAAGAACGCAGCAGAAGGACATGCTTACACAGCAACAGATGCTGAGTGGAGCGATGATCACACAAGCGTTACATTCCAGAATCTGAAATGTGAAACTTGTGCAAATCAGATCAATAAACTGGATTGTCTCCTTGAATCAGATGAAAATGCAACAAACAAAGCTAACAGAGATTCTATTGAGAAAGCTCTTGCAGAAAAAGTAACTGCAACGGCTAAACTTGTTAGTCACACTGGTACATGTGATCAGGGTGTAACATCTACTTACAAAGCAACAGGTAAGACAGATGATGGTTACAGATATACTGCATCTGATAAGAAGACATCTGACGCAGGTCAGCACCAGTACACAGGTACATGGGCATGGGAACCAGTAAAAGATGACAACGGCAATGTAACTGGATATACAGCATCTGTAACAAGTGTTAAGTGTTCTGTATGTGATGATGAACCTAAAGCAGAGCAGATTACAGTTGCTGATGCAGTTAAAGATACAGAGAAATCTGTAGCTGCAACATGTACAGAAAAAGGTAAAGATGTCTATACAGCAACAGCAACAGTAAAGGATGCTGAAGGTAAGACAGAAATTGGTACATTAACAGATACATATGAAGTTGAATTGGCAGCCCTTGAACATAAGTATGGTGCTCCTGTATGGAACTGGACAAAGGGTGAAAACAACACTTACACAGCAACAGCAACATTTACATGTGCAAATGATGAGAAACATGTAGAAACAGTTGATGCAAAAGTAACTGAGAAATCTGATGGCGCAACATGTACAGAGGCAGGTAAGATTACTTACACAGCTACAGTTACATTTGAAGGCAAAGATTACACAGGTACTAAGACAGAAGAAGTAGCAGCTCTTGGTCATGACTACAAAGTCTCAGAAAAAGACGGATGGAAATGGACAGCTGATAAAGAAAAAGGATATACAGCTGTTGCAACATTCGTATGCAGCCGTTGTAAAGATTCTCATGACGTAACTGCAGATGTTGTTAAAGAAGACAAGAACAGTCAGATCATCTACAAAGCAACTGCTAAATACACAGATGAAACTGGTAAGGAATTTACAGCTACAGCTACAAAGAGTACAAAAATGTCCGTATCTTACATAGTTCACGGTCAGGATTATGGCTGGGAAAAAGACTGGAAGAAAGACGGACAAACGTCTGGTACAGAAGGACAGTGTAAACGTCTGGAAGCAATCCAGATCAAGTTACCAGATGATGTTTCTGGATCTATCGAATATCGTACACATATTCAGGACATCGGTTGGGAAAAGAACTGGAGTAAAGACGGAGCAAAATCCGGTACAGAAGGACAGTGTAAACGTCTGGAAGCAATCCAGATCAAACTGACTGGTGAAGTTGAAAAGAATTATGACGTATACTACAGCGTACATGCCGAGAACTTCGGATGGCTCGGATGGGCTAAGAATGGCGAAGAAGCAGGAACAGCTGGTTACGGATACCGTCTTGAAGCAATCAGGATTCAGCTGGTTACCAAAGGGGACAAAGCACCAGAACTTATTGGTACTATCAAAGAAGCTATGAAAGCAAGACTGGTCGGATACCAGACACATGTACAGGACTATGGTACACAGGCATATGTATATGACGGTGCTATGGCAGGTACAGAAGGCGAGTGCAAACGTATGGAATCTATCCGTATGAAACTCCCGTCTTCAGTGAACAGCTCAATCCAGTACAGATCTCACGTTCAGGATATTGGATGGGAGAAGAATTGGGCATCTAACGGATCATTATCCGGAACAACTGGACAGTGTAAACGTCTGGAAGCAATTCAGATCAAACTGTCTGGTGATGTAGCAAAGAACTATGATGTATACTACAGAGTTCATGCTCAGGATTATGGATGGCTTGCATGGGCTAAGAATGGAGAATCTTCAGGAACAGAAGGATACGCAAAACGTCTCGAGGCAATTGAGGTTCGTCTGGTTCCAAAGGGAACAACTCCAGACCTTCCAGCATCAGCAAATGAAAAAGCCTTCATCAAAAAAAAATAACAAAGCTTAACTTGCAAGGGGCTGTCGGGAAATGAACCGCTCCCCATCAAGTAGACAATTGAAAAAATATAAATTTTTCCTGCCAGTAGAAATTTATCTGCTGGCAGTTTTTATGTAGCTTGCAAGTAATTTTCGTGTTTTTCCATTGGCGTTAAAATTCCAAGATTCCTTTGCAAGCGTTTATTGTTGGTAAGCGTCCAATAAGAGGGTGTATCGAAATTTCT
>ULPQ01012159.1_pt1 | contig 12153 bp, 15 predicted proteins | sample 1953571 | NCBI WGS metagenome assembly ULPQ01 (sample SAMEA4835631, study PRJEB28245) | human gut metagenome | biome: gut microbiome; material: fecal sample | place: Denmark | collected 2008 | reverse complement strand
CACGCTTTTTTTGTTTAATCTAATACTGACTTCGGAGGCTTATAGGTAAGATTTATAATATAGAAACAACTAATTTGTAAAAAAACTTAAATGTTCATTACAATTACCATTCGTAAAAGTTGAACGTATTGCTTTTCTAAAAAAGGACTACCACCTTATTCTTATTGTACCGAAGTAAACTTAAAAAACTATTGGATAGTAAATAAAAAACTAAATTCAGAAATTTATATGAAACTACATTACTTATTTTTAGCATTAAGTGCGTGTTGTTTGACCATTAGTTGTGGTAATTCATCTAAAAATCAACAAACAGAAGTAACTACACAGCAAGTAAATCCATTAGAAGAGGCTTTTAAAGAGATTAAAATATTAAAAGACTCTTGTGATAAAAGTATATTAAATAAAAACTGGAGCGTTTTAGATGATCAAGTTCGTGACTTTGTCCAAACTGAAATAATAAAAAATAAAATTATACAAGATAAGAGTAACAGATATTTTGATAAATTGGCAGCATTGGCTACTGACAAGTTAAACCATCCGATTGAAGTTAAATATGAAAATAATACATATAAATACGTAATTCTCACTATAGATGGTATTACTCCTGTTAGCACAGCTGAATTAATATATATTCCTGAAAGTAACCAATTTAGTATCAACTTTACAGAAAATGGAAGAAATGTTCAATCGGATGGAAAAGTTCATTATAATACAGAAGGATGGGAAATACAGTACCCTAAAGATGAATTTAATGAAGATATAAAATCTGAACCTTTTCTTTTTTATAGTTTAATGGGAAATAGTGAAGTTGAGGCTTTAAAGTTATGTATAACAATCGTACCTAAAGTAAATGGAATGTCTTTTTACACAAATGAATTTTATAGTTCAGGGTATGATATAAAGCAAATATTAGTTAAAGATAATAATTCAGGAAAAGTTTACAGTCTAAATTATGATAAACTTATTAATAATGATGCTGGTATTTGGTTTAGAGATATAGGAGTAGTTATGTATGGAACGAATTTTAATGATTTTGTGAATCTTATATCAAGTTTATCCGACTATACAATTTCAATTTGTAACGAAAATAATGAAAATGTGGTTATAAAGAATCCTGAAAATCTATGTAATATACGTGATGCCGTAGAAAAATATCTGATAAATAACGAATATTAAAAACAGAAACCATGCAAAAAATATTATTCTTACTACCACTGATACTTGCATTACTTGTATCTGGTACAGTTGAAGCCAAGAAAAAGAAATATCCAAATGGAGATTATTATGAAGGTGAATGGAAAAAGGGACAGCCTGATGGATTTGGAAAGATGATTTATGCTAATGGAAATGTTTATGAAGGAAATTGGGAAAATGGTTTACCCAATGGAGAAGGTAAAATGACTTATAAGGGAGGAGGTATCTATGAAGGGAATTGGTATTTAGGTATCATATCTGGTCATGGTAAAATGACTTATAAAAGTGGATCTGTTTATCAAGGAATGTGGGAAAGTGGAAAACGATGGAGAGAAGGGAAAATGATTTATAGTACAGGCTCTACCTATGACGGCCATTGGGAGGCAGATATAAGAAAAGGACTAGGTGAATTATATAGCAATGGTAATTCTTACTCAGGACACTGGAATGGAGATAAATTTGTTGGGACAGGAGTTCTTTTCAAGAAGAATGTATCTCTTAATGGAATGTTCTCTCAAGATTTAAAAATATTCTCAGGTAAATGTAATATAATATCTCCCAATGGAAAAGTCTATGCTACAATTAACGGAGATATTGAAATATCAGATGCCGATTATAAAAAGCGTAATAATATAATTTATTCTACTGCCAAATATGAAGGAGATATACATAACTTTCAAAGAGAAGGAGATGGAATTATGTCTTTCAACTTATATAAAACTAAAATAACAGGTGAGTGGAAAGAAGATGATTTTCTTCAAGGATACGCATCTTTAATATATGATTCTGAAACTTTTGATTTTACAATCCAAAAGCAAAATGGCATAATCTATGCAATAAATGTACAGAACCGTTCAACACCTATTGCTAACCTGACGAAAGCTCTATCTTTTAAGACTCATAATATAGATTCTATTCCCCAACAATTATTTGAAGTTATAGCACCAACCATAAATAATAGAAGACTAAAAAAGGCACAGGAAATAAAGCAAGAGCAAAATAGACAACGTCAAGAGTATATTGCTCAAAAAACAAATAGTTTTAATATATATAGTTATTTATGGAGCGTTTCAGATATAAACAGACTGAAACAACATAATATAGCAAAGTTCAGTCAAGTCTTAAAAGGTGAGAAGGTATTATTATATGGAACTATTGCAGATTTCTTTACAGGAGAAGGAGATAATACCGCAGCAGCATACTGGTCAAACGGGCTTCTTCCTAGTACTTACACACAGTATTTTATACAACTACAAGGAGGGGTTATTATTCAAGCACATAGCAATGAAATAGCAAACTTCAGCAGAGGAGAAACTATATATGTTATTGCAGACCTTAGAAAAGATGAATATCGTGGGTATGTGTTTGATGCAAGGTATGAGATTATAACAACCAGTTCAAGTGAAATGAAAAAGGAACTTTGTAAACCTTTAGGAAATGGAGTTCAACCGAAGCTGGAATATGAAGACTTAAAATTGGTAAAGAATATATATCGCTAATAACAATATATGACGCACTAGGACATTCAATCTTAGTGCGTTCTTTTTTGTATCTATCTCTCAAAATGACAAAACGCGATTCTGGTGGATTGAAACTCTAACTAATGACAAAAATAATACCTATTCTCATGTGGGGAAATTTTATGAATATATTCTTTGATGGTACTTTAGAAGAACCGTCAGAGCGTCAGGTTAGAGAAACTACTCCTGATGTTATCGAAAAAAGTAGTTCAATTGCCAAGCCCATCCCTGAAAAATACGAGAAAGATATAGAAGCTCTCCGTGATTTATATGGAGAGAATTTTAGGACTGGTCTCTGCATTGAAATAACACTGAAGGAGCTTCTGGAGATATGCTCGAGAGAAAGAAGGCGAACTGATGCTTATACTGGACTTATATCATTTCTGAAGGGCAAACTGGGAATTACACTAAACATTAAATCACAAAAAACGAAAGGAGGCAAACTATGAAACTATTTATTACATCAAAGATTTATGACACAGAAAAACAGACTATAGCTGAAATTGAAAAAGCAGTACAGGAAGATTTGGATGCTTATGTTGGAAAAAACAAGGTGATATTCAAACTCTATATAGCCGGAAAAACAGTAGCCATGTATTTCTATCGTGGAATTGATTATAAATCTGATCCAGTGGATATGATTATGGATGCTGATGCCTACATGATAACTGGAGAAGGATATGAAGGCTTTAGGATACCGGCCCAATTCCCTAAAGTTCCATTACGATGTACTTATTCTATGGAACAATCTGAGTTTATTAAAGCTTACATAGAGAGTGCTGAGTTATTAGGGGCTGATAAGATAAAAAAGGTATGGTTGGAAATTGATGGAGGAAAGATAATGTTCAGAATGAAAGCGAAATGATAATTATAACAGGAGACCGATAAAAAGGTTTCCTGTTATAATTTACTGTTAAAGGCGTTAATGAAAATATATGAGTGTATAATAAAAATAGGTAGTAATACAAAATATGAATTGATGCTTAAATATATATTTTTTAGAATTTCATGTTGCATAAATAAAAGAAAATGGAAATTGATTTTTGTGTGGTATTGATATGAAAACTACAAAAATGGAGTAATAAGTAAAAACGATGAAGAATTAAATACTATATTAGTTGAATATTTTATTATATTTGTGAGTATTAAATATCATAGTGATAATTAGTTAATGAATGCTTTAAATGATTTAGTTATGAATTTGCCTTTAGAAAAAGGTGGATCATGGGCTTCGGGGGGATTCTCTTTTCAATGCGATTGGGGAATGGATAAATTATTAACTTTACACCAATTAGGCTATGACTATGTTATTGTTTTTGATTATCATGATGATATAGTTGTTTTAGATGGCGAAGAGAATTCCCAAAATGTTGATTTTTATCAAATTAAAACAAGTCGCAATAATCAATGGACTATTAGCCGATTAACAAAATATGAAAAAAGTGGACATTCTATTTTGTGGAAATTATTATCTCATTTTGCTGTTATAAATTATACTAGAGATATATATTTTGTTACTAATGATTATTTATCAAGTAGCATGTTAAAAAATGGTTGTACATCAAAGAATCTAATTCATTTTTATGATTTTAAAAACACAGTTCAAACTTCAATAAAAAATAAATTGAAAAAAGAAGATTCAACGATAAACCTTGACAAACTGAATAATTTGCATTTTTATATAAATCAATTACATTATGAAAGTCATGATGAGATTATGATTGGACGGGTAGATAATTTTATTAAAAATAGCAATTTGAGTTCAGATATAAAACCCAAAATTCTTTATGATTCATTGCATAATGAAATAGAACGAAAAATTCGTTATGCTACAGATATAACAAATATAAATGATTTAATTAGTGAGAAGTCTTTCACAAAAAATCAATTTGATAAATATCTGAAAGAGATAAACCATTTTGACACATTCAAAAACTCCTGTGAACATATTACTGAAATTCTCAATCAAGATAAGGTTGACTTTAAGACAATAAAAGAGTTAAGAAAGGCATGGAAAGAAATTCTCGTAGATTTGATGGATTATAGAAATTATGAAATTAGGAAGTTGATTGAATATATATCTGATATTTGCAAAAGCTCTGATATAGAAAATGGTATAACTCTTTATCAGTATTGTTGTAAAATATATGATATAGTTGAAAGTAATTATATTAATATTATGAGTCATAATGAGTATTATTTAAAGGCATTAATTTTATTTATAGTATATAATGAGTAAAAGTGCATCTTTAAAATTATTAATTCGATATCTAAGAACAAAGTGTAATGAAAAAGATAAAGTTTATCCAAATACAATACCTCTCTTACAGGGAAAAGAAAGGATTGATGATAAATCTTGATTATCAGGTTGTTATAATTAAAGGTCCCAACGGGGCTGGTAAATCTAGTTTGATAAAATCATTATATTATTCATTAGGTGCGGAAATTGAGGTATGGCCTCAAAGATGGCTGGATGCTAATATTATATATTTATTGAAGTTTAAAATAGATGGAATAACATATCAATCACTTCGTATCGGTAATGAGATAATAATATATAATTGTGATGGGTCATTTAGATTTCGTTCGAAGAATTTATTGGAGATTTCTGATAAATTAAATGACCTACTAGGAATTGAGTTTCAAATGTTGGATAATGAGAATAAAATGAGGATTATTCCTTTAGGGTTATTATTTGCTCCTTTTTATATAGATCAAGATAGGGGATGGAACTCTGTTTGGAATTCGTTTTATAAAATTGGTATACCTAATGGAAGGTCTACTGCCCAATTATATCATTCTGGTATATTTACCAATTCTTATAATGATGTGAGAAATCAATTAGTTCAACTCAAGAAAGATATTAAAAAGTGCACTCGTTCTATTGAATTGATAAAAACTTTTATTAGACAACTGAAAAAACAATTTGATAAAGGAAGTATAAATTTCGATATAAATAAATTTAATTCGGAAAAAAAGAGTTAGTTGAAAAGTCTGAAGAATTAAAAAAGCTTCAAAAGAAACATTTAAGTGAGTTATCTGAATTATATAATCAAAAGATAGCTATTGAATTCCAAATTCATCAATTAGATAATAGTATATTAGAAATAGAAAAAGATTATTTGTTTGCATTAAAAAAGCCCAATATTCTTATATGTCCAGTATGTCAATCAAAAGTTGAGAATAGTGATGTTGGAAGATATGAAATGTTGCTAGATATAGATCAGTCAAAGGATTTAAGACTAAGCCTCCAAAGTAACTTGGATAAAGTAAATCAACAAATTGATATACTTGAGAACAAAACACAAGCTATTGTTGAAAAAATGGTAGCAATACAAAATTTGTTGGCTGTAAAAAGAGAAAATTATTCGTTTGAGGATGTTATAGAATCCTTGGTTAATCAAAAACTTCATGATGTTATAGACATACAACAAACAATGCTTACGGATGAAAAGAATAAAAAAATAATTTTAGAGCATAATCTCAATGAATCGTTACGTCGGTTGAATGATAAAGAAAGGCAGAAAAATATTGAGAAAAAATTTGTCAAGACTATCAATAAAGCATATATATCGCTTTCTATACCCAATTCCAATCCTAAGCCTAATAAAATTACAGGTGTAGTAAAAGGAGTTGGTTCTGCTGCACCTAGATGTATTATAGCTTATAATTATAGTATGTTAGAAATAATAAATGAGAACTCTAAGGCTATATTTGCACCAATTGTTATAGATTCTCCACGCCAAAGTTCGATTGATGCTGAAACTATGAGGCAGATGAATAATTATATAATTAAAAATAAGCCAGTAGGATCTCAACTCATACTTGGAATTAATAAAGATGATGAATTTGATGTAACAGATTGCCATCTAATTGAAATTGAAAATAATAGACCTTTGTTAAAAGAGGAAGATTATCAAATCGTTAAGGCTAATATTGAAAGATTGTTAAACAATTCTTTTTTTAAGTGACAAAAGTAGAATCATTTACAGCGAACATATTACGATTGATAATATTTCATTAAAAGCATATCTGATTAAAAATAATTCAAATGACTGAGGGACATAGACAGCCTCGATACATATTGGATTTATTGTTTTCGGTAATTATGCTATCTGTGGAGACTGTTGAATTTGTTGAATCATTACCTAAAATTGATTTGTAACTTAAGACAGCGAATGAGCTTAAGAAAAAGAGTTCATTCGCTGTTTTCTTGTTATCTATGTTATTGTTTTTGAGTGAAACGGTGGCGAAAAAATGTCTTTTACCACGTATTGCTAAATTATTGCTTTCCATCTCTGAATGAATAATTTATTTAAAAAATTAAATTCTGTTGCAGTTAGATTACGAAATGAATCAGAAAGCATGATATAGAAATTGTATAAATCCTGGTTAGTTGAAACTTTAGTATAGGTTAAATATATATCAACCCCGACGTGTGTACTGATTTCCTCTGGAATTTCCTCTAAAAAATTAATAGCAAAACGAAGCATTTTAGAGTTAAGTTCTAATTCACTTTTTCCATTATTAGTCCAGTTAGTAGCTTTATATTTTTTTATCAAATCGTATAAATCAATATAAGGCATATCTTTTTTAGAAACAATTAATTTCAATAAATAGCTTTGGCTCCACTGTCTATTGATGTAAAATTCTTTTAAATGCCATCCGTTAAAGATTAGTTCTTCTCCATTACTGTCAATGGGAAAATAAGAAGTATGATAATTCCCAAAATATTCAGAACCCTTAACTGTTACTTCAGCCATGGAATTTTGGGGCTTTTCGGATAGAAGCTCCAAGTTTTCATTTAGATAAATTTTATTATTATAATTATAACTCATAAATTACTGGTATTTAGTTCTTTTGCATAAATTACATATTTATGGGGATAGATAACTGTAGACAGGCGGTAATAAAGCCTTAAGTCTTTAATAAATCACGCATTGTTAATTATAAAAGTTGATTTATCCCCTATAAGGTATTTGAGACTTTTTTATTTCTACATGTCCTAATCCCATTGCATCTAAGAATCTCTTTAAAGATTTTTCTGTTCTTTCCATATTATTTGCAGGGCCAATCCATATTTCTTTCAAAGCTGATTTTGGAAAATAATTTCTTATATAAGGTATAATAAGATTGTTATTGTACCGATATTCTATTTTTTGTTCTGCAATAAAAAAGAGTCTATACTCTTTTTCATAATCATAATATGGATTTTTTGCTAAAAATATAGCTCCAACAAAAATATGTATGAAATTTGCTATATTTTTCAAACACGACATTAAAAGTCTGTCAATGTTTTCTTTCAATTTGTCTTTGTTATTTAAATCTATTTCTCCATTATCTTTTAGAAACTCATTTATCTCTATTTCATGATGACTATCTATGTATATACATTTGTAAATCAATCCTTTGAATTTGTTAAATATAGCTTGTGCGTCAAATCCTAAAGCAATACCTGTACAATTATTTCCATACATTTTCCACATTGGTAAATTATCTTGTACAGAAGAAAAAGAAGTTATAAACATCTTTTCTTTTACATTTTCTTCAAATTTTAATATGGTTTGGTTAGCTTCAGAATCTGTTAATTTAAAAATTTTTTCAGCAAATTTTCTCCCTGTCTTTACTTCATCTGGATCATTCATATATTCACAGTTTGATGCCCAGATACATATTTCCTTATCTTTTACAGGATTCTTTACTATTATACCGTTATACAAAGCTTCAATAGATGTATATTGGTATAGAAACGACAAATCATTTGGTAAGTAAACTAGTGAATCTAAGTATTTCCTTAGAGGTAAAATCTTTTTATCTATGTCTTCACTAATTCGTTCAATGTCAATAAACATAAGCAATACATTATAATTATAACAAAAATACTCATTTATAGGCAGATAATAAAGAATTATAAAAATTTTAAATCTTCAGTAAGTCATACTCTGAAAATATAGAGAATTAGTCTCTACTTTGTGCGATGTACAATTCTTAATGATTTCCCTCTGAGCAGGCAGTGATTGAATAATAATACCTAATGCCGTTATTAAATACAAAAGAGCCATTAATGGCTCTTTTGTATTTCCTTGTATCATAGGAATAATCTTATAAAATTAATTGCATGTCTTAATATTGAACTTTCACAACAATATAGCATAAATAGTATTATTATTGTGGTTGAACCTATAAGTGCATATATGATTCTTATTTTATTTTTCTCTGATAAATTGCTATCTAAAATATTTTTTATGTTTTTTTTAAGCATACAAAATTAAATTATGCACTTTCTCAAGAACATAATCTTAATCCAGTGCTGTTATAAAAATTCAAGAAATAAACTCTCAAAAAATTAATATCAGCACTATGTGAATCTTCATCATCCCTCATGGAATATATATAGTATCTGGCGAAGGAGACAAATCTGGAAATAAGATTCGTACCACACCATATCGGTTTATCATTAACAGGTTCAGCAATATAGAGTTCACTGTCAGAAATATGATTCAGGAGTTCTTTCTCCTCTTCAATTCTTTTCTCTAAAGTTACTTGTTTTTCAAATGTAATGCCAAGAGTATACAGAACCAACTTATAAGCATAATCAGAAATATTGATATGCTTTTCTTCTTTGATAAGCGGCTCTTGCTCGAATGGACTATAAGTCAGTATACGCTTAACGAGTTCATCTAACGAAGAATAAGAAAGCATCTCTAACCTTGAACGCCATTCTTCTGTCTCTTCTTTTACTCTCTCTACAAAAACTTCCTTTAAGTGGTCAATGTCGATATCATTTTTCCATATCTTAGGCTCCTTGACACCTTTCTTTTTAAATAGTTTTACAAACTTATTATAGTCACTGCGTTCTTTTCTTGGAAGTGAGCTTATATTCTGAAGTGAATGAGTGAAATAATTCTTCATTTTACGAACATAAGCCTCTGTAAATACACCAAGCCTTTCTTCATCTATGCAAAGGCTGGTTTCATCATGGATGTCGTTGTAGCCGTTAGATCTGAGTATAGACATAATAGCACACATAGGTACATTCATAACCTTCTGTATCACTTCCGGGGAGGTCTTGAATGTACTTCTATTTCCGTCATCGTATGAATGATGAAATATTGATTCTATGTCTATATGTTTAATCATTAAATATAAAATAATTCTGTCTTGTAAAAGTACGAAATAGATACAATACAGTGAATACTTCTTCAGAAGTATTTTTTTAGAATATAATAATCTGCTATATAATTATTTGATTGGTAGTTAGTTGAGTTATACAAATTGGAAAACATTTTAATCAAGTGCTAAAAGTATTTTCAGAGAGAGGATAGAGAAGGAGGCTTTGAGGGCAATAAGTTCAAGTGGTAATGTGCCATTTACGGTTAGCTCAAAGGCTAAGAAACTTTTGTATGAGTAATACAAAAAAATAGCTCGTTATTCATATACTATAATAACGGGTCCTTACCATATATTATAACTTGCTCACATCCGCTTCTGTCTTGAACTGGCTAAGGAACTCCTTGCTTAACACCTCATCGGGCACTACTTGATTTTTTTCTTTCATAATCATTTTCATTTGGTAAATGTATAAAATAAAAAATACGGAACTCGATTTTGAATCCCGTATTTTCCATTTACACAAAATATTTTATAGTGCCGTTAAATTATATATTTATCTGATTAGATGTTTTCTATGCACTGTAAGACGAAAATTACAGCTGAATCATGTTTCCATTTCCATTTACATCAAGATACTTGACAATGTCATCCATATTTTTATCAAGCTTCATAATATCATTTATAATATCATCTATTTTGTTTTTACTCCAACTGTAATCTTTTATAAATTTATCTTCATTTTTACAATATTCAAGACCTGGTACAATGTTATTAAAATTTTTATCTCGAAATTTGTTAATTTGGTTTTTGTACTTTGTTTCATACTTATCATCATAGCATAAAAGACACCTTAACCTGTAATTATATTGAGTGTATTCGTTTACTATAACATCAGTATGTATTTTAAGTTCGTTATTGATTGTATATGCAATAGATATGCAAGTATTGTCTATGCGTATATCTTTTAAATTACTTTCTTTAAACTTGTTATACAAATATTTTAGCATTGCTTTGGGAAGTTCTTTGGTCATATTCATAAATGTAGAAATATCTATATTTTTCTCCAGAAGTAAGCTTAATAAACTTTCACCCATAGTCTCTTCTTTTAATGATTTTACCAAATTGCTGTATTGTTTCAAAATAGATATGCAATGAATATTATTTGTTTTAATGGAACAAGGAATAATCCAATTATCTATAAAATTAATTTTATTATATTTGAATGCACTCAATACTATTAACTTTTCTTCTGTTTCTTTTGCTAGATTATTATCCCATGTTCCTTTGTCTGGTATTTTATAATCATTCAAAGGTAGATAAACAATAGCATCAACTGTATATTTTTTAGAACAAAATCCATAATATTTGGGTAATTGGTTGTAAGTGTCTGAGGCATTATTTATTTTATTTTCAAAAATAATGCAATGTTTATCACCGGAAATAAAAATATCTATAAACCCTTTTTCGCCATTACAATCAACTGGATATTGTGATTCTACTTTTGCATTAACATACAAGTCTTTATTTATATTTATACCTTCTTTACCAATAGCATTTATCATATCAATAAAAAGGAATAGAAATTTATATCCCTCGTTATGTCCTTCTTTAGGGTCAAGAAAGCATTTAATAATATCAGTGTGCATATTCTCTAAATGATATTTATCTGATATCATTGTAAATATATTAAATGAAACATCACAATCCTTTTGAAGCTCAATAAAATTATCATATAGGTCATTAAACTTATTTGAGGCTAATATATCTTTTATTTTATCTTCCATACCATTTTTAATTTTATGCAATATAATAAATACCTTTAATACTGCAAACTTTTCATATATTCACTTATCATATCCTCGAAAACTCTTTTTCCTCCACATGACGGATGACGAAGATATTCAAGACTAGTATTGAGCTTCATGGCTTCAATGGTATTGAATGATTTCTTTCCAATACATCCTATATATTGAATATCGAATATATCTACAAGTTCAAGAAAGTATTTGATACCTCTTTCTATCTCCTTCTTTTTTGGAGTTCTATTGCTCATTATGTTTCCCTCTTTATGTGGATGAAAAGGACAGATATTCCATAACAAAGGCACGGAATCATGAGCATTATACCATTCTTTAAGCTTAGGCCAAACAGTTGAAGCTGAAAATTCTCTTTCTGGTTTTCCTTCAGAGAAAATTTTATATCCAAGATCTTTCCCCATAATTCCCGGTATTATATCCTCAGTAAAGTTTTCCTCACAAGTGAATGCGATTCCTGATAGTCTACAACCATGATAACCTGGTGCCCCACCTATTAGCATCACTTTACT
>ULPQ01016059.1_pt1 | contig 12244 bp, 13 predicted proteins | sample 1953571 | NCBI WGS metagenome assembly ULPQ01 (sample SAMEA4835631, study PRJEB28245) | human gut metagenome | biome: gut microbiome; material: fecal sample | place: Denmark | collected 2008 | reverse complement strand
TTGGGTACGGGTTTTGCAGGTATGAGTGCTGCTGCCGTTATCAGTCCTATGCTTATTACCTTTCTTGATATGGACCCTTATATGGCTGTCGGTATTGCTCTTGCAAGTGATGTTTTGGCGAGTGCCGCTTCGGCTTATACTTATGGAAAAAATAAAAATATTGACATCAAAAACGGCATTGTTATGATGATATTTGTTTTGCTGTTTACTCTTGTCGGAAGTTTTGTTTCAAGTAAGGTGCCAAGCACAACTATGGGCGGATTTTCGTTTGTAATGACTTTGTTTTTGGGTATTAAGTTTATTGTTAAACCTGTTACAGAGCCTAAGGCACGATTTACACAGGCAACTCCAAAGCAAAAAATAGTCCGTTCAGCATTATGCGGCGCAATGGTTGGCTTTATTTGCGGTTTCATTGGAGCAGGCGGCGGAATGATGATGCTTCTTGTGCTTACATCCGTTCTCGGATATGAACTTAAAACCGCAGTCGGAACAAGCGTTTTTGTTATGGCGTTTACTGCATTTACCGGCTCAATCAGTCATTTTGCAATCGGCGGCGCTCCCGATTGGTGGACATTAGCTTTTTGTATGTTATCAACTCTTATATTTGCTCAAATTGCAGCATTTCTTGCAAATAAAGCAAAACCAGAAACACTTAACAGAGTAACCGGCGTTATCCTTGTAATTCTCGGAATAGTTATGATAATTGTTAATAAAATCAAATAATAATTTGTTCATATTAATTTAATTTAACATTAACCGTTTGTTTTTTGCATATTCTTAATTATGTGATACTGTTATTATAGCAATTGATTTTGCAAATAATTTAAAGGGGACATAATTATGGTAGAATACATTACGGGTATTAACGGCGTTGGAAAAACACGTATTATGTGTGAGGCTTGCATTAATACAGCTGCTGAAAGTAAAGGAAACGTTATATTTATTGATGCTTCAGATAAACTCTCAACTCGCCTGCCAAGTAATATTAGGCTTATTAATGTGTCTGATTTTGGTATTGAGGGTGCAACTGCTCTTTGCGGTTTTCTTGTAGGGCTTTGCGCAAGCGACTATGATTTGACTGATGTTTTTGTTGACTCGACTATAGATATAATTAATAACAATAATACTAACTTAGACGATTTCTTTGACATTCTAACTAAATTTTCAGATAAAACAGGTGTTAATTTTCACTTTGCCGTATGTGACAAATATTCCTTAGAACTTGCTTATCAATCTAACTGATAAAAAAACGGTACTGTTGTAATGATAACAGTACCGTTTTTTATATTTTTAAATTTAAACCGCTTGTCCTTTGCTCAAGCATTTTTTGAATAAGTTCTGCTATGTATGCACCTGCTTCTGTCGGGTGCATTTCTTTTTTACATAATACCTTATATTAAAATAGCAAAAGGCAATGGGATTATTCAGCACCCTTGCCTTAAATAATATTATACTTGCTTTTTCTCTTTTGTCAATCTTATTTATCTTCGTTTTTTTCTTCAACAGCCGGTGCTTTTTTCTTTCTGTGAATAATAAAGCGGTTGCACGGATAAGTCCAAATCATAGGAACTGCCATACCCAAAAGCGTCGCCACGGTAGGTGCCAGCGCAACAGGAAGAAAGCTGTTTGTAAAGCTTGAAAGCCATGGACCGATAATACCTTTAGCCCAAATAGTAAATATAACCATAATTATATAAAGTATTGTTGAAACAAAGGGATTTGCGTCTGCATGAAATGTAATTTTCCTGTTAAGAACAAATGCAACGGCATATCCAACGAAAGTTGAGCAGTAATATGCAATTTTTGTTTCTCTCGATTCGGGAGCATCGGCACACTTAAATACGAGATATACCAATATTAGCTGTGTTGCAAGTTCCGGAATATTTGAAAGTGCACCTGCACAGTTGAATTTAATGAATTTCCAAAATTCTGCGTGCTTTTCAGTCCAACGCACAAATGCATTGTCTTTTTTCTTCTTTTCTTCCATATTTTCCTCCTTATAAAAACTTTGCAAGTAAAACTATAATAACAATAATTGCTGCAATAATTGCGACGGCTTTTGCAATCATCGGTTTTGCCATATCCATTGTTGTCGGCATAACCTTTGCAAGAGCATCATAAACAGGCTTTTGAAGTTTACCGTTACAAAGCTGTCGGTAAGTTTTTGTATATGTTTCATAATGCTTAGGGTCGTTTTCGTCAATCACAAAGCATCTTACTCCACGTTCCTTGCCGTTGCCGTAAACATTAAAGCCGCTTGATTGAGTGAAACCGATATCAATTCCGTCGTACTTTCCGACATAGCTGTTTTTATGGTCGTGGCCGACATATACACCGAGTATGTCACCTTTTTCTTTAAGCGCTTCAAATTCACCTGTGTTTATATCGGGAATTGAAGGCGGCTCAAGCAATACCGAACCGGGAACGCATTTTGTTTCATCAATCTTGTAATATTCGCCTTTATGTATTCTGAAAGCAGGAATTGCGCCTTTTTCACTTTTCTTAACCTGTTTTAATACATTGTAATGTTCAAACATAGGAATGTGCTGAAATACAAGAGAGGGAATATAGTCTCCATTCTTTTCCTTAAGTGAGTCTCTTGTCTTTTTGTACCACTCGATAATTTTCGTGTCAAACGGCTCGTATCCTCCGCCCTTAGCATCAGTACCCGTGTCAAACAAATATATGCCGAATACATCCTTGTCGTCGTCCTTTGATGATTTAATGCTTAAAAAACAGGTTCCGCCGCCGTCGATACCCTCAGCCTGAACACCTACACAACTCGGATATTTTTTATAAATTTGCTCAAATTGGTCCTTGTTGCTTATTCCGACTTGCCTGTCGTGGTTGCCGAATGTTACGGCAAAAGGGATATTCCTTTTTGTTACCGGTTCAATCAGCTTGTCAATCGTTTTTGCAACATTGTTTACAAGTTCGCTTCCCATTCCTTTATATGTTACGCCGTAGCCTTTTATTTGATCGCCGGTGTAAACAACAAGGTCGGGCTTTTCCTTTTCAACCGCCGCTTCAAGCAATTTTAACGTGTCATTTGAGACATTATATATTTCCTGAATATCGGTAATCTGCATAATTTTAAATTTGCCGTCTTTATTAAATTTCATAATAACACCTACAGTCAGCATAAAAATACCTATATAGTATAATAGGGCAAAAATGTCTTTTAGACACCTTTGCCCTATAATCATAATATATTATTTTTAGTTGGCAGTCAAGATTAAGTTAAAATTATGTTAAATATTAATTAACCTTTTGCTTTGATATATTCGCTTATCAGCTCAACCGTACCGTCAATGCCGAGTTTTGCAACATTGATTGACAAATCATAAGTTGTAGCTTCGCCCCATTTTTCCTCGCTGTAGAAATTGTGAAACTTAGCTCTTTTTTTATCTACTGCTTTCATCTCTTTTGGGGCATTCTTAGGCTCAACACCATATTCCTTAACAACTCTCTTTTGCCTAAAGTCATCGCTTGCGTGAAGAAATACTGTAAGAAGTGCCTCATCGTCCTTAAGTATGTAATCGGCGCATCTGCCGACGATAATGCAGCTTCCTTCCTCGGCAACCTTTCTTATTGTGTCAAATTGATATTGAAATACTTGGTCCTCAAGCGCTAAGCCGTTTGATGCTATGTTTGAAAAACCGTCGGTAGAAACGTTATAAAGAAAGCTTCTTGTCGGTCTTTCATCATAGAAGGTAAAAATGTGCTCGTCAAAACCGCTGTCCTTTGCTGCTCTTTTAATGATTTCCTTATCATAGTAAGGAATACCGAGCTTTTCGGAAAGTTTTGTTGCTATTTCGTGAGCACCGCAACCGTATTGCCTGCCGATTGAAATAATGTGTTTTTTCATAATTTTATCACCCTTAACAAAGAAAAATATATTTTTTTCAACTTTATTATACTACTTTTTTAATTCACTTGCAATTTTTATTTATATAAAGTAAAATATTTTTTATGAAAAATAAATTGTACTATACTAAAAAAGCAAAATATTTTGAGCAGTCTTTACCTGTAGGCAACGGACGAATGGGCGCTCTCGTATTCGGCAATCTTAAAAAGGAGAGGATTGCAATTAACGAGGACAGCCTTTGGTCGGGTTATCCTAAGGATAATAATAAAAAAGACGCTTATAAATATCTTGATTCTGCCCGTAAAGCTGTTTTTGATAAGGATTACAGAAAAGCAGAGGATATTATCAATAAAAATATGCACGGTGTTTGGAGCGATGCATATTTGCCTTTTGGCGATATTTTGATTAATTATTCTAAAAAATATTCTAAAAATTACTCACGTACACTTGATTTGCAAAACGGTGTCGCAACGGTTAAGGCTGATAATTTGACTGAAACTGTTTTTGTTTCATATCCGTCGCAACTTTTGGTTATTAATATCAAAAGCGAAAGCGGCGTATCTTTTTGTGTTAATTTTGACAGTCAGCTTCATCATAAGGTCGAAACGCTTGAGGACAGCCTTGTTATGACAGGTCAGGCACCGGAAATATGTCAGCCCCCTTATTATAATAAGGGAGAAAGCATAGTTTACGGCGATAAGGGAATGAAATTCTGCGGTGTTATTAAAGTTTTGGGTAACGCTAAATTTACAGACTCTTCAATTGTTGTGGAAAATCAAAAGGACGTCACTCTTCTTGTATCTATGGCAACTTCTTTTGTCGATTTTAAATCTATGCCTACTGCCGACGCCAAGAAAAGAGCATTTGATTACTTTGAAAATATTAAAAAATATAACGATTTGCTTTCAGAGCATAAGACGGATTTCTCATCCCTTTTTAACAGAGTCGAATTTACACTTGAAGGCGGATATGATGAGTTGCCGACAGATAAACGTATTAAGAATATGAATAAAAAGGGAGACGACTATTCGCTTGTTGCGCTTCTTTTCCAATATGGCAGGTATTTAACTATTTCGTCTTCAAGAAATGGAAGTAATGCAAGTACACTTCAAGGCATTTGGAATACGCATTTGCGTGCGCCTTGGTCATCGGGATATACTGTTAATATCAATACTGAAATGAACTATTGGTGTACCGATATTGCAAACCTTTCCGATTGCTTTGAACCGCTCACTCAGCTTGTTGAAAAGCTTGCCTATAACGGCGAAAAAACAGCTAAGGATTATTACGGATGCAATGGCTTTTGCGCTCACCACAATACAGATATTTGGGGTATAACTTTCCCTGCAGGCGATCCTGAAGGATTGGAAGAAACTACTCAATATGCACCGTGGGCAATGGGTGGCGTATGGTTTTTAAATCAGCTTTATGACCATTATCTTTATATTATTGATGAGGAATATAAAAAAAGAATTTTGCCTATGTTTGAAAGCGGACTTGCATTTTTTAAGGATTTCCTTGTTGAGCATAACGGTCAGCTCGTGACCTGTCCGTCTATCAGCCCTGAAAATAAATTTAAAGATGCAGGAACAACATCTTGCATAACATATATGCCTTCAATGGATAGGGAACTTCTCTATGAATTTTTCACGAACTGCCGTGAACTCGGTCTTGATGCACCGGAAATTGAACAGGTTAAACCCGCATCTGACGGCAGAATACCTGAATACGCAGAGGACTTTGGTGAAACAGAGATTGAGCATAGGCATGTAAGCCATCTTTATTGCATTTATCCGGCAAGGCTTCCTGCAAGCGATGAACTTAATAAGGCAGCTGAAAAATCGCTTTTAAAGCGTGGCTTCGGCGGAACAGGCTGGTCGCTCGGCTGGAAAGTTTGTCTTTGGGCACGTCTTGGTAACGGCGAAAATGCTTATAGGCTTATTAAACAGCAGCTTACATATATCAGTCCGTCATCTAAATTTCATAAGGGCGGCGGCTCATATCCAAATCTTTTTGACGCTCATCCGCCATTCCAAATTGACGGCAATTTCGGTGTCTGTGCAGGTATTGCGGAAATGCTTAAAAATGAAGCGCTTCCAAAGGAATGGTCAGGCTCAGTTAAAGGCATTAAACTCCACGCAGGTAAGGAAATATCTTATTCGTTTAAAAACGGCAAGAGAGTATAAGCCGATATTGAAAAAACATATTTAAAAGTATATATAAATTTTTAAAGAGATTGCTATTTGGGCAATCTCTTTTTCTCTAACAATTTTACTGTAATCGTGGCGATTACTGCTCCCAGTGATATTCCAAGCCCTGTTAGGATTGTAGATTTTGCGTAGTGCATAAATTTTACATTGTCTGACGTTATTGCATACATCATTGTATAATATATTGAACTTCCGGGAAGCAGGGGAATGGTTGACGGCATTAATATAACGGTTGACGGCAACTTTTTAACTCTTGATATTAATTCGCAAAAGAACACAAGGCAAATCATTGCAATGCAGCAGGCAATCAGCTCGCCGTAGTAATCGCTTAACATTCTTTCAATACTTGCCGTTATGAGTGAACCTATAAATACAAGATAAATGCAATTTTTCGGCACCTTCATACCGATAGCGAAAAAGGTTGAACCTATTGTGCAAAAAATAATTTGTTTAATCATATTTTACCAAACAACCACAACGCTCCCGCAACGGCAAAAGCGATTGATAATGCCGACATCACAGCGTCGAAAAGTTCACCCATTCCTGCCAAAAGGTCGGAATTCATCATATCCCTTATTGCGTTTACAACCGTAAGACCCGGCACAAGGAGCATTATTGTTCCGATTATAATTTTGTCCTGATGAACGCTTATTTTCAATAAGCTTGGAACAAATGACAGAATTGTTGCAAAAAATGTACTGACAAGATTTTTAGAAAATGTATTAAATTCGATTTTGTTAAATTTTCCGATGCTTATTGCAATTGAAATAAGACCTGCAAATAATGCGTCAATTAAATTTCCGCCAAAGAAAAGTGAAAAAGATGCGGTTGCGAAAAAGTTACTTATAAGCTCAATTATAGGACTTTCATATTCTGTATAATTTTGTATTGCATTGCTTTCGTTTGCAAGCGCACGTGAAACGCTGTTAATTCTTGCAAGTTCGCTTAAATTAACATTGCCTTTATAGATTCTTCTGACCTGAGTGTCTTTTCCTTTTTGTGCCACTATCAGATTGGTTGTGGCAAATACATTGCAGTTGCAGTCGTTAATTCTTCTAATTGTTTCCTCCGCTCGGCTTACTTCTCCGCCGCATTCAATAGTTTGCACCGCCAAGTCAACAGATAGCTTGAATTTATCTTCGTTTTCCATTCTACCACCGTTAATATTTTTAGAAAGGATTAAAAAAATATTCAAATAAACCGCTTGAGTTAATTGCTTTATTTGTTATTCAGTATTTTAATAATTTTTTGTATTGAGAGCTGATATAAAACAAGGTCGCAATATCGTGAAATATAAAAAAGGAGAAATCCCAAGAATTTACTATTCCGCCTTGACTTGCTTTGAAACTTTAAGTTATACTTATGATGATAAAGGCAGAATTAAAGGAACAGGGGTTTCTATTTCCGGTCCTATTTCTATTGCTTCTGTTTCTGTGTCAACATATAGTAAATTGATCAAAATAAAATCGTATATTAAAAGGTGAAACAAATGTATAAGAAATCGCTCTTTTTTAACGGTAAAGCCGTGTATGACTATGTCTACAACAATACAAAAGAAAAAAATATCGTATTTGGCTATTTTTTATTTCCGAGTGAAAAGTTTTACGGGCAATTAAATGATGCTGAAATCAATGTATACTATAGTGATATTACTTTAAATTGTTTTAATCCCAAAATCACAATTAAAAAAGACGAGAAAGATAATACTGTAATAAATGTTCACTATAATTCTTTTCATTATTTTTTAATAGTATTGATGTTATTAATCGCTACAATTGTTTCAATTGCCGGGCTAAATTTTCCGACTAATTTAATTGCTGCTTTTTTATTTGATTTTATTTTATTGCTTATATTTAAAATTAATTTTAATTGGCAATTAAATAAAATTTCAGAATGTTTTGACTCGGTATGCCACTAAAAATCAGTCGCAATAATACTTGTTATATATGACGAAAGCGAGTGAATTGTGCGAAGCACAAGAGACACGAAACTCCAAATCTTTGATTTGGCAGAAAAGGTACACTGTACCTTTTTGCAGTGAGTGATTTAGTAAAACCTTAAACGGTGTAACTACATACTTCAATACAAGAGACGGAGTTATTCTATCTCAAACAGACGGTGAAAACACTTGGTATTTCCAGTATGACAGTAACGGCACACCGCTCGGCTTTGTTTGGAACGGTACTCAATATTTGTATTTAACAAACCAAATGGGTGATGTTATTTATAGTAAGGTGAAAAATTATTTAAGTGCTCAAAGGAAGAATATCAAAAATGCAGTTGATTAAGAAGATTTTTTATTATACAAATAAACTTTTTTATTACATTATGATACTATTCTATGTTTCAATTACAATAAGTATAGTGTATTTTGATATTGTTGATGTTGAAGGTGATTTTCGAGAAATTATTTGTTTTCCCATTATTATTACGTTTGTAGTATTATACATATTGACTGTTGAATTGCCTGCGGCAGTATTTAAAGTGCAGGTAGAACGATATGATATGTTCTCAAAAAAATACGACAGAAAAATAATGCCGATTTTATTAGATATAATTATTGTTCTATTTATAATTGAGACAATTGTAATTGCTGTTATAACGAAACAAATAATGTATTATGATGTTTTCACTATGTTGGCATTATTATTTTTCAGAGTGGCAATCAGAATGTCAACAATAGTGTTTAATTTAATAAAAATTAAATTATAATAATCTGCCAAAGAAACGAATGTTACAGTTGAAAATGATAAAACAAAAACTATCGTTACCACATATACATATGACGATATGGGCAATTTCCTCACTACTCAAAGCGAGAAAGATTCAGCCGCTTATAATTTATGATGAAGCAGGCAGAACACTTCATGTAACGCAAAACGGTGAAACTATCGGTGCATTTAATACCCCTGCACATGTAAGTAGACTTGTTTCCTACATAAAAAGTGACGACAAATTATAAGAAATGATGATGATATGAAGAAAAATGTACTTTTAATAATTGTTTTCGTGATTACCTGTATTGTCGGTATTGCCATTTATTTAACCAGTAGCAATAATGCAATAATCGAAAGTGGAACTTTGTATTATCGAAATGACCTTGATATTTGCTCTTATGATTTTTCAAAAAAGGAAGAAGCAAAAATCAAGGTTAAAAACAACAATACTAATGAATATATGCCTTATAAAGACGGCTACATTTCAGTCAGCTATTCCGATAATTCAAACACTTCTATTATTTCAAATAATATAGACGGATATATTAATGACATTTCTTTTGAGGGATTGCTTCATTTGATAGGCGTATATCAAAATCGTTTATACGTTTTATCAACGGGCGAAATATCAAATGTTTATTTAATTGATTTAAAAAGTGGTAAAAATGATTTGCTTTTAGAAAATGTATCGGCTTGTGCTTTAGCAGAAAATTCACTTTTCTATATCAAGGATAATATTTTGTATTTAAGTGCATTAGATACTGCAAATGAGCAAAAAATCTGCGATAACGCTATAGACATTAAATCGTCAGATGCGGCTTTGTTTGTTAAAAAAGATGACGGAATTTTCATATATAATAATGAAGTCGGTAATTTAGATTTGTTCACTTCAAAAGGCAAATATGATATTCTCGCTGTTGTTGACAATCAAAATATAATAGTGACAAAGCAGGATAACAATGACGAGATAAGCTATCCGCTTGTTCGCTTTAAAACGCATTACTATTTATTAAATATTTCCGGCAAAAAATGTAAGCTGAAGGAATTTGACGGAAAATACATTTCAAATCTTCATTATTATGGTTGACATCAAAGATAATTTTGAAAACGCTGAAATTCTAATTGAAAATGATTTAATGGATTATAAAAACAGATATTTTTTGAATCAGTTAAAATTATTGCTTCAAATATCAATATTTCACATAAAAAAATAACAGATACCAAATGGTATCTGTTATTTTTTGGTGCGAGAGACGGGACTTGAACCCGTACGAGTCGCCCCACACGCCCCTCAAACGTGCGCGTCTGCCGATTCCGCCACTCTCGCGTCAACAGTTAGCATTATATCAGAACGATATATATTTGTCAACACTTTTTTTCAATTTAGAAAAGTTTTGATATGTATTTAGGCTCGTCAATTATTGCTGACGGTGACTGAGCCAGTAATGATTCAAAACTTCTGTAGCCCCACGAGCAGGCGATGGCTTCAATACCTGCATTTTTTGCGGTTTTTACGTCAACGTCGCTGTCACCGAAAAAGATGGCTTCATTTGCTTTGCAATTAAGTGCTTTAAGCGTTGCTTTAGTTGTTGTCGGGTCAGGCTTTCGTGGCGTGTCGTCCTTAGCGCCCGTAATTAAATCAAAATAACCTTTGCCGAAAAGTGTCTCAATCATTTTTATTGCACTTAAGTGAGGTTTGTTAGTCACAACGGCAATTTTAACACCTTTTTGCTTTAATATATCAAGCTGTTCTTTTACTCCGTCATAAATATGAGCGTTGTCAAGAAGTATTTCTTGATATTTTATCTTGAACATTTCATAAGCATTTTCAAGTTCATTAGGGGAAAGGGTATGCTCAAATGCTCTTTCTATAAGCTTTTTGGCACCGTCTCCGACGAACATTCTGTAATCTGATATCGTCCATTTTTTATCTTTGCCATATTTTTCAAGAACATAGTCTGTCGCATTGCCCAAATCGTCAATTGTGTTTACCAATGTTCCGTCTAAATCAAAAATTGCACATTTAATCATATAAATCACTCAAATCCTGCTCTTTCTTCTTTTTTGAATTATTTATAATTTTTATTGTAATTACAATAATTACCGCAGCACCTAAAACAGCGCATTGTGAATATATTTTTCTGTCCTGCTTCTTACTGTCGGTTGAAAGCTGCCCGCTTTTGACTTCTGTCCACAGCCTGTTTTCAAGCTCATTTGTGCTTTGCGGTAAATTTTTAAAATACTGTACGTTTTTTGCATTAGAATATACAGCCGGATTACCGTAAAGAGAACTTTCTTTGTTTTGTTCTACCGTGTAATTTGCACTTCTGTAGTAAATATATTCGCTGTTTGCAAGTGCGACCTCAGGCTCCTGCATAAAGTTTATGAATGCTTCTCCTCCTGCTTTGTTTTTAGAACATTTCGGAATGCAAAATGCATCATAAAAAGCATTTACTCCTTCTTCCGGAATACAATATCCCAAGTCACTGTTGTTTTCGTTCATTAATACGTAGTCTCCGGCATAATATGTCGCAAATGCGTATTCGCCGCTTTCCATAAGGTTGAAAACTTCGTCCATAACATAAACGGGATTAACCTTGTCCTTTTGCTGGGCTAAAAGTTCTGCCGCATTTACCCAATCCTGCTCGTTAGTTGAATTAAAATCAATACCAAGCCTTGTCTGCGCAATTGCAAATGCATCACGAGGGTTATTAAACATTAGAATTTTGCCCTTGTATTGTTCATCCCATAGGACGTCCCAGCTCTTAGGAGGTTCTTTAACAAGTTTTTTGTTATAAATCAAAATCGTTGTTCCAACGTTGTAGCAAACGCTGTATTTTTGGTCGGGGTCATAAAAAAGCTTTTGAAACTTTTTATCAACGTATTTCATATTAGGAATGTTTTTATAGTCAAGCTCAAGGAGCATATCCTCGTCTATGAGCTTGTCAATCATATAGTCGCTCGGAACGATAACGTCATACGAAACTCCGCCGCCGATAAGTTTTGAATACATATTTTCGTTTGACTCATAGTTTGTATAATTGACCTTACAACCTGTCAGCTTTTCAAATTCCTTAACAACATTCATTGAATCTTCGCTTCCGTCAGAAATATATTCACCCCAATTGTATACGTTTACCGTGGTGCCCTGAAGCCCTAAGCCTTTGTAGTATTCAATTGTTTTCTTGTCAAAGTAATTATCATCTGCAAATGCCGAAATGGGAAATGCACAAAAAACTAAAATAAGCGATAAAATAATTGTAACTGTCTTTTTCATTTTGCCTCACGCTTACCCTTTTTCTCTGCCTTGCTTTGTGCTATATTCATTAAAACAAGAAGCACAAGAATTGATATAAACATAAGAGTGGAAAGTGCGTACATATCAGGTTTAACTCTTTTTTTAGTCATTGAAAAGATATAAATAGGCAGAGTTTGAAAGCTTGGACCGT
>ULPQ01029913.1_pt1 | contig 12262 bp, 8 predicted proteins | sample 1953571 | NCBI WGS metagenome assembly ULPQ01 (sample SAMEA4835631, study PRJEB28245) | human gut metagenome | biome: gut microbiome; material: fecal sample | place: Denmark | collected 2008 | reverse complement strand
TACCGCTGGCACGTCACCGGTCTGGTACACGACGAGACCGGTTTCCCGAAAGGTACACCGGCTGCTACTTTAGCCGCTACCAACCGTCAGCATGACAAACTTTACAACAATCTTGACGACATCGTCCAGGTAGAAAACTACCAGATGGAAGATGCCGAATATGCAGTTATCGCCTTCGGCGGCGGTGCCCGCACCGCTTACGAAGCTGTTGATATGGCACGCAGGGAAGGTCTCAAGGTCGGCCTGATGCGCCCGATCACGATCTGGCCGCTGGCTGACAGGCAGATCAAAGAACTGGCCTCCAAGGTCAAAGGTATTTTGGTGCACGAGCTCAACTACGGACAGTACGTACTGGAAGTAGAGCGCGTCGTCGCAGGACAGGTACCGGTTGCGCTGTACGCAAAATACGACAACGAACCGGCAACCCCCGCTCAGCTGCTGGCTGAGATCAAAAAGGCCATGGCCTAAGAAGGAGAGGAGATTTGATTATGAACATGGAAGCAATGATCGATAAATATTTCCGTCCGGGCCGCCTGCCTCATATCTGGTGCCCCGGCTGCGGCAACGGTGTCGTTACCGGCACCATCGTCAAGGCAGTTGCCAAGCTTGACCTTGATAAAGACAAAGTCGCAGTTATTTCCGGCATCGGCTGCAGCAGCCGTGCCTCCGGCTATTTAGATTTCAATACAGTCCATTCCGCACATGGACGCGCTTTGCCGGTAGCGACCGGCGTTAAACTGGCTGACCCCGGCCTGACTGTCATCGTCGTTACCGGCGACGGCGACGCTACAGCGATCGGCGGCAACCACCTGATCCACGCTGCCCGCCGCAACATCGATATGACTGTCGTACTTTACAACAACAGTATTTACGGTATGACCGGCGGCCAGTATTCGCCTTTGACACCGACAGGCTCCAAAGCGACGACAGCTCCTTATGCGACGATCGAACAGGACTTCAACGTAGCCGAGCTGGTCAAAGCGGCCGGCGCTACCTTTGTTGCGCGCGGCACCACTTTCCATGCCCAGATCCTGGCCGACCTGATCGCCAAGGGTATCGAACACAAAGGCTTCAGCCTGATCGAAGCTGTTACTGCCTGCCCCATCTCCTACGGACGCCAGAATAAAATGGGCGGTCCCGCCGACATGATGAAATGGCAGCGCGACCACGCAGTACCGCTGGCAGCCTGGGATAAAATGACCGAAGAACAAAAAGCGGGCAAATTCCCGATCGGCGTACTGTATCAGGTTGAAGGCAGACAGGAATATACAGCAGCCTACGACGAGCTGATCGCCAGAGCGCAGGGAGGTAAATAATCATGAAACAGGAATTACGTTTATCCGGTACCGGCGGCCAGGGCCTGATCACAGCCGGCATCATTCTGGCAGAGGCGGCGCTTTTAGACGGCAAGCTGGCGATCCAGTCCCAGTCTTATGGCCCGGAAGCCAGAGGCGGCGCCTCTAAAGCAGAGGTCATTATCTCTGACGAAGCGATCCACTTCCCGAAAGTGACCGACCCGAACCTGCTGCCGGCAATGAGCCAGGAAGCGGCTACCAAATATTCACACGACCTGACGGCAGGCAGCGTTATGATCACCGACAGTCTTTTCGTCAGCGACGTGCCGGACTTCGGCGGCAAGGTCTACGAGCTGCCGATCACCCACAGCGCCAAAGAAGTGCTTGGCAAAGCGCTTTTTGCCAACATCATCGCGCTGGGAGCTTTGGTGAAGCTGACCGGCATCGTCAGTGAAGAATCGCTGGTCAAAGCTGTTTTGAACCGCGTACCAAAAGGCACTGAAGAAAAAAATAAACAGGCATTGCAGGTTGGTATGGATCTGATCAAATAAGCTGCTGTAATCCCCGGCATTATTAATAATGCCGGGGATTTTTGCGCATTCCAGCCCCTTATGTGTTATAGTAGTAATATACACATCAACATTACGAGGTAAAAACATGTTAACCCAACAGCTTGCTGCGTCCCGCAGCGAAGACGACGGACGTATCTCCGATATGTCTTTCCATGATGAAACTCTGAATAATGAAGACCTCAGCAAAATCATTTTTCACAATGTCCAGTTCAGCAAATGCCGCTTTACACGCTGTGATTTCTCACAATCACGCTTTTTGTCAGTCGCTGTAAAAAACTGTGATTTTTCCAACTGTAATTTCAGCGAAAGCTTTTGGAAACAAGTAACTATCACCGACAGCCGCGGCAACGGTGCCGATTTCTCACAAAGCTGCTGCAAGGAATTGACCTTGTGTGACAGTTCCTTTGCATACGCCAATTTCTCCAAATCACAATGGGAAAACTCTGCCGTCAGCAACTGCTCTTTCAAAGAGTCCTTCTGGGCTGAAGTACGCTTGAAGAAACTTACTTTAGCAGCTTCAGTTTTCAGCGGTGCCGACTTCTTTAAAACACCTCTTAAAGACCTTGATTTTTCAGACTGCAAAATCGATGGCATTACTGTTTCAGAAACTTTTAAAGAACTGCGGGGCATGCAGATCAATTTACTGCAATCCGCTGACATTGCCAGACTGCTGGGCATCAAAATAGTTTAAAATCCCGTCTGGCTTTATTTTAATTTTCACACACAACATATAAAACCTGGATTGCTGTTATCAAAATAACAATAATCCAGGTTTTATATTTTTCTTGATTAATATATTTAGCTTTTTATTTTTATATTCATTTAAAAAATGTTATAATTTTAATATAAAAAATTATTTATTGTCGTCCTGTTTATCAGGGGGAGGATCTGCAATGAAACGCTTTGACAAAAAACTAAATGCCCAAGATATCATTAACGCTATTCCCGGCGGCGTCGCAATCTATAAAGTTTCCGACATCTTTGAAACGGTTTACTATTCTGACGGCGTACCCGCTCTTTCCGGCTATAGCCGCGATGAATATGACCTGCTCATAAAACAGGATGCTGCTGATCTTATCTATCATGAAGATACCGCTATGGTCATTCGTGAGATGCGCGCAGTATTGAAAGCCGGAAAATCGGCAAGCTTTGAATTCCGCAAACAGCATCGCGACGGACACATCGTCTGGGTCAATGTTCACGCCCGGAAAATAGGCGAAGACGGCGGTCATCCACTTCTGCAATGTGTATTCCACAATATTTCCGCCTTCAAACAGGCCCAGGAAGAGCTGGCACACGTCATCAATTCTATTCCCGGCGGCATTGCTGCCTATGATTTTAATGATATACAAAATCCCCGGCGTCTGTTTTGTTCCGATGGTGTTGCTAAACTTTTCGGCTGCAGTGACGCAGCTGATCTGCAGCATTATGCGGCCAATCCCTGGAGCATGGTTTTTAAAGAAGACTATCAGCGGGTCTACGATGCTTTCCAGCATATGTTCATCAGCAGTGACACTCTTGATCTTTCTTATCGTATCACCCGAAAAGATCAGGTACTGGAATGGGTCCATCTGAATGGCAAAGCTATCAACGGCATCTTTTATGCCGTTTTTACCGGTATGTCCGATGAAGCCAAACTATTCCAGCAGATCAGCAACGAAGCGGCCCAGGGTATCTATGTCATTGATAAAAAGAACCATGACCTGCTGTATTACAATGAAAACGTAGAACTTTTTTTAACAGGTAAAACCAATGCCTGGGGTAAAAAATGCTACACCGCCCTGCACGACAAACAGACTCCCTGTACCTTCTGCCCTTTATCAATGATCAAAAATATCGAAAAACCACAGGAGCTTACCTTCGCAAACGGCAAAAGCTACGAGATCCGTGCCAAAGAACTTGAATGGAACGGTCTGCCTGCTTACACGCTTTTTATTAACGACATTACCGATAAAATAACCAGTTCGCGCAAAAACGAACAGCTGGAACAGTTTTATCAGACCCTTGTCCAGAATCTTCCTGGCGGCATTGCAGTCATCCGTTTTGATATGGCAAAAAAACAAATGCTCCCCGAATATATTTCCGAGGGTTTCGCCGCCATGACAGGTATGTCCACTGACGAAGCTTACGCGCTTTACAAAAACGATGCCACAGCTGGCGTCCATCCGGACGACCTTGACTATATCATTGGCCGATTGAATCAGCATCTCAAGAAGCACCTTGATACCTGCGAAAGTATCTACCGGCTGCGCAAAAAAGACGGCAGTTATATCTGGATCAAAAACAATTCTTCACTCATTTTAAGCCCAAACGAAATACCGCTTATTTATGCAGTTTACAGTGATATCACCAAAGAAATAGAAGCGCAGAACAAGCTGCGCCAAAAATACAATGATCTTTTACTTCGTCAGCAGAACTATCCGCTTTCTAACGAGATTCTCAGCGGTTACTGCGATATAACCGCCAACAGGATCCTGCGTATTTACGACAAAACAGGTATCGATCCCCTGCAAAAATTTGGTTTCGAGCGCCAGAACTTTTTCAAGGGGCTGGCCACTCTTATCGAAAGCCCGGAAGAACGACAGCACTTCCTTAATACCTTCCTCAATGCCCCGCTGCTGGAAAAATTTGCTCAGGGCATCAACAGTCAGGAACTAGAATGCTTTATCCGTATGCCTCATGATAACAGCGGTCATTACCTTAAATGTGTCATCAATATGATAGAATCACCGGATAACGGCCACACGATCGGCGTACTTTCCGTGCTCGATCTGACACAATTTAAGATCAACGACCAGATATCGATGCATCTGGCGCACGCCCATTATGATTTTATCGCTACCTGTGATTTCAACAGCGATAGCTATCAGCTTTTTTTCACAAACAGCAAAGCGAATCTAATGCCGCCTGAACAGGGAAGCTACAGCAAAAATATCGTCGCCTTCCTGCAGACCTTCACTGTCCCCAAAGATCGGGAATTTTGTATGGAAATGTTTGATCCCGCCAATATGCAGCGGCGGCTGTATCACGAAAATTCCTACTCCTTTCATTATTCACTGAAGGATGAACAAGGACATATCTATACTAAAAATATGATCGTATTCCTGATCGATCAGCGGCTGAATAAAGTCGGTATGGCCCGAGCCGATATCACAGACTACGTACGGGAACAGCGAGCGCTGCTGAATACGCTGGCCTATACCTTTGAGCAGCTCAGTATCATCAATCTGGTGACAAAAGAATTTACAATGTATACCCGCAAATCTGTACTGCAAAATCTGTCACCCTATAAATGCGCGGACTTTAACAGAGCACTGCACAAGCTCAGCCTTCCTTATACTAAACTGGCAGCGGATGAAACTGCGGCAGAAAAATTTTCTTTGCCGGTCATCCTCAGCAGGCTGGCAGAGAAACCGCAGGGTTACGAATTTACGCTGCCGTATCTTGCTAATGACGGCAGCGAAAAGAACAAACAGATCAACGTCCTTTGGGGCGACGAAGGTCATCATACGATTTGTCTTGTCCGATGTGATGTTACTGATATCATCAGCGCCGAAAAAAATTCCAGATCCGTACTGCAAAATGCCTTGGATCTGGCTCAGGAAGCCAACCGCGCCAAAACAGATTTTCTCTCCGCTATGAGCCACGACATCCGCACGCCCATGAACGCGATCATCGGTATGACGGATCTGGCCCTGGACGATCTGGATAACCGTCAGCATCTCAGCGAATATCTCGATATTATCAAAAGCTCTTCGTCACATCTGCTGACGCTGATCAATGACATTCTGGATATGAGCCGCATAGAAAAAGGCAAACTGAAACTGGCGCGTACCTCGTTCAACTTGTCCGTCGAAATAGACAGATTCTGCAGCCGTTACCAGCTGTTGATGGATAAAAACAGCCTTAAATTCCTGCATAACGCAGAACTTCTTCACAGCAGCTGTATCGGCGACACCGCGCAGCTGCAGCGGATCTGGGATAACCTTGTCAGCAACGCCTGTAAATTCACACCTCCGGGTGGCACTGTTACCTTCAGCGCCTGCGAGCTCCCTTCAGACAATGAGCGGCTCGGCTGGTATAAATTTACGATCAGCGATACCGGTATCGGTATCGACAGCGAAAGCCTGCAGCATCTATTCGATCCTTTTTTCCGCAGCAGCGACGTCATCAGCAAGCATATCGAAGGTTCCGGACTGGGACTTGCCATCGTCAAAAATATCGTCGATTATAAAGGCGGTACGATTTCCGTCGCCAGTAAGCCGGGTGAGGGCACGACCTTTATCGTTACACTGCCGCTGCACTTCGATACTAACACTGAACAGCCTGCAGATAAACCGGTTCACATTGTCGGCAGCGCCGACTTTGATTTTTCAGGGAAATCGCTTCTGCTGGCAGAAGATCATCCGATCAATCAAAAGGTCGCCGAACTGATTTTGGAAAAAACGGGTGCGGCAGTCACGATCGTTGAAAACGGTTTGCAGTGCACAGAGCTTTTCACTGGATCTGCAAAGGGCAGCTTCGATGCTATCCTGATGGATATCCAGATGCCTGTCATGAACGGTTACGAAGCCGCCCAGGCTATCCGCAGCAGTACACATCCACAGTCAGCAACGATCCCTATTATTGCCATGACTGCCAACGCTTTTGCCGAAGATATTAAAAATGCTCTGTCAGCTGGTATGAACGCCCATATTGCCAAACCTATCGACCCGCAGAAGCTCTATGAAACTCTGGCAGCTTATATCAAATAACAAAAAACACTGTTACGTATATACGTAACAGTGTTTTTGCATTTTGACTACCGCTTGGCCCAGCTCCAGACCTCACGTGTCAGCCAGATAAAAAAGACCCCTGAAAAATCCAGGATCACGTCCGTAACCAAGGCACTGCGTCCCGGAGCATGCAGCTGGATATATTCATCGCTAACGGCTGCTGCCCAACCTAAAAACAAAAAATACCCTGTCGCTGTACGATGACTGACACCGAACGCCGCGTAAACATTGCACAGGATCACGCCCAGGATAGCAAACTCCAAAAAATGTGCCAGCTTGCGGATATTATAATCCAGGTTCTGCTGCGGTACATCAATGCCGAACCATTTCCCCATACCGGTCAGAATCGAGCCGACCAGTTCACTGGCCCGGTGTGATTCTGCCGCCGGCATAGAAGAATTATAAAAAATAAAAGCTACAAAAACGATCAGTAAAAGCAGCCATACAAATCTTCTCACGGTCTTACTTACCTCGCCTTATAAATTTCTGCTTAACATATCCATGACCATCATATTGCTGACGATGCCAATACCGCCTGGAACAGGCGTAAAAGCGCTGGCTTTAGCGCTGACGGCAGGGTCAACGTCACCTACCAGACCGCCTTCGACAGCATTGATACCAACATCGACGATCACGACGCCTTCTTTGACCATTTCAGGTTTAATGAAAGCCGGTACACCCACAGCGGCAACGATGACATCAGCACCGCGCAGCACATCCGCAATATCCCTGGTCCGGGAATGGCAGACAGTGACCGTAGCATGCTCCTGCAGGAGCAGCAGCGCCACAGGCTTGCCAACTACATTACTGCGCCCGACAACAACGACGTTTTTCCCCTTTAACTCAATACCGTAATGAGACAGCGTCGCCATACAGGCCCGCGGAGTGCACGGTGCCCAGCGGCTGCGCCCTAAAAAGACTTCTCCGACGCTTTTAGGGTTTAAACAATCCACGTCTTTGCTCATAGTGATAGCGGCACCGACAGCATCGCCGTCGATATGCTTCGGCATCGGCATCATCGGCAGGATACCGGTAACATAGCGGTTATGATTAAGTTTTTTGATAGCGGCAATAACTTCTTCCTGTGTTGCTGTTTCCGGCATTGCCAGCACCTTGGCTTCACCGCCAAGACTTTCTACCAGTTTTACCAGACGATCTTTATAAACATGCGAAGCAGGGTCATCTCCCACCACAATGATCGCCAGAGTAACTTTGATCCCTTTTTCCTTTGCGGCTGTGATCTTGGCTGAAACAGTTTCTCTATATGCATCGGCAACGGGCTTGCCCTTCATCAACAAAGTTTCCATTGCTACAACTCCCCTTAAAACAAGCCGCTGATGACGCCGTCATCACTGACATCGATTTTCTCTGCTGCCGGCACCTTCGGCAGACCGGGCATCGTCATGATATCACCTGTCAGCACGACTACAAAGCCTGCGCCGGCAGAGATCCTGCAGTTTTTGATCGTCATGGTAAAACCGCTGGGACGACCAAGCAACGTCGGATCATCCGAAAACGAATACTGGGTCTTAGCCATACAGATCGGCAGATTGCCATAACCCAGACTTTCAAAATCCTTCAAAGCAGTTTCCGCTTCTTTAGCATAAACTACATCGCCGGCACCGTAAATCTCACGCGCCACAGTTGCGATTTTTTCCTTTAAGGTCAGCTCGGAAGCATAGATAGGAGCAAAATCAGCCTTGCCGCTTTCTGCCAGCGCAACAACCTCCTTAGCCAGCTCCACGCCGCCGGCGCCGCCTTTGGCAAAAACATCGGACAATGCAACATTGACGCCATGTGCAGCACAATGGGCACGTACAGCTTCCAGCTCTTCCGGTGTATCCTGAGCAAAAATATTGATGGCTACTACCAGAGGCAGACCGAATTTTTTAATATTTTCAATGTGTTTTTCCAGATTGACGATACCTTTTTTCACAGCGTCCACATTCGGCGCAGTCAAGTCCGTCTTCGGCACCCCGCCATGCATCTTCAATGCGCGCACTGTAGCAACCAGCACAACAGCATCCGGCTTCAACCCGGCATAACGGCATTTGATGTCAAAGAATTTTTCAGCGCCCAGATCAGCGCCGAAGCCTGCTTCTGTAATCGTATAATCAGCCAGCTTCATAGCCGTCTTAGTTGCCATCACGCTGTTGCAGCCGTGGGCGATATTGGCAAACGGGCCGCCGTGAATAATCGCCGGCACATTTTCCAGTGTCTGAACAAGATTAGGCTTCACAGCATCCTTCAAAAGGGCCGCCATAGCGCCGTGGGCTCTGATCTGCCCTGCGGTAACCGGTTTGCCGTTATAATCATAAGCAACAATGATCTTGCTTAAACGTTCTTTTAGATCGTGCAGACTGCTGGCCAGGCACAAAATAGCCATGACCTCAGAAGCAACGGTAATATCAAAACCGTCCTGACGCGGTACGCCATGCGCTTTGCCTCCCAGTCCGACAACAATATTACGCAGCTCGCGGTCATTCATATCAACAACACGTTTCCAAACGATCCGGCGCGGGTCGATATTCAAAGCATTGCCCTGCTGCACATGGTTATCGACCATTGCCGAAAGCAGCATGTGTGCAGATGTGATCGCATGGAAATCACCTGTAAAATGCAGGTTGATATCTTCCATCGGCACCACCTGAGAATAACCGCCGCCGGCTGCGCCGCCCTTAACGCCCATGCAGGGTCCCAGAGAAGGTTCGCGCAAAGCTACGATAACGCTTTTATCAATTTTGGCCAGGCCCTGGGCCAGTCCTACGGTAGTAGTCGACTTGCCTTCGCCTGCCGGCGTAGGCGTAATAGCCGTTACTAAAACCAGCTTGCCTGCCGGTTTATCTTCCATGCGGCGGATCAGATCCATAGATAATTTAGCCTTGTAACGGCCATACATTTCAATGTCTTCTTCACCGATGCCGAGCTTAGCGGCAACCTCCGTGATCGGCAGCATCTTGGCCTGCTGAGCAATTTCAATATCTGATAACATAAATAAACGCCCTCCTCTTCACTTATACCTGTGAACCATCTTGTATATCTTCTGTGCCGACAGATTTTTTCCTGCTGCTCTGACAGCAACCTAATGTATACATTTAAATGTTTTTATTCAAACCAGATTTCCAGCTTCGTACCTTCGGCAACTACTGTTCCCGGAGGCTGCGACTGCTTCCGCGCCCGGCCGCTGCCATGCGGCACCAGTACCAGACGTCCCTGCTGGATCAGTTCAGCCGTCTGCCGCATATCCAGCCCGCTGAAATCAGGCAGTTTGATCTTACCGTCTGCCAGTATCTCCATCTGCGGCATCTTAGCCGGAGGCGGCACTGTCGAATTAACAGCGGGATTATTCCGTACATGCTGCTCAAATGACGGCAGTCCTTCACTGCTGCTGGGCTGAATGCCCTTAGCTACAAGGATCTGCTGCAATGTATCGCGGAATACCGGCGCCGAAACCTGAGAACCGTAAAAAGCTCCCTGCGGCGTATCCAGCATGATTAGCATCGCATACTGCGGTTTATCAGCAGGTACAAAGCCTACGAAAGAAGCAATATATTTACCGGCTGCATAACCGCCTGTTTCCGCAAGCTTTTCGGCGGTACCGGTCTTACCGGCAATACGGTAGCCTTTGATCCCTGCTGCTTTACCACCACCGGCGGCGACAACCTGCTCCATCATTCCGCGCATCTGTGCGGCAACTTCCTCACTCATCACCCGACGCACCACTTTTTTCTGCCCCTGGCGCAGAACGCGTCCATCCGGCATCACGATCTTATCGATTATATACGGCTGCAAAAGCTCGCCGCCGTTAGCAATAGCGCAGATCGCACGCAGCATCTGCAGCGGCGTTACGGCAATGCCCTGACCGATAGACATGGTTGCAATATCCGGCTGATACATATGATCCGGATTATAAAGGATACCCTCTTCTTCACCCGGCAGCTCTATACCGGTCACACTGCCGAAACCGAACTTCTTGCTGTAATCGATCATCCGCTGTGCGCCCAGCTGCATCCCCAGCTGTACCATACCCGTATTGATAGAAAATTTTATAACATCCTGAAACGGTACCAGTCCCATGCCTTCCCCGTCCCAATTGCGTATCGTACGGTCGGCTATCTGAATACTGCCCGTATCATTGATCATCGTGGTCGGCGTAATAATTTTTTCCGTCAGTCCCATCACGCCCACAATCGGCTTGAAAACCGAGCCCGGTTCGTAAATAGTCGAAACCGCGCGATTAGTCCAGCTGGTAGCCGGATATTTATAAAAAGTATTAGGGTCAAAACTGGGCCGATTGGCCATGCCCAGAATCGCGCCCGTATTCGGGTCCATCAAGATGACCGCCGCACTGGCGGCTTTCGTATCCTTCATCGCCTTATCCAGCGCATCCTCCAGCACAAACTGGATCTTGCTGTCCAGGGTCAGATAGACTGAAGCCATCTTCTGCGGCCTGGCTTTATTGAAACCGCTGTCACCCATGGGGCGCCCCAGCGCATCGACGACCTCCTGCTGCTGTGTTTCCGCACCCTTGACTACCGAGTCCAAAGCCAGCTCGATACCGCTGAGACCGTTATCATCCGTACCGACAAAACCCAGCACCTGAGCCGCCATTGATTTTTTTGTATAATAGCGTTTACTTTCTTCTAAAAAATGCAGCCCCGGCAGCTTATTCTCACGAATGATCCGTTCTACTTCTGCCGCTTCTTTAGGCTCCATCGTTCGTTTGAGCCAGATGAAGCGTGCTTCTGTTGTAAAATCAGAATATAATTCGTCTGCTTTCATCTGCAGCACTCCGGCCAGCAAATCAGCGGCCAGCCGCTTGACGTCACGTTCCGGCTTCTCGCCCTTTTTCGTCGGGTTATCCTGCATCTCGACCGGGTCGACATACAGAGATTTAGACATAATGCTGACTGCCAGCTCCTCGCCGTTGCAGTCCAAAATGGCTCCGCGCGGCGAATATTTAGTTACCTTGCCGGTAACCTGATTGGCAGCACGTCTGGCCAGCTCTTCGTTTTGAATGACCTGCAGCCAGATCAGCCGCAGAAACACCGTTCCAAAACCAAAAAAGATCAGCAGGCCGATAATGGCAAAACGTTTTTTACCGTTTTGCAGCGAAAACTTCTTCATCAGCGCTGCCACCTCCCCTCAGCGGGTGAAACGACACGCATCTGAGTCCTGCGTGTATCGGGCGACAGCCGCTCCAGCTTTTCACGTTTACACTCGTCGCGATAAACTGAAAGCACCAGTCCGATCGAAGCCAGAGTTATCAGCATCGAAGTACCGCCATAACTGATAAAGGACAAAGGCACGCCGATTACAGGCAGCAGTCCGCACACCATTGCCATATTGGCAACCGCCTGTCCCACGATAAGCAGGCTGACGCCGGAAACAAGAATAAAGCCCCGTTCATCTTTAGTATTCATAGCAATACGAAAAAATGCCGCAGCCAGTAACAGAAACACCGAAATCAGGATCGCCGCACCCAGCAGTCCCCATTCCTGACAAAAGATAGCAAATGCAAAATCTGTATGCGCCTCAGGCAGATAAAAGAACTTGCCGCTGCCCTGCCCCCACGGCAAACCTGTCAGACCGCCGCTGCCGATCGACATCAGCGACTGTA
>ULPQ01037307.1_pt1 | contig 12805 bp, 9 predicted proteins | sample 1953571 | NCBI WGS metagenome assembly ULPQ01 (sample SAMEA4835631, study PRJEB28245) | human gut metagenome | biome: gut microbiome; material: fecal sample | place: Denmark | collected 2008 | reverse complement strand
AGGGAAAAATATGAAAGCTATTAAAACAATTTATAATAATTGCGGTTGGTTTTTGTTAGTGCTGATATTCGGAAATATATTATTGAATTTTTTTGCTCCAAACTCATTGATTGGTCAAGAAAATATAAATTTAGTTTGTTTATTTTTGAAAATTAAAGCAATCTCAGCAATTGTACTAGCCTTTTTTATGATCATGTTTATGATAAAATCGGCTGTAACATTCGTTAATGAAAAAGGTTACGGTTTAGGTCATAAAATTGTTGGAGTCGTATTTTCGTGTTTTGTTTCAATATTGTGGATGAATTTTATATCTGTTCAGTCTCAGTATAGTACATACGGCATAAAAAATCTAATTGAAGAAATTTCTGTTGTGCAAAAAATAAGCAACGGAAGTGCTTTTAAGAAAACTATTAATTTAACCAAGCAAGATGATAATATTTCGGTTTATACAAAAAAATCGAAAAAGTCTTCTTATCCATCACGATTTCAAGGTGTTCAGGCTACTCAATTGTATAATTTTTATGGAGTTTATGCGGATTCAGACAAATTAAAAGTATATAATGAAAGCATAAATACTCAACTAAGATTAAGTCTTAGTAAATCAGAGTTTGGCTATTATAATGACTTGATAAAATCAGCTAATAACAATGATGAGTTTCAAATTGAGTTTTATACTGATAAAGATGGAAAGAATTTGGGATACATAGAATCAATTCAGTTGGTTGAGAAAAAAAATTCGCCGTCATATTCAGAAAATATATCTGTGAAAGAAAATTCTGATTTATATACTGTTACAAAGAGCGATAATTCAGAATTAGAAAATATATGTTGGCTTATAGTCAAGGACGGTGAAATTCAAAAAATTGTCGATGCAAGTGAAATAAACGAATTCAAATTGCAAAAGGATGTGCCGGAAGGAGTATATACAGTATTATTGTGTACTGATTATGATTCTACCACACATTCATATACACAAGTAAGCAACGCTATTGAAATTATAATTTGATAACAGGAGAAAGACATGACCCAATTCACAAAATCATTCCTATGGCGGTTCATATTAGACATTATCTAATTGGGGATATTTGTTAGGCTTTGTCAAAATATTATTTTGACAATTACGTCAAGATTCATATCAACCTATTCGACACCGTTTCTTATTATTGAAGCAGTTGTCGTATCGGCAATCAGTATGTTGTTTATCTGCTTTATTACATATTGGAATATCGGTGTTATTTCAAACAAATGGAGAGCTATGAAGCTTTTAGGCGTTTATAAGCTTCATTGATAAGTGGATAGAGAAAATGACCAGATTGGTGATTGCGTGAAAAATGCAGGATAGTTGTAAATATGTTGAATTATCGATACTACGAAAAAGACCGAGTAAGATGTTCCGGTGGAACATTTTGCTCGGTCCGATTTTTATTTGACTTGAATAGTTATTATGTTGTAATATCAGACCGGAGCCGCATATACTTCGTAGATCTCGGTATAATTAGAGGTAAATATGTGAAGCTGTCCCATATCATAAATGCTTACTCCGTAGTTGCTGAAAGCTTGTGCAATGTCATCGTATGAGTAGAAAGCAACTCCTGACGACACCTCGCTTGCACTAATGCAAATATCCCAGCTATATGAGTACTTTTTTTCAAGGAACAGCATAGGAGCACTGTCACCGCTGTAAACCATAGCGATTTTATAGCTATCGTTTATATACTTTAACCCGTCTGAAATCGTGAGATCTGACCAGACAGGTATACCGCTTCCCATTTTATTTTGTAATAGTCACCAATCACATAACACCGTTATGTTTCAATATCATATAATATGCTGAAAATATAGTAAATGTATTGACATATCGAGCGTTATATGCTAAGATAACAGTGTTATGTGAAGTGGAAAGTGGGGTGCAGTAATGGGTGACGAACTTGAAACAAGGGAAAAGCTGTTGGAAAGTGCAATGACCGAGTTCTCTGAAAATGGTTATATGAAGGCTTCTCTGAGAAAAATATGCGCTGACGCAGGCGTGACGACCGGTGCGCTGTATTTCTTCTTTAAAAATAAAAATGACTTGTTCAAAGCTATTGTCGATAAGCCGCTGAAAGAGCTTTGCAGGCTTCTTACTGAGCATTATATGCAGGATGCTCAGGATATGGATAGCGATGACCCTGCGGTGCTGTCTGCTGAGTATCACATTGATACTCACACCGACCTTGACAAGCTTGTTGATTATATGTATCTCCACTATGACGTTTTTATGCTGCTGCTCACGGGTGCGCAAGGGTCTGAGTATGAAAATACTGTGGATATGATCGTAGATATGACAGAACAGGGCTTTAGGATATCTGCTGAAAAGGCTGCCGCAAGAATGCCTAACTGCCACGTTGATGAGTATATGCTTCATTGGATAACCCATATAAGTGTTGACGCCTACACTCATTTGCTAACTCACGAGAGAGATGTGGAAAAGGCAAAGCTCCATATGCGCAGAGTAATGGAGTTTCTAATAAAAATATGGTTTACAATGATAGTCGAGGATTAGAAAATTGCCGCCTGCGGGCGGTAACTTTTGAAAGCCTACATAACAATGTTATGTCTGAGTTTTGTATCTCAAATGTCGATGAAATGTGCAGATATGCACATTTTTATATAAAGTAAAGTTAGTTAAGTCTAACTTATAAATGGAGGAAATGATATGTATTTGGAGATCAGAGATGTTAAGAAAAGCTACGGCAGTGACGCCAGCTATATTCAGGTGCTAAAGGGTATCACCACAAGTCTGGAAAAAGGTCAGATGTGCGTTATTCAGGGTACGAGCGGCTCTGGTAAATCCACGCTCCTTAACTGCATAGGCGGCCTTGACACTATGGACAGTGGCTCTGTTAAGGTCGACGGCAAGGAAATTTTCGGTCTTAAACCTGATAAGCTTGCCGACTACAGAAAGGAAAATCTGGGCTTTATCTTTCAGTTTTATAACCTCGTTCCAAATCTGACAGTTGTGGAAAATATTCAGGTTTGTGAATATCTTTCAGATTCGCCACTGGATATGGAAGAACTTCTCACAACGTTGGGACTTTCCGAACACAGAAACAAGTTTCCGTCACAGCTTTCAGGCGGTCAGCAGCAGAGATGTGCTATAGCAAGGGCACTTATAAAAAATCCAAAGCTACTTTTGTGCGACGAGCCTACAGGCGCTCTTGACTCCAAAACTTCAAGGGATATTCTTATCCTGCTGGAAAAAATCAATGCAAAATATGGCACAACAATGCTTATCGTTACCCACAACAACGCTATAAAAAATATGGTGCATAAGGTAATAATCGTTAAGGACGGACTTATCAAAAAGGATTATCTTAACGAAACACGCATACCTGCCGCAGAGCTGGAGGACTTGTAATGAACAGGGTACTCAGAAAAAGGCTCGGACGTGAGCTTAAAACAAATTTTGCACGTTATCTTGCGCTTGTATTGCTTATCGTAATGGGAATGTACATAATAGTTTCCGTGGTTGCAAGTGCAGACACTATCATCGACGGAACTGCCGAACATGGTAAGCAAAACAAGGTCGAGGACGGACAGTTCGGCGTTTTTATTCCTCTTACAGACGAGCAGGAAAAGGAAATAACAGACAAAGGAATTACTCTTGAACAGCATTTCAGCATTGACGTTACCGCGAAGGACGGCTCAAAGCTCCGTGTTTTCCGTAAAAGAAATGACATTGACCTTATCGAGCTTGACAGCGGCAGACTTGCTGAGAAAAAGGGCGAAGCGGTAGTCGAAAAGCGTTACAGCGAGGAACATTCTCTGTCAGTGGGCGATAAGCTTACAGCAGGCGGAGTTGAATTCGAGATTGTTGGAATAGGAACTACACCTGACTATGACACACCTTTTGAAAATTTCTCTGACACGGCTGTGTCAAGCAAGGGCTTCGGACTTCTTTTCGTAAGCGACGATCAGTATGACTATTTCAAAAATGACAGCGATCAGAAAGCCGAAGACCTCTGCTATGCTTACAGACTTAACGGCAAGGCAACTGATGATGAGCTTAAGGAAATGATCGAGGATTTTGACTTTGATTATAAAAAAGTCACAGACAAGTATTATCTTGAAACTATCAAGGACGTCTTGAAGCAGCGTGACGATATTTCAAATGGCATCGACAAGCTCTATGACGGCTCTCAGACCCTTAAAGACGGTGTGAAAGACCTTTCTGAGGGAGCAGACGCTCTCTATGACGCAATGGGCGGACTTTACGATGGTGCAAAGGCACTCCCAGAGGGTGTGAACGCTATCACGGCAGGAGTTAAAGCCGCATATGACGGCTCAAAAGACCTGTCAGAGGGTGCAAGATCTGCATACAGCGGTGCGGAGAGCCTTGCAAATGGTATTGACAGCTTCAAAAAGCAGGCTGACAAGCTTCTTGACGAGATGTTCACCATTGATCTTGACAACCTGACAATGTTTGTGAAAAAGGGCGACAACGTTCGTATAGCTAGTGCGGCAGGTGACGTTGTCATGAACAAATATGCAGGACTTGGTGTGGGTGTTATACTTATGGCACTTCTTACTTACGTTATCTCAGTTTTCGTCATTCATCAGATTCAGCGTGAAAGCAGTGTTATAGGTGCGCTTTATGCTCTTGGCGCAAAGAAAAAAGATCTTATACGACACTACGTAACATTGCCGACTATAGTTGCATTTGTTGGCGGAATAATCGGTGCGGTCATAGGCTTCTCACCTGTGGGAATCGATTATCAGCTTCTCGACAGCTACGCATATTCATCGCTCCCTGATTTTACCCCTGTTTATCCTTTGTATCTTATCATTTACAGCATTGTAATGCCTCCTGTTGTTTCGTTTATAGTTAATACCCTTGTGATAAACAAGCGGCTTTCTCAGACGGCTCTTTCACTTATCAGAAACGAGCAGAAAACAGGTCACTACAGCAGAGTGAAGATAAAGAGCAGGAATTTTATCCGCAGATTTCAGATACGCCAAATGCTTCGTGAAATGCGCACAGGCATAACAGTGCTTCTCAGTATGCTGTTTTCACTGTTCATTCTTATGCTTGGCGTTGATTGCTACTATCTCTGTGAGAACGTGAGAAAAGACACTATAAATGACACAAAATACGAGTATATGTACACTCTGAAATATCCAGAGGAAAGCGTTCCAGAGGGTGGCGAGGCTTGCTTTGTAAAAACGCTTTCAAAGGAACAGCTTGGCTATAACCTTGATGTCACCGTTATGGGTATGGACAGCGACAACAAGTATTATGATGTGAAAACACATAAGGGCAAGAGCTTTATAACAGTGAGTCAGTCAGTTGTGGAGCGTTACGGAGTGGCAAAGGGCGATAAGTTTATCCTGACAGACGATGCGACCTCAATGGATTACGCATTCACAGTGGAGGATATCTGCGACGAGCGTGGCGGACTTATGGTGTTCATGGATATTGACAGTATGCGTGAGCTTTTCGGTGAGAGCGACACTTACTACAACTGTTTGCTTTCAGACAAGAAACTTGACATTGACGAGGGAAGACTTTACAGCACAACAACAAAATCGGATATTGAGCGTTCAGCGGCAGTTTTCACGGACCTTATGATGTCAATGATAGTAATGCTTATTGCGGTTGCTGTAATAATTTTCTGCTCTGTGATGTTCCTTATGCTGAATGTTACAATAGAAAGGGCTTCCTTTGGAATATCTCTTGTGAAGGTGTTCGGCTATAAGACCAAGGACGTGAAAAAGCTTTACCTAAACGGAAACGCAATTATCATAACTTTGGGCGCACTTATCGAGATACCGCTTTCAAAGATGTTTATGGACAAGGTTTTCCCAGTGTTCATTCCAAACGTAACAAGCGGAATAAACCTTGCATTCCCATGGTATGCTTACGTTATAATTTTTGCAGGAGTAATGGCAACATACTTTATCATCACCTCAATTCTTGTAAGAAAGCTTGGCAAGATAACCCCTGCCGAGGTGCTTAAAAACAGAGAATGATTTCTTAATATACAAAAAAACGTACAGAGCGTAATGATGTGACCTCCAAGTTGTTAGATTTTTGGTCTAACTTCTGGAGGTCGGATCATAAAGCTTTGTACGTTTTTGATTATGCCTTATTTGTATTATTGCCTATTTTGGTTATGATAACTGCGGCAATGGTAAGGACAATATATCCTGCTGTGACCTCAAATGGAAATTCTATTATTGCAGTTTCGGGGATTATAAAAGGCAAGGTAGATATTGCACAGCATGGAGGAAAATAAAGCTTTGCTTTTCGGCAAAGGACGAATATCACAGCCGAGGATAAAACTGCACCAAATGTCAGGGTAAGCCCAAGCTTTTCAGAGATAAAAAATCTTGCCATAACGCCTGCGAACGCAGCCGCCGCCATGAGAGCAATTGCTGTGTATTTTCTTTTCATAAGCTTTGAGCCTTTGCCGCTAAGCTCAAAAAATGCAACTATAAGCGGCGGAGCGATAAAGAATATCTCGTGAAAATGCGCAGGCAATATGCAGATAACAAGCGCTGTGATGACTTGTTTTGCTCGTAGTTTTAGAAGCTCTGAGCTTGGTTCGATAGGTCTATATTCATACTTTTCATGCAGACCAAAGTATTCAAGAACTTTTTGAAAAATAAGTATAAATGCTGTCATGACCGCAACGGAAATGACGTAAACAGGGCTTTTTGTACCCATAAGTATCGGAAGTATGCAGGCTGAAACGGCAGGAACGAAGCTAGTTTTTGACAGTGTTATAACGCTCACTGCTATAAGAAGTCCCAAAGCTATACGAAGTATAAGTATCTCAGGGATAAACCGCACTATGCATATGCCTGCGACGGCGGCAGAAACTATCGCCGCAAAAAGCCGTATTCGAGAGGTGTTCCACGATTGCACAGGCGCAATTAGCGCACCCATTGCCACTGCCGTTATCTCAGGAAAAATTATTTCCTTTTCCCCGAAGATCTCCGCCGAGCCGACCATTATTGCCACCACAGCAAGGGATATCCCCATAGCTATATTTTGATTTTTATTCATTGCTTCACCTTGATGTTTTTTTCTTTATTATAACATAAAGGGGAGAGGTTTTCAATCGGCAGTATCAAAAATACTCGTCTGACCGTTATGTGCAGCCACGATATAAATTCATGCCGTTTTTTTGCGAGAGTATACCTTTTGCCGTTGTGAAGTGCATAACTTTTTCCTCCATGATTTGTTACTAATATCATAACACATATGTTCTGCAATGTCGAGGCTTGAAAAACAACTTCAAAGGTGCTATAATGGATTAAAAGCCCAAAGGAGCGTAAAAAATGAGAAATATACCTACAGATATTTACATAGAAAATGGAGCGGTAAAAAATCACGGGGGCGAAATAGCGGAACTTGGCAAAAAAGCCATGATAGTCACAGGCAGACATTCTTCTGCGGTGAATGGTTCTCTTGATGATGTCAAGGCAGTGCTTGAAAGTCAGGGAATTGGATATGTGATATATGATGATATTGAGGAAAACCCGTCTGTGGAAACTGTTTACACAGCGGCAACGGCGGCGGTAAAATACGGCGTGGATATGTTCGTGGCAGTGGGCGGCGGTTCGCCAATGGACGCAAGCAAGGCGATATCAATGCTTGCTAAGAATGGGATAGTTTGCGAAAATGCCGAGTTTTCCGAAAGCGAGAGCGTTGTAAAAGCTGAGAAGTGTGAGCTTTCAGACAGCATTGCCAAGGTGGAGGAGCTTTTGTACACTCCTGCGAAACTACCTTTTTACCCTATAGTCTGTGTGCCTACCACCTGCGGAACAGGCTCGGAGGCTACACCTTATTCTATCCTGACTTCCCACATCAAGCAGACCAAGAAATCTATTGCCCACAAAATTTTTCCGTCACTTGCATTGGTGGACTACGGCTATCTTAAAACATCATCATATGGCGGTATGAAAAGCACCTGCGTTGACGCACTTGCTCACATGATAGAGTCACGGCTCAACACCAACGCAAATGCGTTCAGCCGTGCATATGCAGAGGAGGGCATGAGGCTTTGGGCAGGCTGTAAGGGCTGTCTTGAAACAGAGGAGAGATTTGCTCATATGACCGATGATGAGTTCTCAACTTTCATGCAGGCATCAGTGCTTGCAGGCATGGCGATAGCCTACACAGGCACAAGCATACCGCACGGTCTGAGCTATACTTTGACCTATGAAAATGGCGTACCCCACGGCAAGGCAGTAGGCGTTTTTCTGTCAGGCTTTTTGAAAAAATACGGTGACAGCACCGATGTGGAGTATGTTGTAAAACAGCTTCTTGACTTTGATGATCTTGACGCTTTCCGAGATTATATCAGGACGCTTTTTGGCAAGCTTGATATGTCAGAGGAGCTTTGGAAGAAGGACAGGGACGGAATACTTGCCAACCCTGCCAAGCTTAAAAATTATCCTTTTGAGCTTACGGCAGATGTGCTTAACGATTACGTTCGCTATTATAACGCATAAAAAAAGCTGTCAGGGCGGTGGCTCTGACAGCTTCTTTATTACATCTTCGCAAGCCTGTCTATCTCTGCAAGTTCAGCTTCTGTGAAGTCAAGGCGGTCAAGACAGCCTATGTTTTCCGTTATCTGCTCAGGACGGCTTGCACCGATAAGCACAGTAGTAACAGCCTTGTTGTGAAGCACCCATGAAAGTGCCATTTGCGAAAGGGTTTGACCTCTTGAAGCAGCGATATCATTAAGCTTGTTGAGCTTTTCTATCATTTTGTCGTTAAGCTCATTGCCTATCCATGTTTCGCCTCTGCCTACCCTTGAATCTGCCGGTATGCCTTTTAGATATTTGCTTGTGAGAAAGCCCTGATACAGCGGTGAGAACACTGCAATGCCAAAGCCCTCAGAAAGTGCAAGGCTGTCAAGTTTATCGTCTTCTATCCAGCGGTTGAGTATGGAATATGAGGGCTGATTGATAATAAAAGGAGTTCTGAGCTCTCGGAAAATTTTCAGCATTTCGGCTGTGTCGGCTCTGTTGTAATTTGATATGCCAACATAAAGCGCCTTGCCCTGTCTTACTGCATTGTCAAGTGCAAGGGCAGTCTCTTCAAGAGGTGTTTCGGGATCTCTTACATGGTGATAGAAAATGTCAACATATTCAAGTCCCATTCTTTTGAGAGATTGGTCAAGGCTTGCCGTGAGATATTTTCTCGAGCCGTTTCTGTCACCGTATGGACCTGCCCACATTTCATAGCCTGCCTTGGTGGAAATGCACATCTCGTCACGAAACTCTCTCATGCCACGGTCGAGTATCCTGCCGAAGTTTTCCTCTGCCGAGCCGTTGTAGGGATTGCCATAGTTGTTTGCAAGGTCAAAATGTGTGATACCGCTGTTGAACGCAGTGTGTACCATTCTTTCCATGTTCTCAAAATTGTTTTTCAGGCTGAAATTCTGCCAAAAGCCCAAAGACAACGCAGAAAGCTTAAGCCCGCTTTTTCCACAGCGGTTGTATATCATTTTGTCATATCTTTTATCGTCAGGTATAAACATTTCAAAAAACCTCCTATATAATCGTATTAGTGCATAAATTATCCCACTTACTTTTATGATTATAGCATATTGTATTATCCATGTCAATGTGCTATAATTGAATAAGTTATATGATAAAAAATATGTGTGTAATGCACAATAAATGGAAAGATAATAATATGAGAAATGATGTGAACAGAAGAATTATCGCTGCAGTATGTGCAGTAGTCATGACGGGAACAATGCTCACAAGCTGTGCTAAAGAAACAGGGGAAAGCTCAAAAGCAGAGAGTAGTCCTGCCGAATCTCAGGCTGTGACAACAACGGCTGAGCCTGTTGTAACTCTTCCTGCTACCACAAAACAGGTCATAAACTCTGAACCTGCTACTTATGAAAGCCTGAGTGCTGACAAGGCTGAAAAAGAAAGTTTTAAGAAAAAGATACGATCAGAAAGTAAGATACCTGTTATAAGCGTCACGACTGCCCCTGACGATATGATAGCTTCAAGGGAGAAGTATACTTCCTGCGTGGTGGACGTTTTCAATTGTGATGAAAAATTGGAGATAAACGAAGCCTCAGCAGGCATAAAGGTAAGAGGAAATTCAAGCGCATATTACGGTGATGTTAGTCAGATCCTTGCAAACAAAGTGCCTTATAGGATAAAATTTGATAAAAAGACAAATATGCTTGGGCTTAATAACGGCGCAGAGTGCAAAAGCTGGGTGCTGTTGAAATCAGATTGGGATCTAATAAGAAACGATATCGCATTCCGTTTTGGCAGAACTATCATGGGTGACAGCAATTTCTGCTCAGACGGTCAGCTTGTTCACCTCTATGTGAACGAGGAGTTTCAAGGCGTTTATGAGCTTTGCGAACAGTGTCAGATAAATCCAAACAGAGTGGATATCTCCGAGCCTGAGGAGGGCTACACCGACACTGATATAGGCTATTATCTTGAGCTTGACAACTATGCAACAAGCGATGAGGATAACCATTATATAAGCATGGACTATGAAAATGCCACTGTCACCGACATAAACGGCGAAACAAGGCAGTTCGTTCCTGCGGAATATTCTATCAAGAATGACCTCTATTCGCAAAATCAGATAGACTTTATTGACAAGTATCTCAACAATCTGTTCAAGATAGTTTATGAAGCCTGCGAGAACGGCAAATATTACAAATTTGATGAAAATTATGGCCTTGTTGACTCTGATGTTACCACCGCTGAGGAAGCCGTTTCTAATGTTATGGATATAGACTCAGTGAGAGATATGTATATTCTTTATGAGATCGTACATGACTATGACTGTGGTGAGGGAAGCTTCTATATGTGCGTCGATCTTTCAAAGGACAGTAAATGTCCTAAGCTGAAATTTACTTCTCCTTGGGATTTTAACTGGGCATATAATGACAGCACTGAGAAATATTATGCTGGTGCTTTCACAGACAAGAATTTTGTGGCTAAAAAAGGCGACCGTTCAAACCCATGGTTTATCGTTCTTTGCAAGCAGGATTGGTTTATGGCTACTGTCAAGGAAAAGTGGACGGAGATGAGCCAGGAAAAGCTTTTACAGGGCTGTATAAAAACAGAGCGTGAATATCTCAAAGAGTATGACGCCGACCTTAGAAAAGGCGAAGAGTGGGGTCCTGACTCTGCGGAGGATCTTTTCAATTGGATCGAAAACCGCATTTATTGGCTCAATAGTCAGTGGAAAATAAAGTCTGACGTTAGTAACAGTGCTTCTTAAATGATAAATTTTATTCAATTAATAAATCGGGCTTGAAAAATGCTGTAAAATCGGTATAATAAGATAGTATCCCCGTATTGAAAGGAGGAAATGTCTGCAACGCAGGCATAATAAAATATGACGGAAAAATTATTCAAGCTGAAAGAAAATCACACCGATGTTAAAACTGAGATAATGGCGGGTGTGACGACTTTCATGACCATGGCATATATCCTTGCCATAAACCCGAGCATTCTCGGCAGTACGGGCATGGATCCTACAGCCGTACTTCTTGCCACCTGTATCGCCTCTGTTATTGGAACAGTGTGCATGGGACTTATGGCAAATCTGCCTTTTGTGCTTTCCGCAGGCATGGGACTTAACGCTTACATGGCTTACACTGTTGTGGCAGGCTACGGCTATCCATGGCAGGTGGCACTGCTGGCGGTTTTCGTCGAGGGTATCGTCTTTATCGTGCTTTCTCTTACAAACGTCAGAGAAGCCATTTTCAATGCAATACCTGTGGTGCTGAAAAAAGCGGTGTCCGTTGGTATCGGTCTTTACATTGCCTTTATCGGACTTCAGAATGCTGGACTTTGCGTTGACAGTTCAGCCACTCTTGTTACCATAACAGGCTTCCGCAAAAATTTCACAACTTCGGGCATATGTGCGCTTCTCACTATCGTGGGACTTTTCATCACTATTATCCTATATATCAAAAAAGTCCGTGGCTCTATTCTTATGGGTATAGTGGCAACATGGATAATAGGCATGATATGTCAGCTTGTAGGGTTGTATGTTCCTGACGCTGAAAGCGGCTATAATTCGCTTTTCCCTACAATGTCGCTTACGGATTTTTCGAAGCTTGGCGAAACATTCGGTCAGTGCTTTAAGGTGGATATGCACAGCATTGGTATCTTCAATTTTATAGTCGTGGTATTCTCCTTCCTGTTCGTTGATCTTTTCGACACTTTAGGCACTCTTATCGGCGTATGTTCAAAGGCAGATATGCTTGATGAAAAGGGCAGACTTCCGCAGATAAAGCCTGCGCTTCTTGCTGACGCCGTTGCCACAACAGCAGGCGCAGTTCTTGGTACTTCCACCACAACAACATTCGTTGAGTCCTCAGCAGGCGTTGCGGCAGGCGGCAGAACAGGTCTTACCTCTATCACAGCCGCAGTGCTGTTTGCACTGTCAATGTTCTTTGCACCTATCTTCACGGCTATACCGTCATTTGCAACAGCCCCTGCACTTATAGTAGTAGGCTTTTTGATGTTCAGCTCTATCACTGACATCAAGTTTGATGACGGCAATTATACAAAGGCTATCCCTGCGTATCTTTGTATCCTTTCAATGCCTCTTTTCTACAGCATTTCAGAGGGTATCTCTCTTGGAATAATCTCATACGTTGTTATAAATCTTGTTTGTGGAAAGCGCAAGGATATCACACCGCTTATGTATGTGCTTGCAGTGCTTTTCGTGCTGAAATATGTGTTCTTATAAGGAAAGCTTTCAAAGAACAGTTCTGAAACTAGCCATGCTTTCCTGTTCATTCTGCTACAG
>ULPQ01054280.1_pt1 | contig 13014 bp, 9 predicted proteins | sample 1953571 | NCBI WGS metagenome assembly ULPQ01 (sample SAMEA4835631, study PRJEB28245) | human gut metagenome | biome: gut microbiome; material: fecal sample | place: Denmark | collected 2008 | reverse complement strand
CCTGCCAGCATCAGCTTGCTGCTTGTCTGCGAGAATCCCAGGTCAGCTCCCAGCTTAAATCGGTTCAGCGCGTAGCGGTACCCCAGTCCGTACACCATGCTTGCACGCTCATCGCTGCGCTTGGTTCCGGTAATTGCGTCCGCCAGTCCGATACCCAGTACATCCACCGTACTCTGAGTCAGTCCGTCACTCACCGAAAGACGGAACTCATGCTTGTTTTCCGAAGGAGTAAAGTTCTTGCTGGCTTCCTGAGCCTTAACCAAATTAACACCAGTGAATAAACACAAAGATAATGCAATAAGTTTAATTTTCATAATGTTTAGTTTTTTGAGAGTTAGTATAGTTTTTGATTCACCTGATCGGGTGATTTTGACTAGATAACGCAGCCCTCCCGAAAAACCCCTATGCCCGGAAGAAATTTTTTTCAAAAAAATATATCCTGTATACAAAAAACGTCCGTTTGTCCTCACTAAAGTGTACGATAGTCCATATCACCGGTTTCCGTCTTTTGCTACAATAAAGGCAATGCTTACTTTTACGTCCTGTTTTTATCAGTAACTAAATATTTGTTATCATGAAAATTGAAAGATTTTTCAGTAAACTGCTTTTGGTTGCAGTATTATGCACTTTCTGTGCATGCAGCAGTGACGATGATGAAGACCTGAATACAGGCGGTTCAGGCCAGGGTATCTCATTGAATATCGGAGGAACAAACATCAATCTCAACAATGTGTACTGGGCTTCCGAGGCCAACGACGACAACACCACTTACTACGAGTTGCAATTCATGTCGTTCGATATGTACGCATACCAGGAAGGTGGCGACTTTTCATCATTCCCGTCAAGTTATTCAGTCGTTTATTTATCTTTCGATGCCCCGGTTCACCTTCTGAGCTTCCGGTCGGCACTTTCAGCGAAGACGATTACGATTTGTCGGGAGCTTTGGATATGACTCTTGACAACGAGGAAGGACGTTACTATGTAGAAGAAGGTTCAGCAAGCAGCGATCTTGTAATCACCAGAGACGGAAACAACTACACCATCAGCATCCCGTCGCTCGAAATCGTTTACTCCGATCCGAAAGAGGTTGGTTCAGGCAGATGGAACTCCACTACTGTAAACTGGAACTATACAGGAACTGTCAAGAAAGCTCCCCAATATTAACAGAAATACTTGCCCTGCATGCACAGATACATGCAGCTTGCAGGCAAAAAAATAAGAAACAGGAAGTGTGTCAAAACGAAAATGGTCGTATCAGGCTCTGTTCTTGAGTGTTGATACGACCATTCATTTTCTCTATCAGTATGTCCGGATTCTCAAAGCTTGAAAATCCGTTCCATCAGCTTCCATTTCTCCTGAGAAGACTGTCCCGGCAGCACCTTCTGATACTTGGACATATGCTCCTCCCATTCTGCCTGACGAGGTAGTGTAGCAAGTCGGGCATAGTCACGTTCCATATCAAACTCGTCCGTCGTATCCATAATCATAAACAGGCGGTTGCCGTAAATATAAATCTGCATATCCACGATACCCACTTCACGGATGCCCGCTTTCACTTCCTCCCATACGTGCGCATGCTCTGCCACGTAAGCCTCTATCAACTCCTTGTCGTCGTAGAGATCCAATGTCTGACAATATCTTTTCATTTATACCGTTCTGTTTTGTTTTTGAAATCCTATCGCAAAATAAATACATTTTTTTCTAAATATAAACTATCTAAATCATTATGAATTAGAGAATAATTGAGATATAACCCGATTTTTTTCTTATCTTTGCACTCCCTTGTTTATGAGGGGGTGTTGAATTTTGTCTGTGACAGATAAAATGTTTATGGGGATGATTAAACTAGAAGCTTATTGATTCAATTAAAAATAAAATCTAAATAATAAATTCAATAAAATGGTAAATCTAATTCCGAGATTATTAAGAGTGATAATCCCGCTTTGTGGTTTTTTTTGTGTTATATCATGTACTAAACAAGACGGCCCTGTGCAGGCAGACACGGTAGAAAAATTATTAAGTATTAATGGGGGAAGCAATACTTATATAGTTTCAAATGTAGAAAAGACCGGCTGGCAGATTACAGAATGTCCGGAGTGGGTTACTCCCGTCTGTATGTCAGGTTCAGCGTCTGATGATATTCAGTTGTATATAGAGAGTAATGCCCGTCATGCATTACGGACTGGAAATGTTACAGTAACTTATGCCAATGGAGTAACATATACAACTCGTGTAGATCAGTCAAATGAAAAGCCCGATTTCAATTTACAGCGTTCATATGCAGTAGGATGGAGTTTCGATGTACGTACATATATGGATAGTCGTGGACTGAAAGAACAGATATTCAATACTCAGAAGATTTATAATGCCGATCCCGACATGTATTGTATAGAGCCAAACTCTAGTAGTGAATTGAATTATTATTACGGTGAAAGTGGTTCCGACTTATCAAAAGATATGTCTGGAAAATTAGATGTCGAAGGCAAATACAATTTGTTTAGCCTGAATCTTCAGGCTTCCTTTGGCAAGTCTGCACTCGATAACTCCAAACGTATTTTTTCCTGGATACGTAATGTTTATACTCAGCAAATAGTGTATCTGAACCAGTTCGATTTAGAAGAAGCCCAGGAGGAAGGATGGTTTACAGCAGATTTCACCTCCGAACGTAAAAGAGTTATTGATAGTGGAGGAAGCGACGAAGCGATTCGTTTGCTGGTAGAACATTATGGAACTCATATTATTCTTCAGTCCTTGTTAGGAGGATGTTATGATTATTACTATTCATCGGTGGTAGAGCAGCATAATGATAATTTGAACATTCAGGCCGCCATTGAGTTTGGGTTTAGCTCAAAATTCAAGCTCAATGCTGATGCTACCTATAAAGACGACTTCGAGAATCTGAGCAATGAAACAATTGAGAAGTTTTCTGTAAAAGGTGGAGATGCCATCACATTGGCCAATGCTGTAGAGTCCGGAACTGTAACAAACGAGATGACAGATGCATGGCTGGCGTCATTGCGTGACCAGAACAAGCTGGAGCTTATTTCGTTTAAAATCACTTCCATTTCGGCATTGTTTCCCGATAATATAGCCGATAAGATAGATAATTACATGGAACGTATGTATTATAAAGATATTAATGTAACCCGTTCTGTTAATAATATAAATTAAGATATGAGCATGAAAAATATATTGTTGAAGTTTTATTCCTTTTGTTTCCTGTTAGTGATTGTATCCTTCTTTTCGGCATGTTCGGACGATAAAATTACTATGCCGGCAGTGGATGGAAATACCTCTTTGGAAAAAGTAGAACTGAAGCGCATCAATACCTTTTTCGATTTGGATTTGCCTGTCAAAGGAGATTGGACTGTAGTCTATGCTCCTGAGTGGGCTTTGCCTATGGAAGAGCAGGGACGTTCGGGTGAAGCCGTTCGGCTTTTTGTTGAAACCAATGATGAAGAATCAGACCGCACTGATACGCTGAAATTGGCAATAAACGATAATTCTGAGCTGAAAATTGTATTGGTACAGCATGGAACGTTCAGCGATGATGAAAATGGCAGTTCGCTGGAGTATGAAGATATGAAGTTGACCTATGGGGTAGGCTTTTGCGTAGACGTACTGAAAAGACCGGACAATGGAAAATATAAATTGCTGTCAAATACTCCCTTGAACTTCAAAAAGCTCATTGCCGCACTTGAAGAAGCCGGAGAGTCAGACGCACTCTATAAGGAGGAGAACTATTATTCTCGTACTGAGTCGGTGACCGGAAATAGTACTTTGGCCATAGCCAATCAGCTGTCTATTAATGCAGGAATAGAAGTCGGTATATCTGCTTTCAAGGGATCGGTAGAAGGAGGATATAGCAAGAATGAGTCTGGCAACGAACGTATGTCTTATGCCATGGAAGAAATTCAGCACATTGTAGGTTCGCGGTATATGCGGGCCGGCATGTTACGCTATCTGGCTCAACATGAAAGTGATATATTTCAGAAAACATTCTTGAAATATATCAATAAGCTGAAAGATAATCCGAACGATGTAGCTACGATGAAACAGATTTTCAGTACATACGGAACACATATCATTACTCATGGCACATTGGGAGGAGAGTTGAAGCTTTCTATGCAGATGAAGGTAACCGATGATACTTCAGATAGCGATATCCATGCAGCACTTGGTTTGGGTGCCAAAGTGATTGATGTGAGCGGCGAGTTCTCGATGACTGAAAAAGAAAAGGCGATAGCCAGCAATACTACTATTTCACTTGTCACCTACGGAGGTAGCAATGTCTATACCATTGCTCCCGGAACTACCTTCCAGCAGTTCCAGCAGACAGTCAAAGACAAGGATAAACTGGATGCTTGGGTACAAACCATACAGAACGGTACCCAGTTGGCCCTTATCGATATTGTAACTACCCCTATTTACGAACTGATGCCGACAGAAGAAGCGCGTACTGCTATGCGTAATTATCTGGTAGGTGATTATCAGAAATCCGTATATGCTGACGATGAAACCTATACCGGTCCTAATTTGTATATGGTTCACGGATATGATATCAGCAGTAATGTGGCTGTAAAAAGTGAACTGTATATTCCGGAAATCGATGTCAGACTGGAGGCATATCGGAAAATCATTCCAGAACTGTCCGAAGATTACATAACAGTCATTTATTCGGGCACTAAAGAGGAAATGAACTATAAAAGTGGCTTTTTTGTTGGAAATAAATCACTTAAACCCTGTAAGTTCCGTTATACCAATAAAGGAGAGTTTACTACAGAAGTTTTCGACCTTTTGGACGAAGGTTTTATAACAGAACTGTATGTAGATGCTACAGGTGATGTGACTATTGCACCAAAGGGAGCTGAAAATATGTATCAAGACCTGAAGTTTACAAATCAGAGTGTAGATGTGACACTGGCTCAGGAAGATTTCCGGGTAGCGTCGGATATGTCTGTTACCGGACAGACCGATAAGTCTTTGATTCTGGCAGATGGAGTGACTCTTACTCTGAACGGGCTGAAAATAAACAATCAGATCAAGTGTGAAGGTAATGCCCATATCATACTGGCTGAAGGTTCGACAAATGTAGTCAATACCTCTAAGTTGTTTGGCATGGCAGGTATAGGTGTTGCCTCTAGCGGTAAGTTGGTTCTTGCAGGAAATGGTCGTATTGAAATTACTGCCGGTGAACATGCTAGTGGTATTGGTTCCAGTTATTACCTCGTTGCAGGCAAAACTTGTGGAGATATCGAAATTCAGGGCGGTACGTTGTCTGTTAAGGGAGGTGATGCAGCCCCCGGTATAGGCTTTGGAGTAAAAGGAGGAACTATTACTGTTACAGGAGGAGATCTGACAGTTACCGGTGGATGGTGTGGTCCGGGAATTGGAACCACGTATGGTGGCTCTTGTGAGGAAATCGTTATTAGTGGAGGAACAGTCGTTTCTGTTGGCCATGATGTAGCGGCCGGTATCGGTACCGGTGAATTGTCTTCCTGTAAAAGCATTCTCATTACAAAAGATGTAAAGAGCGTGATAGCTCAAAAAGGCAATGATGGTTATGAATCGATAGGTTTGGGAAGTAATGACGATGGCAGTACCTGTGGTGAGATAACTATCGAGGATCCGTCTAAAGTTACTCAAAAGTAAGCAGTATATATGAAATTGATTCGGTTAAGTCTTTGTATATTATTGTTTTGTGTGACCTGGTCTTGCAGCACGTCAGATGAAAATAATATAGAAGTGGGTTTGGACTCTGCATCGGAAGTGGTCTACGATGCACGCTGCCAGACCGATACCGTACGTTTTACTGTTTCCGGACATTGGAAAGCGACAGTTTCGGATGAATGGATAACCTTGTTGCAGACCGAAGGAAACGGTAGCGGTGTCATTCCACTTTATATCCAGCAGAATGATAGCGAACAGACCCGTCGGGCCACGCTGACGGTGCAGCTCGAGGATGAACGGCAGTTGACTGTTTCGTTCATTCAGTACGTGTCCGATACAAATGGCAGTATAATCGTCGATTTGCCACGTACTTTTGGATTGGGGTGGGGGTACGATTATAGTATTGACCATGCCGATCTGGAAGGTTTGCGGGGACAGGTTTTCGACGCGGCTGCTTTGCACAACGATTATGGAGAAGACGCTGTCATGGTAGACCGTTCTACTGCCACCCAATTGTATTTTGCCCGTGCAGAAAGCAGTCAGCAATTGCAGAGTGAGATTGCAGGTAAATTTACGGGTTCGGTCGATCTGTTGGTGGCAGGTGTCAAAGTTTCCAGTGAATATAAAAATCAGATTGAAGAGCAGAAGGACTGCCTGTATATCTGGTGCCGCGACTTCCGTACGGTTAAGTGTTCTTACTTTTCGAATGATGTAGACCTGTTGAGCGACGATGTAGTGCGATGGTGCACCACTCGCGATTTCCGGAATTCCGTCAGACAAGATAATGCAGAAGAGTTTGTACGCAAATATGGAACCCACCTGATAACTACGTCCTACTTAGGAGGAAAACTCGATTATTACTTTACCGTCAGTCAGGATGTCAAGACGTCAACCGAGCAGATTGTTACAACTATAAATGTAAAGCTTCTGTGGTTCAAGAAATCTTCTACGACAGTCGATGAGAAAGTCTGGACTGAGATAAAGAAAGATTTCGAAGGACAGTTCCATGTATCGGGAGGTGGAGAATATGGCAAGCGGCTTAATGAGGAGTTTGATAAATATGTATCAAAAGGAGAACCGCTCCAGGATCAGACTTTGACAGACCAGTGGTATGCTTGTTTCGAAAATTCGAATACCCCCGATGAAGATCTGGTCATGGTCGATTTTTATGTGATTCCTATTTGGGACATTGTAGAAGTCTTAAACCCTTCAAAAGCTCAGGAGATAGAAGATTATATAACAAATAAATATTTGAAAAAATAAAGGAAGAAAATAATGAAAAAGAAAGCTATTTTTAGAAGTCTGGCTGCTGTTACATTGCTTGCAGCACTTGTATTGAGTTTCACGGCATGTTCAAGTGACGAAGAAGAAACACCGCGTGTATATACTTACGAAGCTTCTGGCAGTCTGTCAGGAACAGGAAGCGACGCTTCTGCTGCGTTTACAGCTCTGATAGATTATACCAAAGCTATTGAGACTGTAGTTGGAGGCTCATATACATTTAGTGAAAAAGATACTGAAGTAATCAATACTTGTGATGCTATATACCAGAAGCACCAGACAGAGCACCCTACACTGAAGGGAACAATTGAAATACGTAAGACTGTAGGTACAACTTCTTCACCCGATGAAACATTGCCCAGTATTGTGCTTAAGACTTACAAGTATGAGTGATAAATGGCAAAGCTGATACGTTTTATATTTCAGAGGCTGCTGCTGTTTTCTCTGGTCCTGTCGGTAAATACTTCCTGTAGCGACGAACCTGCCTCCGATGCTGACACCCGTCTCCGGCTGACAGTCGTTACTTCCATATCCGGACTGGGAGATATGGGCTACAATGACAATATGATGTCAGGCATCATGAGATTTTATGAACATCATGATGTCAATATGAGTCTTATCAGACCTAATAGCCTGGATGAAGTACAACAGGCTATTCAGAATTGGCAGGAAAGTACTAAAGAGGGCCCCCGAAGCTTGTTGTTGCTTGCCGATAATGCATACGAGCCAGTCTTGGAGAATTCCAGTCTGGCCCTTGCTCCGCAACAGCAGGTTTTGCTTGTCGAAAGTAAAAATACCCGTTTGCCTGAGGGAGTCTGTACATTTAATATCAATCGCTACGGAATATCGTATCTGGCAGGATGTATGGCACGGAAACATCAGGAAGCCTGTGTGATAGCTGCAATGCCTGATAATCCGATTCTGGAAGAAGCCGTCAAAGGATATACCGATGGTTATCAGACAGACAATGACAAGAAAGTAAAAGTCATTTATCTGGCAGATGATACTTCAGGCTTTAACATGCCTGATAGTGCTTACCGGGTGACCGGAACCATTGACAATGCCTTTATTTTTCCGTTGGCCGGAGGCTCTAACAACGGCATTTATAAGTATTCCCGTGAGACTCCTTTTTATATGTCTTTAGTTGCGGGAATGGATGCCGATTGTTCGCTGTTCAGCTCGCGTATACCTTTTTCCGTTGTTATATATATAGACCGGTTATTGGAAAACTATCTTGTAGCCTGGTACGAAGGACAAGAGTTTGAACCCTTCCGTACTTACGGCATGGATTCAGGGATGGCAGATATCATTATGAATCCTGTATTTTATAAATATCTGGAAATTTGGGAAGAGTATTATGGTGATGTGGAATATTGGAATAATGCTTACCGGAAATATAAGGACGAAGCTTTGGAAAAAGAAATGTCCTATGTCGCAAATTAATAAACTAGGTTATCTGTTGCTTACAATATTCATATTAGCTTCATGCCGCGATAGGAGTGATCCCTCTTTGGTGAAAGCTGATAAAGTTTGTAAGGTAGCCGTCATTATGCCGTCAGAAAGCCAGGCACGTTGGGACAGAGTAGCCAAATGGGCTTTAGATAACATAGATATGGCGCAGCAGGGACTTCAGAAGCACATCCGTCTTGAATTGGAATGGCTGGATGAAAATGCAGCCGGTTGGGAAGAATTGGCGGCACGTGTGGTTGACGACGACAGCTATGCAGCCATTATCGGCCCCCAGTTATCAGTACATGCACGCCGGATGGCACAATTATGCCAGAAAAAGAAAAAAACATTGATTCTTCCGATCGCCACTTCCACCGAGTTTCAGCGCAGCTTTGCCGGATCTGGTTATGTGTGGAACCTTTCCCAGTCCGACATCACACAGTGTGAATTGTTGCTCTCTCAAGCAAAGCTCTCTGAGTGCAAGGAAATAAGCCTGCTCACTTCCGACGATGATTATGGCAAGAGTTTTAGTGATTGGTTCGCTTTTCAGGTCACCGAGCTGGGTATGACTGTAGAAGATATTGTGGTTTACCATTCCGAAAACCAGATTCGCGAAGCAGTTAGAACACAGTATAACAAGCCGTTAAAGTATAATAAAGCATTGATTTTTGCTCCGGGAAGCAAAGAAGATGCCTTGATTTTTGACGATGAACTCTCCAAGCTTAAAGCTTCTGTCAGTGGCTTTTTTGAATTTCCGTTACTTCTCTGTTCGGATGTCATGAACTCCCCCTTTCTGCTTAGCCACTTGAAATATTCCAAATACGAAGGACTTTCTCCGTCTGCTACACCGGAGTCTGGTTTCAATAGTATTTATCAGGTAAAGTATGGTGAAGAACCTTTGAGTGGTGAAGCCCATTTGTTCGATGCTATCACGCTGCTTTCATACGCTTTGACTCGTCAGGAGGCTACCGGCGAAAGCCTGAATGACGCCATACTTGCCGTAGTCGATGGTAAGACCGCATGGAATGTCGGTTGGTTGAAAGACGATATGTGCCGTACCTTTTCCATGCTTCAAGCAGGAGTGGATGTCAATTTAAGCGGAGTGACAGGAGACTGGACCTTCGATGAACGTACCCATGCCAGTGTGCTCAACACAACTTATAGCCATTGGATGCTGCGAGACGGTACGTATGCTACTCTGGAATACCTTTCTACTGATGGAGGCGCTAATACGATATCCACTACCCAGGCCTGGGAATGGAAGAACAATCATATGCTTTCGTTCAACTATGACCAGCAGGACTTTCAGTATCCTGAGCTTCAAGACCGGTGGGCAGTAGTTGTCGGAGCCTCCGATGATTGGGCTAATTATCGTCATCAGGCCGATGCCCTTGCCATGTATCAGCTCTTGAAGCGTCATGGTTACGACGATGACCATATTTTATTTGTTATCGAAGACAATATTGCCGATAATCCCAGAAACTTGTATCCGGGAGTTGTCAAGGTACGTCCCGATGGCGAAAATGTACATACAGATGTTCATGTAGATTATAAACTCAGCCAGTTGTCATTCAAGCAATTTTCCCAGCTCATGCAAGGAAAGAAACTTCCGGAATTTACACAACACTTACCCTCTTCTCCCAACGACAATATCATCATTTTCTGGTGTGGGCATGGTGTACGCAACAGCTTAGCGTGGGGAAGTAACGGTGATGTATATGGTACTGACATCCGTGATATGGTAGAGAAAATGCAATACAGAAAACTCCTCTTCGTACTCGATGCCTGTTATAGCGGCACGATAGGCGAGGCATGTGAAGGACTGCCCGGCGTATTGGTTATGACCGCGGCAAATGCAGATGAACCTTCTAAAGCTGATATGATGGATCCGGAGATGGGGATATGGCTTTCTAACGGATTTACTCGTGCGTTTCAGGAAGCGATTGATACCAATGTACACATTTCTCTGAATGATCTGTATTACAAGCTTGCCCGTCAGACAGTAGGATCACATGCCATGGTGTATAATTCGACTAACTATGGCAATATGCATCGCAATACAATGGAAGAATACCTTAAGTAGAGACTACGGGCTTTTTACAGCCCGTTTAGTCCCTGCGGAAAATATCACGCGTATATACTTTATCTTTCACATCATCCAGACACGCATCATAGCGGTTGGCGATGATAGCCTGCGCCTGTGCCTTGAAATCCTCCAGTCTGTTCACCACCTTCGATCCGAAGAACGTACTGCCATCCTCCAGCGTCGGTTCGTAGATGATAATCGTAGCCCCCTTCGCCTTGATGCGCTTCATCACACCCTGAATGGAACTCTGGCGGAAATTGTCGCTGTTCGATTTCATCGTGAGGCGGTACACCCCGATGACACATTCCTTTTCCTCCGCCGGGTTATAGCTGCCCCGGTTGTAGTAATCATAATATCCCGCCTTGTGCAGCACCCTGTCGGCAATGAAATCCTTGCGTGTACGGTTGCTCTCCACAATCGCCTGAATCAGATTCTCCGGCACATCCTGATAGTTCGCCAGCAGCTGCTTCGTATCCTTAGGCAGACAGTAGCCTCCGTAGCCGAACGACGGATTGTTATAATGCGAGCCGATGCGCGGATCCAGACAGATACCCTGAATGATAGCCTGCGTATCCAGTCCCTTCACCTCCGCATACGTATCCAGCTCGTTGAAGTACGACACACGCAGCGCCAGATACGTATTGGCAAACAGCTTCACCGCTTCCGCCTCCTTCATACCCATGAACAGCGTGTCCACGTCCGGCTTGATAGCCCCTTCCTGAAGCAACGCTGCAAGCTCGTGCGCCTTCTCCTCCAGCTGCTCACCTGCGATCTCCTTGATAGCCCTGTTCTCCTCATCCAGTCCCGCTATCAGTTTCGGGAATCCCACGATGATACGGCTCGGATAAAGATTGTCGTACAATGCCTTGCTCTCACGCAGAAACTCCGGCGAGAACAGCAGGTTGAACTTCTTTCCCGCCAGGGCAGGAGAGGTACGGAACTTCTCCGCATACTTCACATACAGACTCCGGCAGTAACCCACGGGAATGGTACTCTTTATCACCATCACCGCATCCGGATTCACCTCCAGCACCAGGTCGATTACCTCCTCCACGTGCGACGTATCGAAATAATTCTTTACCGGATCGTAGTTCGTAGGAGCTGCAATCACCACAAAGTCCGCCTCCCGGTAAGCCGAAGCCCCGTCGAGCGTAGCCGTCAGGTTCAGTTCCTTTTCCGCCAGATACTTCTCGATATACTCATCCTGAATCGGGCTGATACGGTTGTTAATCTTCTCCACCTTTTCAGGAATCACGTCCACAGCCACCACCCGGTGATGCTGCGCCAGCAACGTAGCGATAGACAGACCTACATAGCCCGTACCCGCTACAGCGATTGTATAGTTTTTCATCATGGAAATGCTCTTTTGTTTATACCAGCCAATAAGCTTAGTAGTTGATAGTTACAAAGTAAACAAATAAACCTTAAAGTGCCAAGCCAATACAAAAAAATCGCCACGATACCCTCTGTCTGGAGTACCCTTACTTATCAGTTGTATCGGCAGACAATATAAAAAAACGGGCAGGCCGTAAAGCCCACCCGTTTCATTAGAAAAACTTATGTATCAGAAATTTCCTTTATTGGCATTATCCCACCAGAGGTGTGTACCACCCTTATCGCCCGAAATACCGTTTTTGCTTGAATTTTCCTTATTCAACAGTTCCAGACCCATGGCGACACCCTGTGCATTTGTATCATATGCGTTGCTGCTGTAGATAACTCGGCGTACACCTTCTTCCTTGTTTACTCCACCGTTACTTTCGTCTACGTAAGCAGGGAATAAGTGCGGATAACCGGTACGTCTTTGTTCAGCCCATGCTTCGATAGAAAGCGGGAACAGAGCGAAATACTTCTGTGTAATGATACGTTCCAGTTTTTCCTCGTTGCTGGCTCCTTCGTCCCATTTTACACAAAGTTTGTTTACAGCCGGTGTGTTCAGTTTCGGATCTACCGGATCTTCAAAATCAACCTGAGTTGTCGTACCGTTGATGTATTCATCCACAGCTCCTGCAGCATAAGCATCTACGCCGGCATATTTTCCGCGATAGCTCAGCTCGTTTGCCATAGATACGCGGATACCGTCTTCATACAGACTCTGTACGCTTGCAGAACCGATGTCCCAGCGCAATTTAGCTTCAGCCAGCAAGAAATAAGATTCAGCAGCCTTGAAGATAGGCAGTGGCATAGAGTATACTCCGATTGTATTTTGCGGGTCGATCCACTGAGAGAAGTTAGCCCAGTTGTTCGGTTTTCCCGGCAGACCACTGGCAAATCGGATACCCAGATACTGTGTATTGGCCGGTACTACCACCTTACCTTCCAGGTTGGTAACATCCTTGATATTCTTTGTCATGTACAACGGCTGGCGCGGGTCTTTCATACCTGTCATCAGCGTAACCAGATTCGCGTTGAATCCGCAGTCACCCCAGTTGAACATCAGCCACATTTCGTTTTCCAGACTCTTGTCGATGACAATATCCGTATTTACGGTTGCCAGCGTATTGGCAGCCGCTTCTGTAGCCACCTGG
>ULPQ01055702.1_pt1 | contig 13555 bp, 13 predicted proteins | sample 1953571 | NCBI WGS metagenome assembly ULPQ01 (sample SAMEA4835631, study PRJEB28245) | human gut metagenome | biome: gut microbiome; material: fecal sample | place: Denmark | collected 2008 | reverse complement strand
GCGATTATGGAAATTATTCATTGAATGTTTCATTTGCTTCAGCAAATGAAAGTTTTCCTGAAAGCTACAATAATCGAAATGATTCTAAGCTTTATGCTAACACAATAGGCTTTGGTCAACAATATAACGGTCATATTGCATATGATAATGATGTTGATTATTATAAATTTACACTTCCTTGTTCTGCTAAGGTGGATTTATCTATTACCAACTATATTGATGATTGCGAAGCTGTAATGAGTGATGACAATGGAAACAACATAATTGAAAAAAATTGCGGAAAACAAAATAGTAAAGTTAATAAAGATGTAAAAAATTATAGTACTTATTTATCTGCCGGAACATATTATATTAAATTTAGTGAATATTTTTCTGAATATGGTAACTATAGTTTCGCTCTTAATTATACGCCATCTTCCGAATCATTCCCAGAATCGTATTCTAAAAATGATGATACTTTAGCTACGGCAAACAAAATAAGTTTAAACAAAATATATTACGGTCAATTTGCATTCAATGATATTGATTATTATAAATTTAAATTGACAAGTAAAAAAAGCGTTACTGTAACGGTTAATGCTTCCTCAATATTAGAATACAAAATTTTAGATAAAAATGGAAATTATGTAAAATCGTTATACACAAATGGCGGAAAGACCAAAAAAGATATTGTTGATTTGAGTAAAGGCACTTATTATTTTGCTGTGTATAGTGGTGATTATCAAAACTATAAGTTTAAACTTTCTATACCCACAAAGCCTGCAAAAGCAAAGCTTAATAAACTCAAAGCATCAAAAGGCGGAAAAATCAAAGCGACTTGGGCAAAAACAAAAGGTGCAAGCGGTTATCAGTTATCATATTCAAAATCAAAGTCATTTAAAAAAGTAATCGCAACTAAAACGGTAAGTGGCTCAAAGAAAACGTCTTATACAGGTAAAAATTTCACTAAGGGTAAGAAGTATTATGTTCGTGTTCGTGCATATAAAAAGGTGAATGGCAAGAAAATATATGGCTCTTGGTCAAACGTGAAATCTGTTAAAGCAAAATAACACAACAACATAAATAGGATTTAATATTATGTGGGTTGTTATGTCATTTTTGCTCCATTGATTAAATTTTTGTTTTATAGGATGATAAAAACATTCGATTTTGATGTCAAAAAATGAAAGGAGAAAATAAAACATGTAAATTATTAATGAATACAATGAATTTTGATCGATTTTAAATTATTAAAGGAGAATAATTATGAGTTTGGCAAAGAAAGTACTTTCTGTTGGTATTGCATCTATTATGGCAATGTCAGCTATGGCAGTTGGCACTACGGCACTTGCAGATCCAATTAACACTATCCAAACGGCAGACACAATTTCACTTAATGACAGTAAAACAGTAACACTTAAATATGGTGATATCGGAAATTTTGACACTATTTCAGAAGATACGGTTTACTATAAGTTTACCGCTCCTTCAACGGATTATTACGAATTCACCTTAACAGGTTACAGATTAAGAGCAGACAATAACGTTCCAAGTGCATATATTGATGTTTCAGACGAATTTGGAATTCAGCCTCCGTCTAATGGTGGTTCTTACAACCAATATTTTAATGATGTTAAGATGATTTCGTATTTGGAACAAGGTAAAACATATATTATTGATATCTTCTATTCACCATTCGGTTCACAAGAATATAACGATAATTTTTATTGTGAAACACCTCTTACTCTTACAGCATCAAAACATACGCATGATTTTGCAAAGGTTCTTAATGTTGATGATACAGAATACACTTGTAAACGTTGTAACTATTCGTATTTAGAGTCGCATCCAACCGATCACACTCCAACACCATCTGTAACTGAGCCTTCTACAACACCTACACAGCCTACACCGGCTCCTACAAGCACTTTTACTACAACAACGGCACGTAAAGTATCAAAGCCTAAAAAAACTAAAATTAAAAAGTTAAAGGCTGCTAAGAAAGCATTAACAGTTACTTGGAATAAGGTATCTGGTGTAAAAGGTTATCAAGTACAGGTTGCAACAGACAAAAAGTTCAAAAAGAACAAGAAGACTGTTACAATTAAGAAACAGAAAACCACTAAAACAACCGTAAAGAAGCTTAAAGCTAAGAAAAAGTATTACGTAAGAGTAAGAACTTACAAAACTGTAAAGGGTAAGAAAGTTTACTCATCTTGGTCTGGTGTAAAGAACACTAAGACTAAATAGGTAATATGTAGAATAAGCAGCAGGTAATCCTGCTGCTTGTTTGCTTTTGCATGGCGTTGACACTCCTATATATCTGCGTTATAATTAAGATGAACAAGGGAGGAAGTCAACTATGACTGACAATAGATTTAAGAAAGTAATATCAACCATTATGGCTGTTACGATAGCTTTTACCGGCTTGACTTTGGGCGCTCCAAGTTATGCAGCAAATAGGAAGCCAAGCTCAACAAGTGTTACAAGCGTAAAGGCAATAAATAACGGTTTTACAGTTAAGTGGAAAAAGAAGTCTTGCACAGGCTATCAAATCCAGTATTCGACAAACAAAAAGTTTGCTAAAAAAGGTACTAAGGTTTTGAAAGTAAACAAGGCAAAGACAACTTCTAAGACTGTAAAAAAGCTCAAAGCTAAGAAAAAGTATTATGTAAGAGTAAGAGCATATAAGACTGTTAAGAAAAAGAATTATTACTCAAAGTGGACCAAGACTTATAAAGTAACTACAAAAAAGGCTAAGAGTTCATCAAGCAGTAGTTCTTCAACTACTCCTACTATTAAATCTATTTCTTATCTTGATAAGGGATACGGCTTTAAACTTACTTGGAACAAGGTTTCTAAAGCTTATGGTTATGAGATTCAGTATAGTACAAATAAAAAATTCTCTGATGTTTATGATGATGAGGGTTATGTATTTGACAATATGCATAAGGACGTAAGTAAGAACAGTACCTCTGTAAATTTCAAAGTCAGCGATAAAGATCCTGCTGCTGATAACATTTGGTATGTAAGAATTAGAGCAGAAAAGTCCGGTGGAAAGTATTCCGGCTGGTCTAAGACCGTTTCAATCCTTACTCCTGAAAGAAAAGATTATCTCAGACTTATGGATAAGGCTTATGGTGAAATGGGTATTACTGCACAAATGAATGATATTCAAAAACTTGCAGCTATTCAAAATTGGATAGGCAACAACTGGTATTATGATGCAGATACAGAGCATGAAGATGCAGTCGGCAAATATCAAATTGCTAAATATCATCACAATGGTTGTAATTCATTTGCAAATGCTTTCAATTATTTTGCAAACAAAGCAGGTATTGAAAGTTACACAATTGGTGGAATGAGAAAGAAACTTTCTGGCGGCCATTATTGGAATTTTATTTGTATCCAAGGCAAATGGTTTAATTATGATTGTGAATCTGGAAACGGAATAGGCGGATTTTACCCAGAAACTCGTGCTACCGAATCCTACAAACTTGATTCGGAAAGTAAAAAAATATATGAATCAAAGCAACCTCTTGGTACGCATGATGAATATATTAGAATGAATGAACAATTTAAACTTCTTTATCCAAAATGTGTAAATACTATTTATAAATAATTTTTGCTTTTTTAGAACTATCAATGTAAAAGTTGATAGTTCTTTTTTTATACCTTTTTAACAATAAAAAAAGATGCCGTTCTATTTCTTTTCACTTGGAGAATAGATGAAAGCCTATGCTCACATTCAAAATATGGAAGTGACTATATTTTGAGTGCCAAAGAAACTGTGTGAGGAGTCGAGGTCAGTGACACTTTGGCAACATTTTTTCGATATTACAATAAATTTATAGTTTTATTAAAATTTTAAAGGTGGTGAATTGTAATGACTAATAAAAATTACAAAGCATTAAATTGGTCAGGATTTATGTAGCTAACCTTTTGTGGGTTAGCTGAATATAAATAATGATTAAATGAAATAATTAAAATTCTCATTGTGGTTTTAATTATCTGTTTCAAACAATGGTTTTAATAATATTATTAAAATACTCTTAAGAAAGGAGAAAAATCAAATATATGAAAAGATTTAATTCATATAAAGTTAAAGGTCTTGGTAAACGTGTACTTTCTGTTTTACTTGCCGTTTTAATGGCGTTTAGTTGTTTTGCAACAAGTCTTACTGCTCTTGCTGTTAACTTAAATCGTATTTAAGTATATCTGATTTTTAAAATTGCATTTTTTAACATAATGCTCGATTATTTCTGATATGAAACTGCTGTTAATGCTGTCGCAAACTATGTAAATATCATTTTTATTTTCTCTTATTTCATCAATGATTTTTGCTAATGTCTTAAGATTAATTATGACTAAGTTATATGTATTTGCAGGGATTTTTTTCGATATTTCTTTTTCCGATTCAATTGGATTTTCGTAGTGTTTCTCGATATGCTCACGAAAGCCGTCAACTGCAGGCACAAGATAGGCGTAACCCATCTTTTCGCTTACCGTCGGCAAAATCGTAGATTTTTCATACGAGCTGTAGACGGCTGTATTTGTGTTGGCTCGCCTGAACTCGCCTTCTCTATACAGCCACTTCCTGCCGTTTTTCACTTCAAGAAGCTCAATAACCGTGCTAATATTTTCAGCAATGAAAATCCTGTCAAGCCTGTTTGCCGTTTCATCCTTGTAGTATTCCTTATTGAGTAAATACATAATTCGTTTCTTTGAGCGTATCTCTTTTTTGAGATGAATTGCAATAGGGTGCAGAAAGCTGTAAACTAAAAAGTTAGTCCGTTCACACTGCAAAAAGGCTGCAAATCTTGAGCCTTTGTATTGCAGCAGGTTGTTGGTTGTTTCATTTTCCAACATTATATTCAATGCCAAAGAATTGATGCAATTATTGCCGTTAACAAATGAAAGAACAGCCACGGCTCTGCTTCGTGCAAGGCTCGGACTTTGTCGGAGTGCACTCCAATAGGTCGTGATTTCAACACAAAGCTTGCGTGCAATTTTCAACCCTTTTGAAGTAATTGTAATAGAGTCTTTTTTGTTATTTCTTTTGTCGCAATCGACTGCAACGCATTTTATTATGTTGTTTGCTCTCAGGAATCTGATAGCCTTATCCAATTTCCATTTTTTATCAAAAAGCTTGTCAACAAAAAGCAAATCGGTGTTTTTTGGTAAATATCTGTAACGGCAAATCAATGATAATAAATTATGCTTATGTTTGTCTTTTCTTATTTCTTTAATTAAATCTAAATTATTCATTTGTTTTCTCCTTTATTAAGTCTATCTTACCTGACGCATTTTGCGTAGGAAAATAGTATGTTTTGTTAGTGTTTTCAACGGTTTTGCACTCGTCCAAACTGATTCCCCCGGTTTGGAGTGCCTTTGGAATTACTTTTAGGTTGGTGTAGCATTTATCCGATGCCTTATTTTGAATAACAATTTTAATATTGCTGTCGTCATTCAGGCATAATTTGTCAGTCACAATATCAATTATCTGCTTGTATTCAAAGTTGTCCGGATCCGGAAATGCTCTACCATTCTTGTAAAAATTTGTAAAAACAAGTGTCGAAATTTTATGATTATAGTTATCAATTTGACTTAGTGCAAGGTTTAAAGGCTCTAAAATTGTATTAGCTTTTACGTAAATTTCATCAAGCCCAAGCGTTGCCAATTTGCCTAAACATTTGTAAGTTGACTCGTCACTTTGGTCAATGTTTTCATATAATCGGCGAATATCCTTAACCTTTTTAAATGGCAAAATCGGTGGCATATTAGTGCTGATTATTCCGTTTTTGTTGACTGATATATCAATATCGTTACTATTGATAAGTGCTTTTTCATAGGAATTTGAATTGTCGCTTTTATAATTTTCAGCAACAAATTTGCGAATGTCGAGCGTTAATTTTTCACTTTCCGTCAATAAAATAATTAGTCCGTTTTCGTCAATCTCATCAATCAAATTTATAATTTCTTTGCACTTGTTTTTGATTTTCAGAAGCTCATTTTGATTCATTTTTTATTTCACCTGCCTTTCTTTTTTATTGCTTCCATATATACTATCGCGCAAAAAAATTTTTTTCAGAAACATTAAAAAGACGACATGTATCTTCTTGACATTATACTCCTGTGGGAGTATAATAAAGGCGAGGTGAGATATTATGAAAACTATATATCATGGTTCTAAGGATATTATTAAGCAGCCGGAATTTGGAAAAGGCAAAAGCTATAACGATTACGGTTTGGGCTTTTATTGTACTGAAAATCTTGACCTTGCACTTGAATGGGCTGTTGACCTTAACAGGAATGGCTATGCTAACAAATATGAGATTGATGATACAAAGCTATCTGTTCTTAATCTGAATGACGATAAATATGTAATTTTGCATTGGCTTTCCGTTTTGCTTGAAAACAGGCATTTTGATGCACAATCACCTCTTGCCGTGGAGGCAAAGGAATATATTTTGAATAACTTTTCGGTTGATTACAAAGACTATGATGTGATTATCGGCTACCGTGCCGATGACAGCTATTTTTCATTTGCACAAGATTTTTTGAACGGCACGATTTCATATCGACAGCTCAGTAATGCAATGAGGCTTGGCAATTTAGGTCAGCAATTTGTTTTGAAAAGTAAAAAGGCATTTGAAATGATTAAATTTATTGACTGTCAAAGTGCTGATTCCGATGAATGGTTTTCAAAAAAGCAGAACAGAGATAAATCGGCTCGCAGAGATTATTTTGATGCTGAGAAAAATAAAAGACAGCGTGGTGACATTTATATTACTCAAATCATTGACGAGGAGATGACGGCTGATGATTCACGCTTACGATGAAAATTATTTAGAAAAAGCACAAGCTTTACTCGGCAGAATGCTTGATTTTGCTGTTTATGATTTTAATGTTGATGTTGAAAAGTTTTATAAAAAGTTTTGTGATTCTGAATATGCAAGAAGGTTTGAAATTGGTGACACTTCCTTGTTATCCGGCAAATCTGGAGTTGAACTTGCTTATGACATAATCGGCAACTCAACCGTCAAACCGAAATTTACAACTAACAGAAGTCCTGAATATTGGGCAGGCTGGGCACTTGCTTATTATCAATGGTACACTTCTTTCACTTTTAATCAAATAAACGACACAGCCTCAATTAAAGATATTATTAATATGTATTCTAAATATCACGAAATGGATATTATGCAGTTTGTTGATTCTATGAATGAAATGTATGCGCAAAAGAATCATACAACAAATTTGAAGAAAAGGCGAATTGACGCAGAACTTTCGCAAAGCGAACTTGCAAAAATTTCCGGCGTACCTCTTAGAACGATTCAGCAATATGAGCAAAGGCAAAAAAATATAAATTCAGCAAAGGTTGAAACTGTTTTAGCTCTTTCTCAAGCGTTGTCTTGTGACATTAAGGATATTTTGGAGAATTTGAATCCAAGATGAATTTGATATTGAAAAGTACAAAAATTCTCTTAAAAACACAAAATGATTGATGTAAATAAAATGAATCCTGATAATAAAAAAAGTTGATTTGTCAAATTTGATTAAGTATGCAAAAGAGCATAACAAAGCCGTTTATGAATTGACCGATGAAGAAAAATCAGTATTTATAACAGATTGATAAAAGCTATAAAATGTTATGGATATTGATGTATATGTAACAAGTATGCAACAAAAAAGTCCTAAAAGCCTTTATTTTAAGGCAATTAGGACTTGAAAAAGTTCTCAAAGAGATAATCTGTTTATCTTTTCAACAGCGTTTCCGTTTTGGAAGCGCTGTTTTTTTCTTTGCACGATGAGCTTTTTTCTAAATTGAGGCTTTTGAAAAGCGCTAGCTTTTTGGAAAAAGGAGGAGCAACGAAATGAAGTTTGCGACGGAAAACATAATGAGTGACGAATTTAAAGACATTGAAAAATTATATGAAAAGTGCTAAATTTTAATATTGATTTTTGTGTAGCCATAGGTTTAACCTTATAGTGAACATAGGGCAAAATCTTCTTGAATTCCTACTAAAAAGGTAGTATAATGTCTACTGAAATATGTATTTGTTAAAAATCGGGTGGTTATAATGAAAATTAAAGATATAATAAATAATAAAAAGGTTACTGTTTCGTTTGAGGTTTTTCCTCCGAAGCAGTGGGATAAAATTGCAAATACAAAAAAAGTTGTAGATGAAATGGTAAAGGATAAGCCGTCGTTTATGAGCGTTACCTACGGTGCGGCAGGGACTACAAGCGGCTTTACAACAGAGATTGCAAATGCGATTAAAGAGGGCGGAGTTGAGCCGCTTTCTCACCTTACTTGCCTTACTTCTACCAAGGAAAAAATCGACAGCGTTTTGGACGAGTTGGAAGCAAACGGTATTGAAAACGTGCTTGCTTTAAGAGGCGATATTCCTAAGGATTTTGAAATGGGCGAAAATCAATATTTTCACCACGCTTTTGAGCTTGTGAATGAAATTAAGGCAAGGGGAAAGTTTTGCGTAGGTGCGGCGTGCTATCCGGAAACTCACCCTGAGTCTAAAAACAGGGTTGAGGATATCGCAAGGCTTAAGGAAAAAGTTGACTGCGGCGTTGATTTTATTACAACTCAAATGTTTTTTGATAATGATAAATTTTATAATTTTCGTGAAATGTGCGCTATTAAAGAGATTAACGTGCCGATTATAGCAGGAATTATGCCGATTACAAACGCTAATCAAATCAAGAGAAGCTTGGAGCTTTCAAATGCATCTCTTCCCGCTAAGTTTAATAAGATTATGGAGCGCTTCGGCGAAAATCCTGATGCTATGAAGCAGGCAGGTATTGTTTACGCAACAGAGCAAATAATAGACTTGATGGCAAACGGGGTTAATAATATTCATATTTATACTATGAATAAGCCTGACGTTGCACATCAAATTATGGAAGGACTTTCGGCAATTATAAATGAATAGGACAGAAATACTCCACTATTTGCGTACCAATTCAAAAGTAGACGATAAAAGGCTTCTTGACCTTATTGATGATTGCTGCAACGAGGTTAACAAATGCGTAAGGCCTAAAACCATTCATCGTATTTTTGATTGCACGGTAAATGATGACGAGGTTATTGTTGAAAATCAGGTTTTTAAAAGTAAGCGCCTTGCGGATAATATGAAAGGCTGTAAAAGAGTTTGCATTTTTGGTGCGACTCTCGGCACTGAATGTGACAGGCTTTTGAGAACGTATGCCTCAACCGATATAACGAGGGCAACGGTGCTCCAAGCCTGCCTTGCATCTAAGATTGAAGAGGTTTGCGACGGGATTGAGGATGAATTAAAAAAGCAGGGAATGACTCTTCGCAGTCGATATTCTCCTGGCTATTTTGACCTTGATATAACGGAAAATAAAAAATTATTTGAATTAATGGATATAACAAAGCGTATCGGGCTTACGATTACGGGCACCTGCCAAATGGTTCCGTCAAAGTCCGTTACGGCATTTATAGGTATTGAAAATGATTAGATTTTTTGACGGCGGTATGGGCAGTATGCTCAATCTTGCGGCAGGCGAACTGCCTGAAAAGCTTAATATCAGCGAGCCTGAAAGAGTTTTTGCTGTTCATAAGGGATATGCAGATGCAGGCGCAGAATTTATTACGGCTAACACCTTTGGCGCTAACTCGCTTAAATATGATAATGTAGATGAGCTTGTAAAGGCAGGCGTTGCACTTGCTAAAAAAGCAGGCAAGTATGTTGCGCTCGATATCGGTCCAACCGGTAAGCTTTTGAAGCCTATGGGCGATCTTGAATTTGAAAGAGCAGTTGAGCTTTTTGCAGAGGTTGTAAGAGCAGGCAAGGACGGCTCCGACGTTGCAATTATTGAAACTATGAGCGATATGTATGAGCTTAAGGCGGCTGTAATCGCTGTTAAGGAAAATTCGGATTTGCCGATTATCACTTCGATGATTTTTGACGAATCGGGCAGGCTTCTTACAGGCGGCGACGTTAAAAGTGCCGTTGCTATGCTTGAGGGACTCAGGGTTGACGCTATCGGATTTAACTGTGGCTTAGGCCCTAAGCAAATGATTCCTCTTGTTAAGGAGCTTAGAGAGTGTACCTCGCTTCCTATTCTCGTTATGCCAAATGCAGGGCTTCCCGAATCTGTTGACGGCAAGACTGTTTATAACGTTTCGCCTGACGAATTTGCTCAGGATATGAGAGAGATTGCTAAGCTCGGCGTGTCGATTTTGGGCGGCTGCTGCGGTACAACTCCAAAGCATATTGCCAAAATGATTGAACTTTGCAAGGATATTCCCGATAACGTTCCCGAAAAGAAAAACGATACGGTTGTTTGCTCTTATTCAAGCGCTGTTACTATCGGTGAAAAGCCTGTGGTTATCGGCGAAAGAATTAACCCAACGGGTAAAAAGCTTTTTAAGGAAGCACTTAGAAATAACAATATCGATTATATAATTAAAGAGGGTATGGCTCAGCAGGAAAAGGGTGCTCATATCCTTGATGTAAATGTCGGTTTGCCTGAAATTGACGAGGTGCAGATGCTTCAGGACGCTGTGTTTAATCTTCAAAGCGTTCTCTCTCTTCCGCTTCAGCTTGATTCAAGCAACACTCAGGCTCTTGAAAAGGCAATGCGTATGTATAACGGCAAGGCGATGATTAACTCTGTAAACGGCAAGCAGTCGTCAATGAGTGAGGTTTTCCCGCTTGTTCAAAAATACGGCGGCGTTGTTGTTTGCCTTTGCCTTGATGAAAGCGGTATTCCCGAAACGGCGCAGGGCAGAATTGATATCGCAAAGAAAATCATTAAAACAGCCGAAAGCTACGGCATAGATAAAAAAGACCTTGTGGTTGATGCACTTGTAATGACAATTTCAACTAACAAGGATAATGCAAAGGAAACGCTTAAAGCTGTTGATTATATCCGTCACGAGCTTGGTGTCGGCACGGTTTTAGGTGTGTCAAATATCAGCTTCGGTTTGCCGAAAAGAGAGGCGATTAATACCGCTTTCTTTACACTTGCTCTTAAGGCAGGTTTGTCGGCAGGTATTATAAATCCCTTGAGCGAAAGTATGATGAATGCCTATTATTCGTATAATGCTCTTGAGGGATTTGACGATAACTGCACTAAGTATATCGAATCTGTTACCGCTTCTGCCAATACTGTGGCGGCAGCAGGTGTGACCGATTTAAAAATGGCTATCATCAAGGGTATGAAAGAGGATGCCGGCGCTTGTGCTAAGGAGCTGTTAAAAGATACGCCGGCGCTTGACGTTATTAATGATTATATTATTCCTGCACTTGACGTTGTCGGCGACGGATTTGAAAAAAATAAGGTTTTCCTCCCTCAGCTTCTTATGAGTGCTGATTCCGCAAAGGCAGCATTTGACGTTATCAAAGAGCATTTGATTTTGGCAGGAGAACAGAAAAAAAGCGAGCATAAGGTTGTAATTGCAACCGTTGAGGGCGATATCCACGATATCGGCAAAAATATTGTTAAGGTTCTTATGTCAAATTACGGATTTGATATTATCGATTTGGGCAAGGATGTTAAGTGCGAAAGAGTGCTTGAAGAGGTGCAAAAGCAGGGCGTTAAGCTTGTCGGTCTTTCAGCCTTGATGACTACAACCGTGCCTAATATGGAAAAAACGATTAAGCTTATCCACGATAATACGGACGCTAAAGTGTTTGTCGGCGGTGCCGTGCTTACAAAGTCGTATGCCAAAATGATTAATGCCGATTGGTACGCTAAGGACGCAATGGAAAGTGTAAGAATAGCTAAGGAATTTTTCGGAGGTGAGGAGTAATGATGGTTTCCACCAAGGGCAGATATGCTCTCAGAATTATGGCTGACCTTGCCGAAAATCAAGAGGGCGGTCCCGTATCGCTTAAGGATATTGCCGAACGTGAAAATATCGGCATAAAATATCTTGAAATCATTGTTTCATCTCTTAATAAAAATGGACTTTTAAAGAGCGTTCGTGGAAAAAACGGCGGCTATATGCTCAACCGTGAGCCAAAGGAATATACAATTGCTTCAATTCTCAATGCGGCAGAGGGTAGCCTTGCTCCCGTTGCGTGCGTTAGTGACGGCGACTGCGAAAATGCACCAAGCTGTAAAACTTACGTTCTTTGGAAAGAACTTGATGACGTGATTGAGGATTTCTTATCGTCTAAAACCTTGGCAGATATATTATAATGCCGTTATGTAACCTGTTGTAAAAATTAAAATATCTATAATTAAGAACAAAGTTGAATTATATAACATTATCAAACGGGCGATTAATAATCGCCCCTACGACGTCAAAAGAAACTGCGTGTTTGAATAAATTTTTGCAAAATTTATAATAAACACTCCGTTCCTTTCTCCTCACAAAATCCGCCGTACAGCAGTGCGTCGGATTTTGGAATACCGTAGGGGCGACCATTGGTCGCCTATTGAATTGTAATTGAATAAACTAAAGGACAACGGAGTATTGAACTTCCGTTGTCCTTATTTTTTATCTGTTCTGCCGAGAATATAATCTATGCTTGTATTATAAAAATCTGCAAGCTTAATCAGAATTTCCGGTGGAATTGTCCTTTCGCCGCTTTCATAATAAGCATATGTTCGTTGTGGCAAATTTAATTTTTCACCGATTTGAGATTGGGTTAAATCACTGTCTTCTCTCAAATCTTTTATGCGTTGATACTTCATTTTAATCACCATATTTATTATATGGCAGAACAATATGTTCTATTGACTGATAGAACAAACTGTTCTATAATTAAACTGAAAGTTGCATATAGGGATGTGCTTTATGTGAAAGATAATGAACTTAAAATTAAAATTGACGGCGTTGAAATAAAAATTAATGATGAATATGCATTGATAAACGGTACAATTAAGATTATGCTCAGCCAAATAAACGCAGTGATTATAAACGAGCCTGATTGGCTTGGTGTTGGGCGGCTTGAATTAAAACTGAAAAATTCGGAGCTTGGATTTAATCACGTGTTTTATTGTAAAAATAAGAAGGAATTTGAGGATATGTTAAAGCTAAAGGAAAGGATAGAAAACAGATAGGTAATGTTACCTCTGCGCAACATACAAAATTAATTGAAAAAGCGACAAATATTCCTGATTATTGACAATATTATATGTGTATTATATAATTTGAAGTGGACAAAGAAAACTGTCGAATACGGTAGGCGGTTAGCCCTCTTATTCCAAGAGGGTTGTTATCCCTCTTGAGATTTAATCAAAAGGGGGAGATATTATGGAATATGCAACAATAATTACCTTGGTACTTATTATTACACTGATTCTTATAATAAAAAAATAACCGCCCTGTCCTGAGAAAACGAGCGATTATTTTTTATAATTTATTCTCGGGCTAACCGTCTATCCGATAAGCCCTTTGTCTATAATTATACTATCACAAAAAATATACTTTGTCAACACGCTGTAAGACTTCGAGAAAGTGAGATGAATTTCGTGTTTTGCGAGCGGGTGCTGTACGTTGGTACTGCCCCCGAGCAAAAAAACGGGAAGTGCCAAAAGTGGCTTGAACGTAGTGTACAAGCCACTTTTCTATAAATGC
>ULPQ01000522.1_pt1 | contig 13937 bp, 10 predicted proteins | sample 1953571 | NCBI WGS metagenome assembly ULPQ01 (sample SAMEA4835631, study PRJEB28245) | human gut metagenome | biome: gut microbiome; material: fecal sample | place: Denmark | collected 2008 | reverse complement strand
AGCGTACTGTCTGTGAAAAATGACATTGTTCCTCCGACAATCAACCACGAAGAGGGTGATAACGACGAACAGATCGATTATAACCTTAATTTCACGTTCAACAAGGCACAGAAACGTACTGTTCGTGCTGCATTGAGCAACACATTCGGTTTTGGCGGACACAATGCATGTGTAATCGTAAAAAAATACACTGAATAAACTGTGTTTAGCAATATAACAGACAAGATAAGACTCTTTTTCCGCAAGGATAAGGAGCCTTATCTTTGTTTTTACAAAATGCTCGGGTTCTATCCGAGGAATATCGAAATCTACCAGCAAGCTTTGTTACACAAATCATCGTCCATAAAGTCTGGAAAAGGACGGTTACTGAACAACGAACGACTTGAGTTTCTGGGCGATGCCATTCTGGATGCCGTAGTAGCCGATATCGTATACAAGAAATTCGAAGGTAAACGAGAAGGTTTCCTGACGAATACGCGTTCCAAGATCGTACAACGAGAAACCTTGAACCGCGTAGCCGTACAGATAGGACTGGATAAGCTGATAAAGTATACTACTAAACAGTCTTCACACAACAGTTACATGTGTGGAAACGCCTTCGAAGCTCTTATCGGAGCTATATATCTGGATAGAGGATATCGCGCTTGCAAGAAATTCATGGAAGAACGAATAATCAACCAGTACCTGAATCTGGAAAAGATTTCCCGTAAGGAGGTCAATTTCAAGTCGAAACTGATAGAATGGAGCCAGAAAAACAAATTCAATATTGAATTTAACCTGACAGGACAATCGGTCGACGAGGCTCAAAATCCGATTTTCGAAACACAGGTCACAGTAGAAAATATTGCAGCTGGTACAGGAAAAGGATATTCCAAGAAAGAATCGCAACAGGAAGCTGCACACGAAACGTTAGCCAAGATAAAGAATGATCCGCAATTTATCGATGCTATCTTCGCTGCCAAAGCAGAACGGGAAAAAGCCATGGAAGAAAGCGCACAGGAAAATGTAACTGCCAGCATACAGGAAGAAAGTGTAATATTGGCTGAAGAGAACTTACGGAATACAGAAATACCGGAAGAACACTTCGAAGATACGGAACGCATCATTGCAGAAGCAGAAGAAGCTGCTTTCCGTGAAACAGATAAATAAAGTCATTTCAAGAAACTATACAGAAAACGCCGTATACAAAAGAATTGTATACGGCGTTTCCGTTTATCCGAAACATATTCCCATCCTGCGTCCTTGTATCACCAGATCGTGATCTTCGGTTACCAGCTTTAACTTACCGGCTACTTCCGATAAAGGAACAGAAGTTATTTCCGACCCTTGCAAGGAAACCATACGTCCGAACTGTCCATTAGCTATCAATTCCGTAGCGTGACCTCCCATACGCGTAGCCAGATTACGGTCGAAAGCAGTCGGCGCCCCTCCTCGCTGAATATATCCCAATACCGTTTCACGAGTTTCAAAGCCAGTTTCGTATTCTATTTCCTCGGCAATATATTGTGCAGCTTTCTTTCCTCCTAAGGTAGGTATGCCTTCTGCTACCACCACAATAGAATAAGGTTTTCCTTTTTTCAGACGATTGATAATTGCATCACCAATACGATGAATATCAAAAGGTATTTCGGGCAACAGAATAATATCGCCACCGCCTGCCATGCCGGAATACAACGCAATCCAACCGGCTTTGTGTCCCATGACCTCGATAACCATTACGCGCTGATGAGCACTTGCCGTAGAATGCAGACGATCTATCGCATCAGTAGCGATGCTTACAGCAGAATCGAAACCGAAAGAAATATCGGTCCCCCATACGTCGTTATCGATGGTTTTGGGAACTGTCACCACATTTACTCCTGTCGCCGCCAGTTTTGCCGCCGTTTTTTGTGTACCGTTTCCACCTATACACACCACGCAATCCAGCCGACGGTCACGAATAGTTTTCAACATCATGGCAGGCTTATCCTCGGATACAGGTGAATTCGGCCTGCTTTTAAAAGGCTTTTCACGAGATGTACCCAAAATAGTTCCTCCCATACTCAACAGACCTGTGAGAGAGTTTTCATCCAATGGAACGACATCATCGTCAAGTAACCCACGAAAACCACTGTGTATTCCATAGACTTCCATTCCATAATGACTGATTGCCGTTTTACAAACACCTCTGATAGTTGCGTTTATACCCGGGCAATCACCTCCAGATGTTAAGATTCCAATTCGCATAACCTTTAAATTTTCACTACTTGTGGTAAAGTTATAAGAAAAAAGTGTAGATTTGTGCTTTCTCTAAGGAAAAATCTTTCATTGAAGAAGAAATCACCTAACTTTGCATGTAAGAATAGATTAAGAAAAAGGAAAAAGTAAATGGTTTCAACAAAGTTAATCGGGAAACTGTTTGTTTCGCGCCAGAAAGAAATAGACCTGTATGCAAAACAAGCAGAGGCTATCCAGGAACAAGTGTTCCGGAAACTTATACAAACCGCCGCTGCTACGGAATGGGGTGCAAAATACAATTATGCCAATATACGCACATACGATGATTTCAAGCATGTTCCTATCCAACAATACGACGATATAAAAGGTTACGTGGACCGTATGCGCCACGGAGAAAAGAATATTTTATGGCCCGGACAAGTAGTGTGGTACGCCAAATCGTCGGGAACAACCAACGATAAAAGCAAATTCATCCCGGTGAGCAAAGATGGATTGCATCATATTCATTATCAAGGCGGAACCGATGCGGTAGCTCTCTATCTCCGTTCTAATCCTCAAAGTAATTTCTTTTCGGGTAAGGGACTGATACTGGGCGGAAGCCATAGCCCCAACTACAACCTGAAAGACAGTCTGGTAGGCGACTTATCGGCTATTTTGATACAAAATATCAATCCGCTGGTGAACTTCATCCGTGTCCCCAGCAAAGAAATTGCCTTGCTGAGCGAATTTGAGGAAAAGGTAGAACGTATTGCCGAAACGACCATTCACGAAAACGTGACCAACCTTTCGGGAGTACCATCGTGGATGCTTGCCGTCATCAAACGTATATTGGAAAAAACAGGTGCCAAACATCTGAATGAAGTATGGCCTAATCTGGAAGTATTCTTCCACGGAGGTGTATGTTTCACTCCTTACCGCGAGCAGTATAAACAACTGATAACAAGCGATAAGATGCACTATATGGAAACATATAATGCCAGTGAAGGTTTCTTCGGCCTGCAAAGTGACCTGAATGATCCTGCCATGCTGCTGATGATAGACTACGATGTCTTCTACGAATTTATCCCGCTGGAAGAAATAGACAATCCGGCTCCTGCCATCGTTCCTTTGTCTGGAGTTGAAATCGGCAAGAACTATGCAATGGTCATCAGTACTTCCTGCGGATTGTGGAGATACATCATCGGTGATACTGTGAAGTTTACGCAAAAAGACCCGTATAAGTTTATCATAACCGGACGAACCAAACACTTCATCAATGCGTTCGGTGAAGAACTGATGGTGGATAACGCCGAAAAGGGACTGGCACGTGCTTGTGCCGAAACGGGAGCTCAGGTACTGGAGTATTCGGCAGCACCTGTATTCATGGATGCCAACGCCAAATGCCGCCATCAGTGGCTGATAGAATTCAGTGTCATGCCCGATTCACTGGAAAAGTTCCGACATACCCTCGACAAAGCATTGCAGGAAATCAATTCCGACTACGAGGCCAAACGACATAAGGATATTACATTACAGGAACTGGAAATTATCGTTGCACGCCCTAACTTGTTCCACGACTGGCTGAAACAAAAGGGGAAACTGGGAGGACAGCATAAAGTTCCACGCCTGAGCAACAATCGTGACTATATAGAAGAAATGCTAAAATTAAACATATGAAGCCAATCCCTAAATACATAGCCATATTATTGGTAATCATCGGATTCTACGCGTGTGCAAGTACCGGATCACCAGACGGAGGACCTTACGACGAGGAACCGCCCAAGTTCGTACGTGCTACTCCCGAACCGAATGCGACCAACAATACGCGCAAGAAAATCTCCATCGAGTTCGATGAATTCATCAAGCTGGAAAATGCTTCCGAAAAGGTGATTATCTCTCCTCCCCAAAAGGAAAGTCCTGAGGTAAAGACCAGTGGCAGAAGGGTACTAGTGGAATTCTTCGATACGCTACAGGAAAATACAACGTATACCATCGACTTTGGTGATGCCATTGTCGACAACAACGAGGGAAATCCGTTAGGACAGTTTGCATACGCTTTTTCTACCGGTTCTAACATTGACACGATGCAAGTATCGGGTACCGTTCTAAATGCGGAAAATCTGGAGCCGATCAAGGGAATTCAAGTTGGATTGCACAAGAACCTGAACGATTCGGCTTTCACCAAACTGCCGTTCGACCGTATTTCACGTACAGACAGCCGCGGGCAATTCACGATCCGAGGTATTGCTCCGGGCAGTTATCGCATCTATGCTTTGATGGACGGAAACCAGAATTACCTGTTCGACTCCAAAACAGAAGCAATCGCCTTTCAGGATTCGCTGATCGTGCCCAGCATGGAGGGAGCTGTCCGTCAGGATACGGTATGGAACGAGCTCGATACGACGAAGATCGATACCATCAAACAAGTCAACTACACAAGGTTCATGCCCGATAACATCATCCTGCGGGCTTTCAAGGAAGAAAACAGCCTCCAGTATCTGATGAAGAGCGAACGACCTAAAACAACGCAGTTTGCACTTTATTTTAGTGCCAAGGCAGATACACTGCCTACGTTGAAGGGACTCGACTTCGATGAAAAGGAACTTATCGTTGAAGCAAACTCACGCAAGGATAGTATTCTATACTGGATAAAGGATACCACTCTATGCGAACGCGATACGCTGACCATGCAACTGGATTATCTGGCAACGGATACATTGGGACAATTGGTTCCTAAAACCGATACGTTGCGTATGATCAACAAGATTCCGAAAGCCAGACGTCTGGCAATGAAGGCCGATGAAGATAAGAAGAAAGAAAAGGAACGTAAAAAACGGGAGCGAAAAGGAGATACGCTAACGGTAGAGACTCAGTTCCTGAAGGTGAATGTGGATGCTCCTTCCTCACTCGACTTGAACAAAAACATCGTACTGAACTTCGAGGAGCCATTGGAGAGTATCGATACCGCAGCCATTCACATGAGTACAATGGTAGACTCTGTATGGCAGGATATTCCTTTTATTTTCCAGGCAGACAGTGTTGCCCACCGACGCTATGAGATACTGGCAAACTGGCAACCGGGCGTGGAATATAAAATGACCATCGATTCTCTTTGCTTTAAAGGAATCTATGGATTATCTTCCGACAAGATAGAAAATACCCTGAAGGTAAAGACACTGGAAGACTACGGTACTCTTTACCTGAATATTGTAGGAGCAGGGCCTCATGCCATCGTACAGCTTCTGAACAGCAGCGATGAGGTAGTACGGCAACAGCCCGTTACTGAAAAGAAAACGTGCGATTTCTATTTCTTGCAGCCCAGCACGAAATATTACATTCGCCTCATCAACGATGATAACAATAACGGAAAATGGGATACCGGCCTTTACGAAGACAAACGTCAGGCAGAGGAGGTTTTCTACTTCCCGAAAGTCTGGGAAATGAAAGCCAACTTCGAATTTGAGGAAACGTGGGACATACATGCTACCCCGCTCAACAAGCAAAAGCTGGACGAAATAAAGAAGCAAAAACCCGACGAAACCAAGAAAATAAAAGATAGGAATAAAGAACGAGCCAAAAATCTAGGAAGGTCATGATAAAGAAAATATTTCTATGCCTGTGCCTCCTGATGGGAGGTATGGCAGCCAACGCACAATGCGGAGCTGAAAACGATGCAATTAAACCGGGAGAAACATTGAGTTATGAACTGAAATTTAACTGGAAGTTCATCTGGATCAATGCCGGATGGGCTAAAATGACAGTCAACGAAACGACTCATAAAGGCCAGCCTTGCCTGAGAACCGATTTGCAATCGTACACGAACAAGAAGATAGACTTCTTCTTCAAGATGCGTGACACGCTGACGTGTATTACTAGTCAGCAACTGGAACCGTTATATTTCCGAAAGGGAGCTGAAGAAGGTAAGCGCTATACGGTAGATGAAGTACATTTCAGTTACAAAAACGGGAAATGTATCGTCGATCAGCAACGTACATTGTATGGCAAGACAGATAAAAGACACGACGAAATGCCGGTATGTGTCTACGATATGCTGAGTATCTTGCTGCAAGCCCGTTCGTACGACCCGTCCGACTACAAGCCGGGAGTAAAAATATTATTCTCTATGGCAACAGGACGTGCCGTCGAAAAGCAGACACTAATTTATAGAGGAAAGGAAAATTTTACCTCCGAACAAGGAGTAACATACCGTTGTCTGGTTTTCTCGCTCGTAGAATACGTAAACAACAAGGAAAAAGAGGTGATTACATTTTATGTAACCGACGACCGCAATCACTTACCGGTCCGACTGGATATGTATCTGAACTTCGGTTCGGCAAAGGCATTCCTTACCGATATCAAAGGCAACAGACATCCGCTCACTTCCATCGTGAAATAAATCTATCAGACGAAAGGATACAACATAAGCTCGCTATGAATGATGACAGGCTGCAATATACCGCATCATTCGTAGCGAGCTTTTCGTTTAACTTCCGGCAGGTTACTGCCTGCACATCGGGAATAGAGAATTATTTTTTGTACAAAACATTTTGGAATTTGTACAAATCTTCCAAAAACATCGAGAGAAATCTCTCCAAACACGTCGTTTTTCTTAATTTTTCATGCCTTTTTACCCTTCACACATCCTGCATCTTACATAAGCTTGTCTTTATACAGTCGTAATACGAAATAGCTTTTATCTCCTTCCGAAAAACATGTGAAGGGAAAAAAGCAATTAAATTTATTTATAATCGATGTGGTAATACAAACAAACGCGGATTCATGCAATTATATCTGCACAAATCCGCGTTTATTTATCTGTAAAAAGATGAACCTTTATTTATTCAGCTTCCAGGTAAATCCATCTTTTGTATCTTTTACTTCAAATCCCAAGGCAGCCAATGTATCACGAATCTTGTCACTAGTTGCCCAGTCTTTATTAGCCTTTGCCTGCATACGCTGTTCAAGCAGCATATCTACCACTTTGCCAAACGCTTCTTCACGTGCAGCATTGTTTTCAGCCTCAGCCTTCAAACCGAGGATATCGAATACAAATGTATGGAATACACTCTTCAATTCAGCAAGATCATCGGCACTGATAGTTGCTTTCTTGTCGATTACGGTATTAATCATACGGATAGCATCGAACAAATGAGAAATCACAATCGGTGTATTCAAGTCATCGTTCATAGCTTCATAGCATTTTTCACGCAATCCGGCTGGTTCAATACCTGTGGTCGCCTTCGAAGGAGTAATACGTTCCAGATTCTTGACTCCTTCCATCAGACGTTCCAAGCCTTTTTCAGCAGCCTGAAGAGCCTCATTGCTGAAATCTACCGTACTGCGGTAATGTGCCTGAAGGATGAAGAAACGAATCGTCATCGGTGAATAAGCCTGAGCAAGCAGTTTGTTCGATCCGGTAAAGAACTCATCAAGCGTAATGAAGTTACCCAGTGACTTACCCATCTTCTGGCCGTTGATGGTAATCATGTTGTTATGCATCCAATAACGTACCATATCGTGTCCCTGTGAAGCTACACTCTGGGCAATTTCACATTCATGATGCGGGAAAATCAAGTCCATGCCACCTCCGTGAATATCGAACGTTTCACCCAAATATTTGCGTCCCATCGCAGTACATTCGCAATGCCAGCCCGGGAAACCGTCGCTCCACGGTGAAGGCCAGCGCATGATATGTTCCGGCTGTGCACATTTCCAGAGAGCAAAATCGGCCGGATTATGTTTTTCCTGCTGTCCGTCCAGCTCACGGGTTGTATTGATAACATCATCCAGATTACGTCCGGAGAGCTTTCCGTAATGATGATCTTTGTTATATTTCGCCACATCAAAGTAAACAGAACCCTGGCTTTCGTAAGCATATCCGTTCTTCAAGATCTCTTTCACCAACTGAATCTGTTCGATGATATGTCCCGATGCATGCGGTTCAATGCTGGGAGGAAGTACGTTCAACGCCTCCATAGCCTTATGATAGCGGTTCAGATAATACTGAACAACTTCCATCGGCTCCAATTGTTCCAGACGGGCTTTCTTTGCAATCTTGTCTTCACCGTCATCAGCATCATGTTCTAAATGACCTACATCGGTAATGTTTCGTACATAACGTACCTTATAGCCCAGATGCGTAAGGTAACGGAAAAGAATATCGAATGTAATAGCCGGACGAGCATGTCCCAAATGGGCATCACCATAAACAGTAGGCCCGCACACATACATGCCTACATGAGGAGCATGCAACGGAACAAACAGTTCCTTGCGACGGGTAAGCGTATTATAAATAGTCAGCTTATTTTCCATAATTATCTCTTTTAGTTAAGTCACAAAAGTACGGAAAAAAGAAATAATAAGGAAACAGAGGGTCTTTTTTTTCTCGAAAAGCCGCCAGCTTAGCTTACCAAAAATAGAAAACAGTGTACACTCGTCAAGAAAAGATGTAAATCTTTTAGTTAACAAACATAGAACAACAAGGCGAATTCTTAAATCATGTTATAAAACATAGTTTTTTAGCTGTAATATTTGCAGGTTTCCCAAAAGTCCGTACCTTTGCATCGTGTTTTTCATAGTATTAGATTTAAGGTTAACAAAGGTTGGAGTACAGCGGTACTCCTTTTTTTATGCCCATACGTAAAATAATATGCAAGAAAACAAGAAAGTCCTGTTAGGTATGAGCGGAGGAACAGACAGTTCGGTCGCTGCGTTGCTCCTGCAAGATGCCGGCTACGAAGTAACCGGCGTAACTTTCCGTTTCTATGAAAAAGATAACAATACAGAATATCTGGACGATGCCCGTGAATTATGTGAACGGTTAAATATTCCCCATATAACCTATGATGTACGGGAAAAATTCCGCCAACAAATTATTTCCTACTTTATCAATGAATACATGGCAGGACGCACTCCTGTACCCTGTACACTTTGCAATAATTACCTGAAATGGCCATTGCTGAAACAATTGGCTGATGAAAGGGGCATTTATTATTTTGCAACCGGCCATTACGTACAGAAACGGAACATCGACGGATACTGGCATATTACCGCTGGAGCCGATAGCGACAAAGATCAGTCATTCTTTTTGTGGGGAATTCCACAAGACATACTGGAACGCATGCTACTGCCTATGGGGGCACTGACTAAAAGGGAAGTACGTAGGATTGCCGCCGAACGGGGACACCTGAAAGCCGCTCATAAACGTGACAGCCTGGGAGTCTGTTTTTGCCCCATGGACTACCGGAGTTTTCTAAAAGAACACGTAGAAAAGGATCTCATTGTGCCCGGCAACTTTTATGACGAATGCGGTAATTGCTTAGGGAAACACGAAGGATATCCCTTTTATACTATCGGACAACGCAGAGGATTAGGAATTTACCTGAATAAAGCATTATTTGTAAAACAGATTATCCCACAAACCAACAGCGTCATCATCAGCGACACACTCCGCTCGCTGGAACAGACAGAAATGTATCTCACCGACTGGCATGTGACGAATCCGGCTGCCTTGTTTGAAACGACCGATGACATCATCGTCAAAATACGCTACCGTAAACAAGCCAACCGCTGTACTGTTACTCCTACTCCTGACGGACGCCTGCACATCAGGTTGCATGAACCGCTGGCCGCCATTGCAGCCGGACAAGCTGCCGCTTTTTATCGGAATGACGTAGTTTTAGGAGGTGGTATCATTTGCTCAACTGAATGAAGAAGAATTATTTTACTCTTCTATTCAGCTGATTATTTGACTTTTCTGGCTTCGATTTGCCCACACGTTTACCACTTGTCTTTTTCTTTCCTGACTGCTTGGCTTTCCAGGCAAAAGGATTTTTCTTATTCACTACCATATTATCTGTATTTTTTTGCAAAAATACAATTATAATCGATACAGGAAGAGGAAAACAGTCCTCTCTCCTATTTTACTTATTGAAAATAACTAACTTTGTTTTTCAAGCTAAAACAAAGTATTATGAGTATATCCGATTACACACATACCCTGACGCAAGCAGTAAGCGAACTATCTGACAATCGTTCATACGAAGGTTTGTTTCACCAATACAAAGATGGTGATCCACTTCCATCGGGGAAATCACTCCGCCGCATCGTCGAATTAGCCCGCGAGATTCTATTCCCCGGCTATTTTGGAAATTCCACCGTTCACCGGAGAACAATCAATTATCACATTGGAGTCAATGTAGAAGAACTATTTGGTTTGCTGACAGAACAAATACAGGCAGGTTTGTGTTTCGGACTGGAAAATAATCCTTCGGAAAACACCATCAAGAAAATCCCCGACCGAGATACGGCCGCTTCCATCGCAGCACGCTTTATCAGCAAACTTCCTGAGATACGACGTATTCTCGCTACAGATGTAGAAGCAGCCTATTATGGTGACCCGGCAGCCACTTGCTTTGGAGAAATCATCTGTTGCTATCCTATTATTCGTGCAATTACCAATTACCGCATAGCTCATGAACTGTATATGCTGAATGTTCCCCTCATTCCTCGTATTATTACTGAAATGGCTCATTCGGAAACAGGAATTGATATTCACCCGGGAGCACAGATTGGACATCATTTTACCATCGACCACGGTACAGGTGTCGTAATCGGTGCCACATGTATCATCGGAAATAATGTGAAACTTTATCAAGGAGTAACATTAGGAGCCAAAAGTTTTCCGCTCGATGAAAATGGAAATCCGATAAAGGGAATTGCTCGTCATCCGATTCTGGAAGATGACGTTATCGTATACTCTAATGCAACTATTTTAGGACGTATCACCATAGGGAAAGGTGCAACAATCGGTGGTAATATCTGGGTAACGGAAAGTGTACCGGCCGGAGCACGCATCGTACAACGTAGGGAATAACCTTTTTCATATTTACCAATGTACAATAAAATTTTTCTAAGAAGAATTACATTCATTTATTGAGGGATAAAATATAAATGCGAATTGGTTGCCAAAAGATCACCAATTCGCATTATTTTCCCGAAAAACTTCTATAAGTTAAATTTTATCTCTGAAGGCTATTTACAACCGCCTACTTGATAAAGTTCAAATCAAAACTATAGGTTCCAGACTTCAATTCCATTCTTTTATTACTATCAGATACATTATCGGGCAGGAACAAGGTTGCAGTAGAATTAGGAGGGACAATTACTTTGTATATAACCTTATTACCCACTTGCCTCCAACCTGAATATATTTTTCCATAAGGTGAATTATGGGTCGCTTCAAATTGCTTTAATTCTTTTGGAATATATGGCTTTAGTATAATATGTTTAAAACCGGGGAATTTACTATCAGGATAAATACCTCCTAAGCCTTTATATAGCCATCCTCCAATCTCACCAAACATCATATGATTATCCGAAATATCACGGGTAGCATTTAAATCCCAATTTTCAAGCAAAGTCGTTGCTCCATTAGCAACCCAGTTTCCCCACGAAGGATAAGTATCCTGCACGGCTAACCTATAGGCCGTTTCAGCCTCCCCATTTTCACTTAAAGCATTCAGCAAGGCTTTGGCTCCTAGTACACCTACATCCAAATGAAATCCACATTCTTTAACCTTACATGCTAAATTATGTGCCACTTTACGTTTCATATTTTCTGGAGTCACTCCCCACATAAGAGGTACACTTAGTTCCGTTTGAGTGCCACTAGCGTAAACACCTGTTTCATAGTTTAAATATTTAGCATTAATAGCCTGTTTTATTTCCTCAGCCAATTTTGAATAATAAAGATAATCATCTTCCTTACCTAGCAATTTTGCTGTTTCAGACAATATTTTGGCATCGACATAAAAATAAGTAGAAGACGTAAACTCCTTCGATGAATGCGACTTAACAGGAACCCAATCACCTCGTCCCCAGTCTGTTAACCGGCCAACACTTTTTCGCTCTGCATAATCAACATATTTTTTTATAGCATCGTAACAATCCGTCAAAGGCTTAAGGTCGCCATAAAATAAATATAAATTCCAAGGAATAATAGCAATAGTACTTGTCCAGTCAAGTCCATTGTCGGTGCCATATCCCCATCCTCCAGTAGGAATGATATCCGGAAGAACTCCGTTAGGTTGCTGTTCATCCCGATGATCGGCAAGCCATTTCTCATATACAGTTATGCCATCGTAGTTATATAAAGCAGTTTCAATGGCAAAATGTGCATCTCCTGTCCAACCATTTTTTTCCCTTTGAGGGCAATCAGTAGGATATCCCATTAAATTTGAGAGATATGCTTTATTTGTAGCTCTCCATAAACGATTAATGATTGTATCGGAAGATTGTATAAACCCTACCTGTGGAACATCGCTATGAATAAAATAGGCTGTCAGGCTTTGCTCATTCAACTTAATCGGTCGACTGCTCGTTACTTCTACATAACGAAATCCTTTATAATTAAACTTCGGCATAAATTCCTCCTGGCCCTCCCCTTTCATGGTTACTATATCTGTCTGAAAAGGATCTGAGTTATCTATTGGACGATGATATACATCTATGTTTGAAGTATTTACCCTTCCATTAGGATAAAGTCTTTCACCATGTTTTAAATAAATAACAGTTCCTTTCTGCCCAGAAACTCGAAGTGATGTAACTCCCGACATATTTTGCCCAAAATCAAATACATAAATCGAATCAGATAGACAAGTCATTCGATGCGCTGCGTACGTTTCAACAGCACGTATAGGTTGTAATTGCTGTGAAACTAAATGAGCCGATGGTATACTACGGTAAGATGATTCTCTCCATTCTGAATCGTCATATCCCGGAAGGTTCCAACCCTTCAATTCCATTTGTGCATCATAATGCTCTCCAGTATAAATACTGTTGAACAATAAAGCTCCTTCCTTGGTACGCCAGTCACGGTCCGTACAAATAACCTCTTTTGTACCATCCGCATACACAATATGCAGATCCATACAAAATGTAGGACGATTTCTCCAAGGAGCATGATGGAAATCCCATACAGCAATCGACTGATGATTATACCATCCGTTTCCCAATAAGACACCAATGGCATTCTTCCCACTCTGTATAAGCTTCGTGACATCATATGTCACATACAAATTTCTTCTGTCAAAACGTGTATACATTGGATCAAGCCGATGATCCCCAATCCTCTGTCCATTCACATAAAGTTCATATAATCCAGCAACAGCAATGTATGCCCTAGCAGATTGTATGCGCTTACCTACCGTAAACTCTTTCCGGAAATAAGGAGCAGGCTGATAATCCATATCTCGGCCATCGCTAATCCAAGATCCTCTCCAATTCTTCATTTCCATCATGCCCGTTTCAAAGTTAGCGATATCAGAAGTCGTTTTATTTCCATCTTTATCCCACACTTCAACTTTCCAAAAGTATTTTGTGAACGGTATCAATTGTTTGCCATCATATACCAGCTGCATTGCTTCAGTTTCCTTTTTACCAGTATCCCAGCAATCAGCATAATTTTTATCAGCCAACTTTACAGAGTCTGTACTGACAAAAACTCTATAAGCTTCCTGCTTTGCTCCCTCCCTTACATCATCTAAATGCCATTGTAACCGTGGATGTAATACATCAATACCTAAAGGATTGTTTAAATACTCGCAGAGCATCCCTATTGGTAAACATTGCTCCTGAGAGACAGCAACAAAAGTCGATTTTAATAAAATCAACCCAAACAATAAAGGATATTTTATCTTCATCATGTAACAATAGTTCGTTAAAAATTAGCCCAGCCTAAG
>ULPQ01046358.1_pt1 | contig 14000 bp, 10 predicted proteins | sample 1953571 | NCBI WGS metagenome assembly ULPQ01 (sample SAMEA4835631, study PRJEB28245) | human gut metagenome | biome: gut microbiome; material: fecal sample | place: Denmark | collected 2008 | reverse complement strand
GCTCATATTGTTGCGCTTGCAACAGGCAATTCTCAATCCGATGAATATGCCGGTATGACGGCAGAGGAAAAGCAGGCGGCAATCGAGCAAAAAATCAAGGAGCTTGATTCAAAGCTTTCTTCTCTCGGTAAGGAATCAAAGGAAACCGAGGAATATATTAATGCGCTTGATGAAAAAATTTCTTATTTGAAAAAACAGCTTGAATATTCTGAAAATAAGATTGATTCCTCAAAGAAAAAAATTAATGATTTGCAACAGCAGTATAAGGATAACGAGGCGCAGATTGCCGAACTTACAACGGATGTTGCAAATTTAGAGGTAAAAAATGCACAGCTTGAGCAAACGTTCAGCCAAAGCTTAACACTTTATTATCAGCGTATCCGTGCAATTTATGTCAGCGGCGAAACAAGCACAATAGCAATGCTTCTCACCTCACCCGATATTTCAACTCTTCTTACAAGATATGAAATGATTAAACGTGTGTCAAAGTGTGATAAGGAGCTTTTGCAGTCTGTTCAGTCGCAGGCAAGTGAGCTTTCAAAAACGAAACTCGAAATGCAGGATAAGCAATCTACGCTTCAAAATGACCAAGTTGTGCTTAAAACAACACAGCAGAATTTAACGACTTCTATTTCAACTCTTGAAACTCAGCAGCAGGATTATTCCCAAAAGCAGGACGCTTATCAAAGTCAAAAAAGTGAGTCGGACAAGCTCTTGAAACAGCTCGACGAACAAAAGCAGACTTTCAGCGAATACAGAAATCAGGACCAGGCGGAGCTTAACGCAGTTAATGCAGAGATTGCAAAGGCGGCAGAAGCTTATAAAAAGAAGCTTGAGGCTGAAAAGAAAAAGACAACAACCACAAAGCCGACCGTAACCAAAAAGGACGAAAGCGAAAACGGCGGCACACCGTCAACAACGAAGCATACGACAACTGCGCAAGAAGATAACAGCGGCAGGCTTAGGATGACATATCCTGTTCCGAGCCAAACAAGAATTACGTGCGGTTATCACGGCTATGCGGGGCATACGGGGGTTGATTTCTCCTGTGCGGCAAATTCAAAAGTTGTTGCGGCTGAATCGGGAATTGTTATTATTTCAAAAGACTTGACCAATTCCGACGGAACATACAGAAGCTACGGCAGATATATCGTAATTATGCATGATAAAACCGATTCTGCCGGAAATTATGTTTACACTTTGTATGCTCATAATAATTCAAGGCTTGTAAGCGCAGGGCAAAAGGTTAAAAAGGGACAGCAAATAGCTTGGAGTGGCTCGACGGGCAATTCAACAGGTCCGCATTGCCACTTTGAGGTAAGAACACCGAGCGCAAATTATGATGATTGTGTAAATCCAACCTTTTATTTACCGTGATAATGGTATATAATAGATATATATTTATTTTAAGGGAATGTGAAACGTGAATAAAAAAATATTATCATTAGCTTTGGCAGGTGTAATGCTTGTTTGCAATATGTCGGGTACAACGGCATTTGCCGCACAGGCAACTACACAGGCTGTGCAAGCGCAGGCGCAGACAACGGCGGCTCATAATGAAAATTCAACCTCCACAAGCGGCACAACAATGAGTGCCAAGGAGGCTGAAAAAAAGCTTAAAGAGCAGCAGGCAGAGCTTGAAAAAAATCTTAAAAAAACAGACGCTAAGCTTAAGGAGCTTGAAAAAAGTTCTAAGGTTACAGAGGAGTATATTGACACCCTTGACCAAAAAATAGGCTACATAAATGAGCAGCTTACTCTTCTTGAAAACAAAAATCAAAAAATTCAGGAAGAAAAAAATGCACTTGAAAAGAAGATTAAATCAAATCAAAAGCAGGTTGATGCTCTTCAGGCGGAAGTTGACAAGGCACAGGCTGAATATGATGCGCTTTACAGCGAATTTCAAACGGTTTATAATGCGTATTGCTTTAGGCTTAAGGCTATGTATATGAGCGGAAGCTGCAATATTTTTACTGCACTTTTGACTTGTAAGGATATTTCGAGCTTTTTGACAAGATATGAAATGATTAAAACTGTTTCAAAAAGCGATTCTGCCTTGCTTAAAGAGGTGAACTCCAAAATGGCGGAGGTTACCAATAAAAAGAACGGCCTTGCAGATAAAAAAGCGGCGTATGATAAGAAAAAGTCTGAGCTTGATTCTCAGAAAAAACAGCTTTCATCAAAGCAAAAGAGTATTGAACAAAACAGTAATTCAATAGCAAATAAAAAGGCTTCTCTTGCAACTGACAGGGCTGAAAGTGATAAACTTTTGGCTGAACTTACGGCGCAGAATAAGCAGTATACCGAGTTTAGAAATGAGGACAGCTCTTTAATTGAACAGGTTGAAAATGAAATTCAGGCTGTCATTTCAGGTGTTAAGCCGCCGGAAGAGGCAACAACTGCTGTTGCAGGCAAAAATTCATCTAAAATTGACAAGATTGACCAAAAAGGCAGTGATGTTTATTCAAAAAGCAACGCCGTTTTGAATATGACGTATCCCGTTCCCGGTCATCACGGTGTATCGGCAGGCTTTCCGAATTATTCATCGGGCAAGTATCACGGCGGTATTGATTTTCCTTGCTCAACAGGTTCAAAGGTTGTTGCGGCGCAAAAGGGTATTGTTATCACCGTTAAAAGGCTTAATTACAGCTACGGCTACTATGTTATGATTTATCACGGAACGGACGCTCAGGGCAGAAGTGTTGTTACCCTTTATGCTCATAATTCAAGAATTCTTGTATCTCCCGGTCAAACGGTTAAAAAAGGCGAAGCTATTGCAAAGAGCGGTTCAACAGGCAATTCAACAGGCCCTCACAGTCATTTTGAGGTTCGACTTAACGGTTCACGTGTAAACCCTAAAAATTATTTAAGCTAATGAATAAGATTAATTATCAAAAAGAATTAGACAAAATAATAGAGCAAAATGTAAGAGAGGACCGAGTGCCCTCTCTTTTGCTACATAGCTGTTGCGCTCCTTGTTCAAGCTATACTATTGAATATTTGTCGCAGTATTTTAAAATAACTGTTTTATACTATAATCCAAATATTTCTCCGAAATCGGAATATGAAAAGCGCAAAAGCGAACAGCTTAGGCTTATTGACGAGATGAAAACAAAATATCCTGTATCTTTTATTGACTGCGATTATGATTATGATGAATTTTTGAATATTGCAAAAGGATATGAAGCTTGCAAGGAGGGCGGTGAGCGTTGCTTTAGGTGCTACCGCTTAAGGCTTGAAAGAACGGCGGCCCTTGCAAAGAATAACGCTTTCGACTTTTTTTGCACCACTCTTTCAATCAGCCCGCTTAAAAATTCGCAAAAGATTAATGAGATAGGCTTTGAACTTGAAAAAAAATACGGCATTAAATGGCTGCCGTCAGATTTTAAGAAAAAAGAGGGCTACAAGCGCTCAATTGTGCTTTCCAAGGAATATAATCTTTATCGCCAAAATTTTTGCGGCTGTGCATTTTCTAAGGCGGAAAGTATTGAAAATAAAGAGTGAATTAATTATAATAAACACATTAATAAATGATTTTTTGGAGTAGATATGAATAAACCTCTTGCAGACCGTATTCGTCCGACTGAGCTCGACGAGGTTGTCGGTCAAAGGCACTTGCTTGAAAAGGGTAAGGCGCTCAGAAGCCTTATTGATTCGGGCGATATTCCAAATTTAATATTTTACGGACCGAGCGGAGTAGGTAAAACCACAGTTGCTTCTATTATCGCAAGTAAAACAAACAGAAGCCTGCGCAGATTAAACGGTACTACCGCTTCGACTCAGGATATCAAGGATATTGTCAGCGAACTTGATACGTTTTCTGCGCCTAACGGAATTTTGCTTTATCTTGATGAAATTCAGTATTTTAATAAAAGGCAACAGCAATCGCTTCTTGAATTTATCGAAAACGGAAAGATAACGCTTATTGCGTCTACTACGGAAAATCCGTATTTTTACATTTATCCCGCTATTCTTTCCCGTTCAACCGTGTTTGAATTTAAGGCGGTTGAAAGCGAGGATATTATCCCTGCCGTAAAACGTGGATTTAATATTTTAAGCGAAGAATATAAGGTTGAACTTGACATTGACGAAGAAGTGTTAAAGCGCATTTCAATCGGTTGCGGCGGTGATGTGAGAAAGTCGCTCAACAGCGTTGAAAACTGCTTTTTTGCAACACCTACCGTTGACGGTAAAAAGCATATTGAACTTGACATTGCAAAGCAGCTTGTTCAAAAAAGTGCAGTTCATTATGATAAAGAGGGCGACGAGCATTACGATATAGTTTCCGCTTATCAAAAGAGTATGCGTGGTTCAGACCCCGACGCTGCGCTTCACTATCTTGCAAGGCTTCTTGAAGCCGGGGATTTGCCGTCGGCTTGCAGACGCCTTATGGTTTGTGCCTGCGAGGATGTCGGGCTTGCTTATCCGCAGATTATCCCGATAGTTAAATCGGCGGTTGATATTGCAATGGCAGTCGGTCTGCCTGAGGCTCGTATACCGCTTGCCGATGCTGTTATTCTTGTTGCGACAGCGCCTAAGAGTAATTCGGGCTATGCGGCTATAAATAAAGCGATGGCTGACGTTAAAAACGGTAATTACGGTCCTATTCCACGTCAACTTCAAAACAAGCATTATGACGGTGCGGACGCAGAAGTTAAGGGGCAGTTTTATATCTATCCCCATGACTATCCGAATCATTGGACTTATCAGCAATATTTGCCGGATAAGATTAAAAATAAGAAATATTACGAATTTGGCTCTAATAAAAATGAACAGGCGTTCAAATCTTATTGGGATAAGGTAAAAAATAAAAAATGACGAAAAAGCAGAGAGTATTAAACGTTATAGAACTACTTAAAAAAGAATATCCAAACGCAATTTGCTCTCTTAATTCGTCAAATGCGTTTGAACTTTTGGTGGCTGTCAGGCTGTCAGCTCAGTGTACGGACGCAAGGGTTAATCTTGTAACGCCGTCGCTTTTTGAAAGGTATAAAACGCTTGACGATTATGCAAATGCCGATGTTAATGACATTGAAAATTATATTAAGTCCTGCGGTTTTTATAAAAATAAGGCAACGTCAATTATCGGTATGGCAAAAATGATACGAGATGATTTTGACGGCAGAGTGCCCGATAATATTGATGATTTAATTAAACTTCCCGGTGTCGGCAGAAAGACGGCTAATTTGATAGTAGGCGATGTCTACGGCAAGGAAAGCATTGTTGTTGACACTCATATGATTAGAATTTCAAATCGTTTGGGGCTTGTTGATACAAAGGACCCAAAGAAGATAGAATTTGAACTGAAAAAGCTTGTTCCAAGTGATGAAGGCTCTGATTTTTGCCACAGAATAGTTCTTTTCGGTCGTGATACCTGTTCGGCAAGAAAGCCGCTTTGTTCTTCTTGCCCGTTGGCAGATTATTGTAAAAAAGTAGGAGTAAAAGCTAAATGAATTCAAATATTATACTTATCGGAATGCCCGGCAGCGGAAAATCAACCTGCGGTGTTGTTTCGGCAAAAATGTTACTTAAAAATTTTTATGACACCGATTTGCTTATTCAAAATCTTGAGGGAAAAAGTCTGCAGGAAATTATAGATAAAAACGGTGTTGAATATTTTGCAAAGGCTGAGGAAAGGGCTATTTTGTCCTTGGATATTAAGGGCACTGTTATTGCTACGGGCGGCTCGGTTGTTTATTCCGATAAGGCGATGGAGCATTTAAAAAGCCTCGGCAAAATTATTTATCTTCATTTAAGTTATGAGGATATGTGCAAAAGAATAAGTAATCTTGAAACTCGTGGCATAGTTTTTCAAAACGGCGAAACGCTTGAGGATATGTATAACGAGAGGCTTCCGCTTTATAATAAATGGGCACAGGCGGTAATCAATTGCGGTCAAAATACGGTTGAGCAAACGGCAAGGGCAATTGTAAGAGCGAGTAAGTGACAAATAAGGCATTATCATTTTTTTATAATTTGTGCAATTTGAATACTTGAACATATTATAAAAAAGTGATATTATAGTAAAAATATTTTTATATATTTAAGAATATAATTTAATACTTGTAAACGGAGGGAATTTTAATGAGCGAATACGGCGCAAAATTTGTAAAAGAGGGCTTGACCTTTGATGACGTGCTTCTCATTCCGGCTGAGAGTGACGTAACACCTGACAAGGTAGACCTCAAAACCAAGCTTACAAAGGATATTACACTTAATATTCCTGTTATGACTGCTGCAATGGATACCGTTACGGAATCAAGAATGGCAATTGCCATTGCGAGAGAGGGCGGCATCGGCGTTATTCATAAGAATATGACTATCGAGGAGCAGGCTGACGAGGTTGATAAGGTAAAAAGAAGCGAAAACGGTGTTATTACCAATCCTTTCTTCCTTTCACCAAACCATCTTGCAAGCGATGCTGAGGAGCTTATGAATAAGTATCGTATCAGCGGTGTGCCTATCTGTGAAGAAGACGGCACTCTTGTAGGCATTCTCACTAACCGTGATATGCGCTTTATGACAGATTTTAACGTTAAAATTTCCGAAGTTATGACACCGAAGTCACAACTTGTTACAGCACCAAAGGGTACTACTCTTGAAGAAGCTAAAAAAGTTCTTATGGGCTCAAAGGTTGAAAAGCTTCCTCTTATTGATGAAAACGGCAAGCTTTCGGGTCTTGTTACAATTAAAGATATTGAAAAAAGTGTTAAGTATCCAAACACTGCAAGGGATAAGGACGGCAGGCTTCTTTGCGCAGCCGCTTTGGGTGTAACAGATGATGTTCTTGTCCGTGCAAAGGCTCTTGCCGATGCAGGTGTTGACGCATTCGTTCTTGACTCTGCTCACGGTCACAGCCACAATATTATGAAGAGTGTTGAAATAGTTAAGAATGCTTTTCCACAAATTTCTCTTATTGCAGGTAATGTTGCTACCGCAGATGCAACAGAAGCACTTATTAAAGCAGGTGCAGACGCAGTTAAGGTCGGTATCGGCCCCGGTTCAATCTGTACTACCCGTGTTGTTGCAGGCATCGGTGTTCCGCAAATTACCGCTATTTACGATTCTGCCGAGCGTGCAGATAAGTACGGCGTTCCTGTTATTGCAGACGGTGGTATTAAGTACAGCGGTGAAATCGTTAAGGCTATTGCAGCAGGCGGCTCTTGCGTAATGATGGGTTCGCTTGTTGCCGGATGTGAGGAATCACCGGGCGAAACTGAAATTTATCAGGGCAGGCAGTTTAAGGTTTATCGTGGTATGGGCTCACTCGGCGCTATGAACCACGGCAGTGCAGACAGATATTTCCAAAAGGGTTCAAAGAAATTTGTTCCTGAAGGTGTTGAGGGTCGTGTGCCTTATAAGGGAGCTTTGGGCGATACGATTTATCAGATGATGGGCGGCCTTCGTTCAGGTATGGGTTACTGCGGTTGTCATACTATTGAAGAGCTTAGAAATAACGCTAAGTTTATCAAGATTACAAGCGCAGGTCTTATTGAATCTCACCCTCACGATATTTCTATCACTAAGGAAGCGCCTAACTACTCAGGCTCAATCAGATAATTAAATCTATTAACTTTACGGGCGGATTTCGGCATTTTTGCTTTTCCGCCCATACTGTTTTATATCAATTTTAAGCAGGTAATCATATGGCTAAAAAAATCTCTAAATGGAAGAAGTTTAAAAGATTTTTAAAACGAAATATGACACCCACTTGGGCAAGGCATTTTTCCTATCAGGTTTTTGCTCTTCTTACAAGTGTTGCAATGATAGTCGGTGTGGCCGATTATGCCGTCACCAAGTCTTATGACGAAAGGAAGCTTTCTTTTATGGATGATTTTACTATTACTGCGCACACGGGCGCTTATGATACCGAAATGAATACTTTAGAGGCAGTCAAAGCGGCTATTAAGAATAATGCTGAGATTATTGAACTTGATATTCGCCAGCGCCCCAATAAAACGCTTGTTATGAGCCACGATATAGTTGTAACAAATAATGACGGCGCACCGCTTGAGGATGCCCTTGCGCTTATTAAGGACACACCCGATATGCAGATTAATTTTGATATCAAGGAAACACGTGTTCTTAATTCTCTTCATGCGCTTTTGGTTGATTATAATTTGCTTGACCGTTCGTTCTTGACCGGAATTGAGGTTATTAACGTAAAGGCGGTTAAGGATTCTAACTGCGCAAATATGGATTATTATCTTAATTATAAGCCGTCAAAATTCAAGGCTTTTTCCGATGATTACAGGCAAAAAATAATTAAGCTTTTGGAAGATACGGGCGCAATCGGCATTAACTGTAACTATAAATTTGCCGGTTCTCAGCTTTCAAATCTTCTTCATAAAAAGGGATATAAACTTTCTGTTTGGACTGTTGATACCGAGCGTAACGCAAAAAAAATGCTTGTCATTAAGCCTGATAATATTACGACCAAAGACCCCGAAATGATTAAGAAAGTTATAGCCGATTGGGGCAAATAATTTTTTTCAAAAAAAGCAAAAAAGGTCTTGACTATTGTTCTGACTTATGATATATTAATTAGGCGTTGGAGATACGCTGGTGTAGCTCAGTTGGTAGAGCAGCTGATTTGTAATCAGCAGGTCAGGGGTTCGAGTCCGTTCACCAGCTCCAATATGGAAGAGTTCCCGAGCGGCCAAAGGGAACAGACTGTAAATCTGTCGCTATTCAGCTTCGGTGGTTCGAATCCACCCTCTTCCACCAAATAAAAACCAATCACTTTTGTGATTGGTTTTTATTTTTGTATAAACAAAATCGCCACGGCACTCATACCGCTGCTCCTCCTTTTCCCCAAAAAGCTCACGCTTTTCGGGGACCCCGATATTTATTTTATTTTTGTATAAACAATGTGGATTCGGACCACTAATGGGAGCGAACGCCGAAGCCTGCGAGGCAAGGAGCGACAGAGAAACAGTCCGGTGGACTGTTTCGACATTAGTCCAAAGGTGCGAAGCACCTGCGATAAAATCCATTTTTAAAAATCGCCACGGCACTCATACCGCTGCTCCTCCTTTCCCTCCGAATTAAATAAACCTTTTTGCCTCATTTAAAATGGAGGCTTTTTTCTGTTTTTTCGCAATTTTGTCCATAAACATTGTTAAAAAATAAACAATCTTGTGTATATTGCCAAAATGGTAATAAAATCTTGCATTATAAGTCAAAATAATATATAATTATTATCGGTTAAAAATATTTATAATCATAATTAATATATGAGAGGTAAAAACAATGGACGCATTAAACAAAAAAACTATTGAAGACATTGATGTAAAAGGCAAAAAAGTTCTTGCTCGTTGCGACTTTAACGTTCCGCTTAAAGACGGCGAAATCACTAACGACAAGAGAATTGTTGCCGCTCTTCCTACTATCAAGTATTTGATGGAGCACGGTGCAAAGGTTATACTTTGCTCACACCTCGGCAGACCTAAGGGAGAATATAAGCCTGAATTCAGCCTTGCTCCCGTTGCAAAAAGACTTTCGGAGTATCTCGGTGTTGAGGTTAAGCTTGCCGAAGATGCGGAGGTTGTAGGCCCTAATGCTAAGGCAATGGCAGCCGAGCTTAAGGACGGCGAGGTTATGCTCCTTGAAAACGTTAGATACAGAGCAGAAGAAACAAAGAACGAGGAGAATTTCTCTAAGGAACTTGCTTCTCTTGCCGATATTTTCGTAAACGACGCATTCGGTACTGCTCATAGAGCGCATTGCTCAACAACAGGTGTTGCTGCTTATTTACCTGCTGTTTGCGGTTACCTTATCCAAAAGGAAATTAAGTTTATGGGCGGCGCTCTCGCTAATCCAAAGAGACCTCTTGTTGCAATTCTCGGCGGTGCTAAGGTTTCAGACAAAATCGGTGTAATTGAAAACCTTATTGATAAGTGTGACACAATCATTATCGGCGGCGGTATGGCTTATACCTTTATGAAGTATCTCGGCCATAACATCGGTACTTCTCTTCTTGAGGCTGACTGGGTTGAAAAAGCAGGCGAAATGATGAAGAAGGCTGAGGATAAGGGCGTTAAGTTCCTTATTCCTGTTGATAACAAGGTTGGTAAGGAATATGACGAGAATACTGAGGCTAAGGTAGTAAGCAGTGACGATATTCCTGACGGTTGGATGGGTCTTGATATCGGCCCTAAGACTCAGGAAGTTTTTGCAGACGCTATTAAGGGCGCAGGCACAGTAATTTGGAACGGTCCTATGGGCGTTTCAGAATGGGACAACTTTGCAGCAGGCACAATCAGCGTTGCTAAGGCAGTTGCTGATTCAGGTGCTATTTCAATCATCGGCGGCGGTGACTCGGTTGCAGCTGTAACAAAGCTTGGCTTTGCAGATAAGATGAGCCACATTTCAACCGGCGGCGGTGCATCACTTGAATTTCTTGAGGGTAAAGACCTTCCGGGTATCTGCGCACTCCAAGACAAATAATTTATCAATAATCGTAGGGGCGACCATTGGTCGCCTTATAACAAAAATATTTTAAAGAGGTAACTATTATGAATAAGACTCTTCGTAAGGCAATTATTGCCGGTAACTGGAAAATGAACAATACTCCTGCACAGACAACTGCTCTCATCAATGAGATGAAGCCGCTTGTTGCCGATGCTGATTGCGAGGTTGTTCTTTGCGTTCCTTTCGTAGATGTTCCTGCCGCAGTTGAAGCTGCTAAAGGCTCTAATATTAAAATCGGTGCAGAGAATGTTCACTTTAAGGACAGCGGCGCTTTCACAGGCGAGGTTTCAGCTGATATGCTCGTTGAGCTTGGCGTTGAATACGTTGTAATCGGTCACAGCGAGAGAAGAACATACTTCGGCGAAACAGACCAAACAGTAAATCTCAGAACTCTTAAGGCTCTTGAAAAAGGCTTGAAGCCAATCATCTGCGTTGGTGAAACTCTTGAGCAGAGAGAGCTTGGTTATACAGAAACACTTCTTAAGTATCAAACAAAGATGGCACTTACAAATGTAACAGCTGACCAGCTTAAAAATGTTGTAATCGCTTACGAGCCAATCTGGGCAATCGGTACAGGCAAGACTGCTACTGCTGACCAGGCTGACGAGGGTAACGGATATGTTCGTGCAGCTATTGCAGAGGCTTACGGTGCTGATGTTGCAGAAACAGTAACAATTCAGTACGGCGGCTCAATGAACGCTAAGAATGCTGATGAGCTTACTTCAAAAGTAAACGTTGACGGCGGACTTATCGGCGGCGCTTCACTTAAGGCTGAGGACTTCTCAATTATCGTTAAGGCTGCAAGCAAATAATTAAACAAATTTTGGGTGGGTGTGTTTCGGCATACCCACTTTTTGTGAAAAACAATATGGAGGAATACTAATGAAAAAACCTGTTGTATTATGTATAATGGACGGTTACGGCAAGAATGACAGCGATTACGGCAATGCAATCGCTATGGCAAAAAAGCCTAACCTTGATAAGCTTATGGCTGAATATCCAATGACTTATATCGGAGCAAGCGGACTTGATGTAGGTCTTCCTGACGGTCAGATGGGCAACTCTGAAGTAGGCCACACAAATATCGGTGCCGGCAGAGTTGTATATCAGCCGCTCACAAGAATTACAAAGGCATTTGAGGACGGCGATGCTGAAAAAAATCCTGCTCTTAAGGGCGCTATGGATAATGCTAAGGGCAAGGCTCTTCACCTTATCGGTCTTGTTTCACCCGGTGGTGTTCATTCTCATTCGGAGCATCTTTATCATCTTCTTCAAATGGCTAAAAATAACGGTGTAGAGAATGTTTACGTTCACGCTCTTCTTGACGGCCGTGACGTTCCACCTTCATCTGCCGTTGAATATCTCAATGAACTTGAGGATAAAATGAAGGAAATAGGCGTAGGTAAAATTGCTTCCGTAATGGGCAGATTTTACGCTATGGACCGTGACAATATTTGGGACAGAGTTGAAAAGGCTTATGCCGCTATCGTTTATGGCGAGGGCATTCAGGCTGACAATGCAGTTGAGGCGGTTAAGGCTTCTTATGAAACTGTTGACGAGGACGGCAAGCACCTTACAGATGAATTTGTGCTTCCTACCGTTATCGGCGGCAGCGAGGGCAGAGTTAAGGCTGACGACAGCGTTATCTTCTTTAACTTCCGTCCTGACCGTGCAAGAGAGATTACACGTACATTTGTTGACCCTGATTTTGACGGCTTTGAGAGAAAGAATGGCTTTTTCAAGCTTTACTATGTATGTATGACTCAGTATGATGCCGAGATGCCAAACGTTGAGGTCGCATTCGGCCCTGAAACTCTTGTTAATACCTTTGGTGAATATATTTCAAAGCACGGTATGACTCAGCTTCGTATTGCCGAAACTCAAAAGTATGCTCACGTAACTTTCTTTTTCAACGGCGGCGAGGAAAAGCAGTATGAGGGTGAGGACAGAATTCTTGTTGCTTCTCCTAAGATTTCCACATTTGACCTTATGCCTGAAATGAGCGCTCCTGAGGTATCGGAAAAGCTTAATGCGGCAGTAAGAAGCGGCAAATATGACGCTATTATCGTAAACTTTGCTAACTGCGATATGGTTGGCCATACAGGTATTATCCCTGCGGCAATCAAGGCTGTTGAAACTGTTGACGCTTGTGTTGGCTCACTTGCAAAGGCTGTTATAGAAATGAACGGTAACCTCTTTATCACTGCCGACCACGGCAATGCTGATAAGATGCTTGACGAAAACGGCGAGCCGTTCACAGCTCACACAACTAACCCTGTTCCGTTTGTTGCAGTAAACTGCGGCGAGGGCGTTGAACTTCGTGACGGCGGCAAGCTTTGCGACATCGCTCCTACAATGCTTCAAATGCTCGGACTTGACAAGCCTGCTGAAATGACAGGTGTATCACTTATTAAATAAGTAAATACAATAATAAAAGGATTAGATATTCGTATTAATTTACGCATATCTAATCCTTATTTTTTATCTTATATTTATGTTTATATTGTTATATTGTCGGTTTAACTCTGTATACTACAGTCGAATGTTTAGGAATTGTTGCATTAATTGTAGTTCCTGTTGAGCGTTCATCTGTCCACAAATCGTGAAGCTCATAACCCGACGGAGATTCTTCAATGCCTAAGTATGGGTCCTTAGTAAGGTCATCAAGCTTGAAGTTGACGCTTTTTGTGGAAGAAGCAGTATTGAATAAACAAAGCGCAACATCGCCGTTTGAAAGCGGACGGGCAATAATGTCAATACCGCTTTCCTTTTTGATTCTCTTTGCACTCTTGCCGAGTGAATCCTGGTCAACTGCAATCATGTGTTTGTTAGTAACAATTTTAAGCGTTTCGTTATCCTTATCGGGCATACCGTTTGATACAAAGCTTCTGATATCGTTGCCAAGCATAAGCGGAGCGGCAAGCATACACCAAAGCGAGAAATGCGCTCTGTTTTCGTTATCGTCAAGCTTTCCGTTGCCGACCTCAAGCATATCAGGGTCGTTCCAATGGCCCGGTCCTGAGTACTTATAAAGCTTCAAGGTGCGGTTATATATCATAGTTATGCTTCTCCAATTGGGAGCTATATCGGGCGTTGTGCGCCACATTGAGCCTGCTTTAGCGCCCCAAAGATAAGGGCGAGCCATGCCCCATTCGCAAATGGAATATGTGATTGGCTTTTCTTCTGAATGTGTAACCTTAGCCCACATTGAGCTTGCTTCCTTAAGAGCGTCACCCATACGCTTATACTGAATATATGACGAGTCAATCGCAGTTGCTACAGGGTTTTTGATTGTCATATTGTTGGTGCCCTCTTTAAGCTCAACAATAATTTGTTGCCTGCCTAAAGGACTGAAGCCCTTGGTTTCAGGGAAGAAAATTTCATACATTTTGCCATTAATATGAATTTGCATATACTGCTTCTTTTTAGCCATTGACTTGTGAAAAACAAAGGTTAATACGTATTCGCCCTTTTCGTCTGCATCAAAATTAAAGCTTGCAGAGCCTGAGCCGTGGCTGATAAATCCG
>ULPQ01021037.1_pt1 | contig 14397 bp, 8 predicted proteins | sample 1953571 | NCBI WGS metagenome assembly ULPQ01 (sample SAMEA4835631, study PRJEB28245) | human gut metagenome | biome: gut microbiome; material: fecal sample | place: Denmark | collected 2008 | reverse complement strand
CATCTGAACGAGGTTGTTGTGACGGCGCGTGCCGTGCAGAAAGAGATTTTTCCAGTACAGGAATTATCGGGCAAGCAGCTTCATCAGCTCAGCTCGCACAACGTGGCCGATGCCTTGCGCTATTTTTCCGGCATACAGATCAAGGACTACGGAGGAGTAGGGGGACTGAAAACGGTGAATATCCGGAGTATGGGAACCAACCATGTAGGTGTGTTCTACGACGGCATCGAGCTGGGAAACGCACAAAACGGTACGGTCGATCTGGGAAGATTCTCGCTCGACAACATGGAGTCTGTCACGCTGTACAACGGACAGAAGAGTGCCATTTTCCAGCCGGCAAAGGATTTCGGCTCGTCGGGCTCCATCTATTTGCAGACACGGACGCCTCAGTTCGAGGAAGGAAAGAAGTATAACGTAAGGGCTTCGTTCAAGACGGGCTCGTTTGGTGTGGCAAATCCTTCCGTTCTGTGGGAGCAAAAGCTCGGACAACGAATCAGCAGTTCGTTCAGTGCCGAGTATCTTCACTCGTCGGGAAAATACAAGTTTACTTACCGCATGCAGGAGGGATATGATACAACGGCGGTACGGCAGAACGGCGACCTGAATGCCTTGCGTGTGGAAGGAGGGCTGTTCGGACAGCTCAAGCAGGGATACTGGAAGGCGAAGGCTTACCTGTACAACTCGGAACGTGGATATCCGGGGGCAATCGTCCGCAACAAGTTCTCGCACGAGGATCGCCAATGGGATACGAATTTCTTTACTCAGGGTACATTCAAGAAGGACTTTACACAGTGGTACAGCCTGCTTGCCAATGCGAAATATGCATACGACTACCTGCATTATCTGGCCGACCCTAAGAAAGACGAGTCGCTGATGTATGTCAACAACCATTATTACCAGCAGGAAGTATACACATCGGTAGCCAACCGATTTAATCTGTTTCCATGGTGGGAGGCAAGCTTTTCGGCAGATTATCAGTTTAACCTGCTGAATGCCGACTTGCGCGACTTTGTGTATCCGCGCCGGCATACGCTGCTGGCATCCATCGCTACGGCCATGCGCTTCAAGCAGGTGGAACTTCAGGCAAGTCTGCTCGAAACGTTTGTACACGATACGAGCTCGGGCACGCCTGCTCCCGACAAGCAGAAGCTTACTCCTTCGTTTTTCGTGTCGTGGCGGCCTTTCCCGCAAAGTGGCCTCAACCTGAGAGGTTTCTACAAACGGATCTTCCGCATGCCTACACTGAACGACCTGTATTATACGTTCATCGGAAATATCAACCTGGAACCTGAGTTCACTACGCAGTACGACTTAGGATTTACGTACAGCCGTACCTTCAACAATACGTGGCTGCGCTCGCTGGAAGTACAGACGGATGTGTACTACAACGAGGTGGAGAATAAAATCGTGGCCACTCCTACGTCGAATTTCTTCCGCTGGACGATGGTCAATCTGGGCAATGTGGAAATCAGAGGGGTGGACGTGGCGCTTCAGACCGGCTGGAAGATCGGGCGTGACCTGACGATAAGCAACCGAATCAATTATACGTACCAGCGGGCACAGGACTTTACCGACCCCAAAAGTGAGTTTTACGGAGGACAGATTCCGTACATCCCCTGGCACAGCGGTTCGGCCGTGGTGAACCTGCAATGGCGCTCGTGGGAGGCAAATTACAGCTTTATCTATACCGGAGAACGTTATTCTTCGCAGGCCAATATCCCTTATAATTACCAGTTGCCGTGGTATACCAGCGACTTTTCGGTTTCCAAAGGACTGAAGGTGTGGAAGGGGGACCTGAAGCTGACGCTGGAAGTAAACAATTTATTGAACCAGCAGTACGAGGTGGTGATCTGCTATCCGATGCCCGGCACCAACTTCAAGCTGATTGCTCAATATAACTTTTAATCATTCGGACCATGAACAGATATTATTTTTACCTGACAGCCTGCCTGATTTTGTGCCTTCTGAACGGATGTCGTCAGGAGCTTCCGACGATTCGTTCGGAGGTGGAATATGTCACCCTGCCTTCGGACCCGCAGTCTATCGAGGGATTCTTTCTCGTCAATGAGGGGAATATGGGAAGCAACAAGTGTACGATCGATCATTTTGACGCACGTACGGGAAGCTATTTTCGCAACATTTATCCGGAACGGAACCCCAATGTGGTGAAGGAACTTGGCGATGTGGGCAACGACATCGGCATTTACGGCAATCGGCTGTATGTGGTAGTAAACTGTTCCAACTTTGTGGAGGTGATGAATGTGCACACGGCAGAGCATATCGGCAGTGTGAGTATTCCCAACTGCCGCTACATTGTTTTCAACGGCGACAAGGCGTATGTCAGTTCGTACGCCGGTCCGGTACAGATTGACCCGAACGCGCGTCCGGGAAAGGTAGTGGAAATCGACCTTGAAACGCTTCAGATCACGCGGGAGGTGGTAGTAGGCTATCAACCGGAGGAAATGGTTATCAACAACGGCCGGCTGTATGTGGCCAATTCCGGCGGGTATCGTTTTCCCAATTACGACCGTACCGTTTCGGTAGTCGACCTCCAGTCGTTTCAGGTAGTCAACACGATTGATGTGGCTATCAACCTGCATCGCATGGAAATGGATAAGCAGGGACGCATTTATGTCAGTTCGCGCGGAGATTATTACGGCATCGGCTCCGACATTTATGTCGTCGACTCCCGCACGGAAAAAGTAACCGGCAGACTGGGTATCGCCGCTAGCGAAATGTGCATGGACGAGAACCTGCTGTATACCATCAGTACCGAATGGAATTACAATACGGGGAAGAACCAGGTTTCGTACGCCGTTTACGACACGGAGAAGCAGGAAATTATTTCACGCAACTTCATTACCGACGGAACGGAAAAGAATATCACCATTCCTTACGGGCTTGCCATCAATCCGGAAACAAAGGAAATTTATGTATGCGATGCCACAAACTATGTCACTCCGGGGTATTTATACTGTTTTTCACCGGCAGGCAAGCTCCAGTGGAAAGTCCGTACCGGCGATATTCCCGCACATATAGCCTTTTCGACAGAAAGATTTTATTAACCAATACTTAAACCGTTTCAAAAGATGAAAAGGTTCACATTACATCAGGTTCAGCTGACGGGCGCCTTGCTTGTCGCACTGGCTGCCGGTGGCTTCACATCGTGCAGCAGTGACAAAAATGAACCGGAAATGCCTGTTACCACAGGCGAAAAAACGCCTTACGTGACGCGTGTCCTCGACTACCGTCCGGCTGTAGGGCAGTTTACCAATCAGCTCCCCGAATATAAGGAAGGAGATACGCAGGAAGATATGAACCGTAAGGCGCTGGAAGCTATCGGAAATAATAAAATGGGAATGGTTTCGCTGGGAGGTTTCGGCGGATACATCGTGGTGGGCTTCGACCATACCATCGAAAACAAGGCCGGACTGTGTGACTTCCGTGTACTGGGTAATGCGTTTTATGCCAACGGGGCATCGGAATACGGAAGCTGTGAACCCGGTGTCATTCAGGTATGCTACGACGAAAACCGCAACGGACTGCCCGACGACGGATGGTACGAAATAGCCGGAAGCTCTTATCCTGACAGAAAGGAATCGTGGCTTGACTTGGCTGCTCAGGCAGGCAACGATACGAAAACCGTACTGAACTATGAAATAACCTATTACCGTCCCTCAAAGGAACCGGGAGCGCCTACCGAGCAGTATATCCGCTGGGAGGATAATCAGGGAGGCAGTGGTTACAAGGCGATGAACTTCGCTCACTTGCAGTCGTATTATCCCAAATGGATCAAAGAAGACAAGATGACGTTTACCGGAACTCGCCTGCCTCAGAACGGAGTGGACCAGAGTGGAAAAGGTACGTATTATGTGCTTTACCGCTTTGCTTACGGCTATGCCGACAACGAACTGAATGAAAATGCGGCTTCGGCTATCGACATCGACTGGGCGGTCGACTCCAAAGGTAAGGCGGTGCATCTTCCGGGTGTAGACTTCGTACGTATCCATACCGGTATCAATCAGGAAAACGGATGGCTGGGAGAATGCTCGACGGAAGTCATGGGGGTAGTCGATTTGCATCTGACCAATGTTACCATAGAAAGCAAAACTATCAAAAACAAATAATCAACCTACTAAAAACTTTTAAGCAATGAAAAAGACCAAATTTATGAAGACAAACATCCTTTGGGGGATACTTTTACTGACTGTCAGCTTGTTTGTCGGCAGTTGTAGCAAAGACAGTAAGGAAACCATTGCACCGGCACCGGAATTTGAGCTGGTAACCGAAATGGATGGAATCAATCCGCTGTTTGTTTCACCCGACCAGGTTTTCAAAATTGAATATAATGCAAAGAACATCAAGTCGGTTACTACCAGTACGTTGCCGGAAGGATGGACAGCCGAAATAGATGAAAGCGGCAAGTATATCAACGTAAAGGCTACAGCCAATGCTGTTTCGAAAGCGAAACTGACGATTACGGCTACGGGAGAAGATACACAGAAGGTATCGAAAGAGGTAACGCTTTGCTGTCTGAACTTCTTCGACGACGTGAACGGTACCTTCGTGCTGAATGAAGGAAACATGACAACCGAAAACGGTTCGCTTACGTATGTCACAGCCGACGGCTATGTCTTCGACGATGCTTACAAAACGGTCAACGGATCGGAACTGGGTAATGTAGCGCAGGATATGGCTTTCTATGGCGACAAGATTTACATCATTACTCAGAACGGTGATGTAAATGCGGTAGGAAAGAAGTTCGAAAACGACGGTATGCTGATTGTCGTAAACGCAAAGACACTGAAAAAGGAAATGGCATTTAGCAAGGAAGATCTTCCGGAACTCGACTGGCCTACACATATTGCCGTACTCGACGAAGAACATGTTTACATCCGCGACAACAAAGGTATCCACAGACTGGATACGAAAACAAAGAAACTGACAACAGTGGAAGGTACATCCGGCGCTCCCAAAAGCCAGTTCGTTACCATGAACGGCAAGGTATACACGTATAAGACAGGGGCATTAGGTTGCATTCTCGAAATCTCTTCGGATAAGGACAGTGTTACCAAAATAAATTTCCCGTATAGAACAGAAATAAGTATTACTCAGGTATTAGGTATTCAAGCTGCCGAAGACGGAAATATCTGGGTAATGACATTCGGATTTGGAAAAACGGCTGTCAGCAAGTTCAATCTCGAAACCAAAAAGATGATTCAGCGTAAGATCAGTGTAAAGCCGTCTGCCGGAAGCTCGGGTGTAGCGTTTGTTGCCAACGGTACGGATGTTTATTATGCCGACGGTACGACCATCTATCGCCTCAAATTTAATGACGATGAAAGCCTGAAGGCTGATTCAGGTCTGGATGCTGAAACTAATTTGGTGGATATCTCTACACTGGATAAGAATGCAGGCTTGCTATACAACGGACTGGGTATTCATCCGGTTACCAAGTATGTATATATCAATTCTATCAAGGCATACCCTCTGTTCACCCAAAACCAGATCTGGGCGTTCAACTTCGACAAGAGCGCGGAAACACCTGTTGCCAAATATGAGAACTATACCAATTTCCCGGCAGGATTTTTCTTTGCTCCTAAAAAATAAACACTAACTTCTAATATTTGAATAATGAAATACATAAGCAATTTTATTCTTCCAGCATTGTGCGGACTGATGATTTTTTCCGGTTGTTCGGATAAATCGGGAGACCCCAGTACACAACCTCCTACCACCGACCAAAATCCTCCCCAAATACTGGGCGGATATGCCGATCCGAACGGAGTACTGATTCTCAATCAGGGAGCTGCCATAGAAAACAGTTCACTCACTTACATTACTCCCGAAGGCGAAGTGGAAGAGAATGTATACCAGAAAGTGAACGGAACTGCTTTCGGACATCAGGCACAGGACCTCTACATGTACAACGGAAAGCTATATATCCTGAGCACCAATCATGATGTCTATCAGGAGAACGAAGGCGACGGAACCCTGGTCATCGCTGATGCTGTGACCTTAAAGAAAGAAAAGGCTTTCAAGTTCAGCGAATTCAAATATCCTCGTCCGGTAGGTTCGTTGGATAAGGATGAATTTATTCCTTTAGGTACTCCCTTGAGAAATATCGTTGTGGTGGATGAAAAAAATATTTTCTTCTCCGACCAGAAGACACTGCTTCATTTCGATAGTACAACCGGAAAGCTGAATATCATAGAAGATTCTTATCATTTCGGTAATCAGGGTAATACCATCGAGGCTGTTGCTTCTACCCGCGGTATGATGGTCATCGGCGATTGTGTATACACAGGTGGAGGAGGTTTCTGGGCCAGCACCCGACTGCTGGAATTTAAGAAGGGAGAACTGAAGGCAACTCGTATCCTCGAAAACCTTAAAGGAGAGTTTATCAGTGGTATCTGCCGGACAGGTGAACGGGAAATTCTTCTTGCAACTTGCGGACGCTCGGGGGCAAAGAACAAGAGTAACTTTATGTTTATCAACCTCGATACATGGCAAATCGTTAAGGAAAAGCAGGTAGTAGCCGATATTTCTGCCGAATTCTCGAATACTTCCGGTATCACGCTTGCGGGAGATTATGTTTATTTCTGCGCGGGAAAGACAAGTGTCAGCCGTATTTCGCTCAAGACCTGGAAAGTAGACGAAAACTTTATCGACTTGACCAAGGATGCTCCCAACGCAAAGTTCCTTAACTGTAATGCGGTGGCCGATCCGGATAAGCAATATATTTATGTGGCTGTTTCGGACGAATATTACGAAACTACTATTTCGAAGGGTAATAACGTACTGGTGTACGACTGTAGCGGTGAAACTCCCAAACTGGTGAAAAACATCGAAAACAAGACAAGTTATCCTGCCGGCATTTATCCGATGTCGAAATTCTATAAATAACAGTTTTATCAATCATCACCGATTATTTGAATATAACAGAATTGATTCCTGTTTATCAAATAACCGGTGGTGATTTTTTATTCTTACGGTTAGAACCAATCCTTGAAAGCCGGAACACGAGCTTTGCTGATGATTACTTTTTCGCCGGTTGGAGGAGCAAGCTGTACGGCCATGCGTCCGCCAAACCACAGACTGACACTGGTCACAGCTTTATGGGCAATGATATACTGACGGTTGGCACGGAAAAACTGTCGGGGATTGAGTACTTCGGCCAGTTCATCCAGTGTTTGCTGAAAATCGAATGTTTCAGCAGCTTGCGTAACCGCCTTGACTGCCCCTCCATCGATATAAAAATAAGAAATTTGCTCTACGCTCACGGGTATGAAACGGTCACCCTTTACGGGTACCAGAAAATGAGTCTTATAATTCTCTTCTTTTTTCAGCGCACGCATTACGGCCTGAAAGTCAACAGTAGGTTGAGTAGTCGTTCCTCCCAATATTTTCAACTTATCGATGGCCTTTTGTAAATCGGAACTGCTGATAGGTTTCAGCAGGTAGGCGATACTGTTTACACGAAACGCCTGTAATGCATATTCATCGTAAGCGGTAGTAAAGATGATAGGGCAGGTAATGTCGGTATGATCGAAGATACCGAAAGCTGAGCCATCGGCCAGATGAATGTCCATAAAGACCAGCTCGGGCATGGGGTGAGAGGCAAACCATTCCAATGTTCCTGTCACACTGTCTGTTTCACCTACAATCTCAAAGTCAGCATCGACTTCTTTCATGGCTGCCTTCAGGTTACGGAGAGCCGCTTTTTCATCTTCTATAATCAGGGTTTTCATATCAGTGGCAAAGTTACTTTAAAAGTCTTTTCATTTTCCTCGATGGTAATATCCCGTTTAAAGAGCAACTGATACCGCTTCGACAAGTTGGCCAGTCCGATACAGGTACTGCTACTGTCCGACAGTTTCGGTTGAATGCGATTGCTGACACAAAGGTCTTTTCCTTCAGCGTAGATGCGAATGGTAAGAGGGTTTCGGTTGCTGATTTCGTTGTGCTTTACCGCATTTTCCACCAGCATCTGCACTGCCATGGGAGGAACTTGTCGTTGCAACAGCTCCTGTGGAATATCAATATCGAAGTTCAGGTTGTCTTCGTAACGCATCTGCAACAAATAGATGTACGAACGCACAAAACTCATTTCTTCGTTTAAGGCTACCGTATGCGAAAGATTGTCATGCAAGGTATAACGCATCACCCGAGAAAGTTCCTGAAGATAGTTCTGTGCCTTATCGGGCGACTCCCTGATGAGTGAATATAATGTATTCAACGAATTGAAGAGCATGTGCGGATTAAGCTGGCTCTTCAAGGCTTCGTACTGATTGACGAGATTTTCCGTACGCAACTGTTCATTCTCAAGCAGCATTCTCCGACTACGCTGGTTCTGGTAATCCAGATAACAAGTGCCGGTCACGATGCAGGCTATCAGAATATCTCTTAAAGGATGTAGATAATGATGCAACATGGCAGTAATGGCAGGTACATCGAAATGCTGGTGAAGATACACAAAACCTTTTCCCAACAGGTTACATGCCACCAAGGTGATTACAAAAGTTATCGCAACTCTTTTCCATCCTAAGTCTGCTGCCGGATGAGTCGGTATCATCAGTCTGATATTCAGGAAAAAGAGCAGCAGGATAGAAATATAAGTAAACAGTATTTCGGAACTCACATTCACCCAATAAACATCCGGAAACAAACGACCGTCTGCCACAGGATCGGAAAGTGCAATCAGTTCGGGCAGATGCATAAGGAACGCCACCAGGATAGAGATGGCGTTCAGCATCAGAAAAAATCTCTTATGGATGTGAAACAACTTCATGCAACAAAGTTAGTGTTTTTTATCCGTTATCTTGGCGGCCACATACATTCCCGGACGGAAATTCGGATAGGCTTGCAGGATACGTGCATAAACTTTGATGGAACGATTCACGTTGTCTACCATCTGGTCGACTGAAACCAGTTCGGCCGTAAACGTTGTGTCAGGCATTCCGTTCACTTTGAATGTGAATTGTGTATTCGGCTGTAGCTTGTCCAGGTCTTTTTCGTAAGCAGTCAACTGCAACATGGGCTTGCTTTTATCGATGACATCACACACCGGATCGCCTGCCGCAAAATACTTTCCGGCATTAACATCCATATTGGTCACATAACCGTTCCGGGGAGCCCGCACTTCCAGATAAGTGCAAATACCCTTTTGAAGCAGCGTAGAGGTATCAATACCCAACAACGTAAGCTGTGCAGCAGCCGCTTCCATCTTACTCTTCATAGAAAGATAGTCGGCCTTGCTTTGCTGCATACGCTTCAGTGAAGCCGATTCACCGGAAACCAGTTTCTGCTGACGTTCATATTCTTTCTTCAAATATTCGGTCTGAGCCGCAGCGTCGAGGTAAGACTGCTGGAGCTCGATGAAAGCCGGATTCGACAAAGTCAGGATTACTTCGCCCTTGCGTACATACTTGCCCGGCAGGATATGCACATCGTGTACGGAACCTCCCATACCTAATGTTACTGTCACATGGTTTTGAGGAGGCATCATGATGATACCGTTGAACGATGGCGGATTGGCTACATTGGTAGCTCCGCTTACGCCATCTACTTCAGACATTGAAATGCTGTCTGTTGCCGTTTGTATCGTATCAGGAGATTCGGTGGTTTGCTGACTCGAAGGACTTGAACAAGATACTGCCATTAACACGAGCATCAAGTAAATCATTCGTTGTTTCATCAGATTTATTTTATTCATTTTCTCTAAGTTTTTAAAGTTGGTATAGGGTCGTTAATTCATTCGGTATAAAGTTCCAGTTCGAGTACGGTAATGTTATAGGCATAAACCGTTTCGATATATCCTCGTTTGATTTCACGGGCAGCATTCAGGCTCTGGATAAATTCACTGATATTGGTTTCGTTTGCCTGGAATTTCTTCAGTGCGCTGTTTTGCAAAGCTTCTGCTTCCTTGATAGCCGCATCCTGATAGTAAGTCAGTCGCTCACGCTGACGAACCAGCTGGCTCTGCAATTCACTAACCTTATTCGACAACTGGCGACGGTTGTCTTCTGCCTCCCAGTTGGCTATCCGCAAATTGATGTGAGCCTGTTTGGTACGACTATGCTGCGGAAAGAACAGCACCGGGAACGATACTCCCACCATCCATGAGTTCAATCCGGTAAGCGGTGCTATCTTCTGGCGCACATAGCCTACAGAAAATTCCGGGAAGAAACGGCTACGTTCTATCTTCAGCAAATTCTTTTTCTCTTGCACCTGAGCCTCAAAGTAGTTCAAATGACGGGAAGACAACGACAGACCATCTGTCTGTATCGGCATGACTGCCAGCGACGTATCGGCAGGCAGCAGAACCTGATTGCTATAGCAAGCCCATGTAAACCGACGTCCGGCCAGTGTCAGTTCTTCCGAAGATTCCATCCAGCGCGTATACAAGTCGGCCGCCAGTGCTGTCATCATATTGCGTTCGGCCAGATCGATATCGCCTTGAGCATAACGCTGCTCCCCGCTGTTCTTCAGTCGTTCGGCCAGTTCCTTCTGTCCACTATACAAGGTATTCAACTGATAAGCATATTGGTAATAGGCCCATGCTCGCTTCACTTCTGCCGTGATTTCTTTTTTCACCATGTCACGATAGCTTTCTCCCTTGCTGATTTGCGTATTAGCCAACGCATTCTTGTAGAAAGGAGTCAGCAGAGAACCGATGGATTGTTCTACAGACAATTCATTGTCATTTCGTTCGGCACCGTTCAACTGTCCCCAAGAGTAGCTGAAAGAAGTACTTCCTCCGTCCCATGCCTCTCCTTTCGAGGCACGTGCCCGCTCAATCTCAGATTCTGCCATTTTCAGACGTGAATGGTTAGTCATAGCTGTTTCGATAGCTTGTTCCAGCGTTATGCGCTGCTGAGCCTGTACGGCAGGTACAAAGGCTACAAGCAAAGCAATTACCATAGCAGCTTTACGCAAAGACAAACGGTTTCTTCTACGCAATTGTCTTACGGCGATACTGTTCACCAACCGATAGAAAACTGGAATGATAATCAGGGTCAATATAGTCGAGACAATCAGTCCACCAATCACTACGGTAGCCAGCGGACGCTGTACCTCGGCACCGGCAGATTTTGCAATAGCCATCGGCACAAAGCCCAGTGAAGCCACCAGTCCGGTCAGGAAGACAGGGCGAAGCAAGTGCGGACAACCCTCTGCAATGATACGGTCGGTACACAAATGATACTGGTTCCGCTTACGTATGTCGTTGAAGTGGTTAATCATCAAGATACCGTTCAATACAGCCACACCGAAGAGTGCGATAAAACCTACACCTGCCGAGATACTGAAGGGCAATCCACGCAGCCACAGGGCTACGATACCACCAATCAGTGAAAGAGGTACGGTAGAGAAGACAACCAGTGAATAGATAACACTCCTGAATGCAAAGAACAGCAACAGCAGGATCAGCATCAGGGCGATAGGGATAACTACCGTCAGGGTACTGATAGCATTCTGCAAATTCTCGAACTGTCCACCGTATTCAAAGTAATAACCCGGTTTTAACTTGACATTCTTATCGAGCGATTCCTTGATTTGCTGAACCACCTGCTGGATATCAGCATCACGAACGTTCACACCAATGACTACGCGTCGTTTAGTTGCGTCACGGTTTATCTGGAGCGGACCGTTTACCAGTTCGATGCTGGCCACTTCACTTACTGGAAGCTGAATATTGTCTTTGGTACGGACAAACAACTTATCGATATTGAAATCGCTTACTTTATTCTTATCCAGACGAACTACAAGATCGAAACGTCGTTCATTTTCGAAAACGACACCTGCCGTTTCACCTGCATAGGCTGTACGGATAACGGCATTCAATTCTTCTATATCGATACCGTAGCGGGCAATCTTGGCACGGTCGAAATGAACCAGCAGCTGAGGTAATCCCATAGCCTGTTCTACCAGCACATCGGATGCTCCCGGTACCTTTTCTACATATTTAGCAGCCTCACGGGCTTTATCGTATAATTCAGTCATATCTTCTCCATAAAGTTTGATTGCAATATCAGCCTTGGCACCTGTCATCAATTCATTGAAACGAAGCTGGATAGGCTGACTGAAGTTGAATTCTGCACCTTTCACCGAATCCAGACATGCTTTCATTTTTTCCACCATTTCCGCACGGCTCGAAGCAGAAGTCCATTCGTTGAAAGGCTTCATCACAATCATCACATCCGCATCTTCTACCGCCATCGGATCGGTCGGCACTTCTGCGGTACCAATCTTGGCTACTACATGTTTAATTTCCGGAAAACGTTCTTTCAATCTCTTTTCCGCCTCGAGTGAAAGCTTGATGCTCTGACTCAGTGAACTGCCGGCCGGAAGAGTCATCTGCATGGCAAAGTCTCCTTCATCCAGCGTCGGGATAAATTCGGCACCCAATTTCGTAAACAGCAGCAACGAAAGCAGCAAAGCTATGAAAGCTACAGAAATAGTTCCCCATACATGGGCCAGACTGAAATGAAGCACGCGCTGATAAACTCTGTTTAAACGCTCGAAGAAACGGTCGGCGAGTGTCTGTTTTACCGTTACAGTCCGTCTCAAGAAAAGAGAAGCCATCATCGGTACATAGGTAACCGACAGAAGCAGAGCACCTATGATACAGAATACCAGTGTCTTGGCCATCGGGGTAAAGTATTTTCCTTCAATACCTGTCAATGTCAGGATAGGGAAGAATACAATCAGAATAATAAGTACGGCAAACGTAGCACTTCTTACAACCCGTGAAGCACCTTTTTCTACTTCATTATCCATTTCCTCACGACTCAAGGTACGTCCTCTCAAGTCTCGTCCGTACAGATGAGCCAGAATTCCTTCCAGAATAACGATGGAACCATCCACCACAATACCAAAGTCGATGGCACCCAAACTCATCAAGTTCGCCGAGACATTAAATATACGCATCAAGATAAAGGCGAAGAGCATAGCCAGTGGAATGACTGAAGCAACGATCAGACCAGCACGTACATTGCCCAGGAAAACAATCAGTACCAGGAATACGATAATCGCTCCTTCCACCAGATTGCGAATTACGGTAGATATGTTTCGGTTTACCAGTTCCGAACGGTTCAGATAAGGTTCTACCGATATACCTTCGGGCAACATCTGCTGCACTTTGGCAACCCGTTTTTCCAGTTCCTTGGTTACGACATTCGCATTGGCACCTTTCAGCATCATGGCAATACCGCCCACACATTCTCCCTCACCATCCTTGGTCATGGCTCCAAAACGCTTGGGAGCTCCAAAACGTACTTGACCGATATCTCCAATGTGTACCGGTATGCCGCCACGGTTAGTTACAACAATCTGCTCGACATCGTGCAGGTTGTTAATCATACCTTCCGAACGGATATAATAGGCACGATTCACTTTTTCTATATAACTACCGCCTGTATTCTGGTTATTACGGCTCAAAGCTTCGAACACTTCACCGATAGTAATATTCAGCGAATAAAGCGCATCCGGATCGACAGCCACTTCGTATTGCTTCAGGTAACCGCCAAAACTGTTGATTTCCACAATGCCGGGAATACCCGAAAGCTGTCTTTTTACGATCCAGTCCTGTATCGTACGCAGTTCCATGGCATCGTAACGATCTTCATACCCCGGAGCAACTTTCAGTACATACTGATAAATTTCTCCCAGACCGGTGGTGATAGGCATCAGTTCGGGAGTACCCAGTTCCGGCGGAATCTCGCCAGAAACCATTTGTATCTGTTCATTAACCAGCTGACGGGCATCCAAGGTAGGAACACTTTCCTTGAAAACGACCGTTACAAGTGACAGCCCGAAACGCGATACGGAACGAATTTCTTCGACGTTCATCACGTTGCTCATGGCTATTTCAATAGGAAAAGTAATCAGCTGTTCCACTTCCTGCGGAGCCAGCGTGGGCGACACGGTAACAATCTGCACCTGGTTGTTCGTAATGTCGGGTACGGCATCAATGGGCAGTGTCAGCATGGAGTATATGCCGCCCGCCAGAAGCAGCAAGGTGGTGAGCACCACAAACAGCTTCTTTCGGATTGAGAAATGTACGATTTTTGCAAACATAAGTGATAAATACTAAATTTATAATCATTACAAAGTTAATTTCTCTACAGCGTTATTTCCATCTTTTACCGTTGAAACGTCCAAAATGACAGTTGAAATACACGATAGGCGAGGTGATTTTATTTTTGTGATAGTACCGATTTATCGAACAAGACAAGAAAAGCAGGGAAAAGTGTTTTTTGAACCTGATTTTTTCAGATAGAAATGCTTATTGACAAAAGACCTATTATGCTGTTGAAAAAGTTGCTCGTTATATGTAGACAGCCAATCCAACGCTATATTTCGGCTCAACGTAAAAACCTGAGGGGTAAATCCGAT
>ULPQ01011265.1_pt1 | contig 15047 bp, 10 predicted proteins | sample 1953571 | NCBI WGS metagenome assembly ULPQ01 (sample SAMEA4835631, study PRJEB28245) | human gut metagenome | biome: gut microbiome; material: fecal sample | place: Denmark | collected 2008 | reverse complement strand
CAGATAATTTATAATTACTCACTTCTGAGCGCTATAACAGGATCCTTCTTAGCTGCAATTCTCGATGGGATAAGTCCTCCGATCAATGTCAGTATAACGCTGATGATTACCAGCATCGCTCCACCCTTCCAAGGAAGCGCCGATACACCGGCAACGTTGATATAACTCTCTATCACCTTACTGATCGGTATATTGATCAGCACCGTCACGCCGATTCCTATGAGTCCTGAGAAGAGACCTATGATAAATGTCTCCGCATTGAACACTCTTGAGATATCCTTCTTTGAAGCTCCTATGCTTCGCAGAATACCAATCTCCTTTGTTCTCTCAAGAACTGAGATATATGTGATTATTCCGATCATGATGGATGAAACTATCAATGAAATTGCCACAAATGCAATGAGTACATAAGTTATCGCGTTGATGATCTTGGTCACCGATGACAGCATGATTCCGATGTAATCAGTGTATGTGATCTCCTTGTCAGGATAATCCTCGTTGTACTTGTCTATAAGCTTTGTTATCTCGTCCTTATCCGCAAATTCTGCACAGTAGAGGTTGATGGAAGCCGGCTTTGCAAGCTCTGCATATCCAAGCTTTGACATGTTATCCTCATAAGTAGATGTTGACTCCTGGAAGAAACCGTAACCCTTGAGCATATCGAAGAGCTGATCCTTGGTCATGGACGCCATCTGTGCCTGCATGTCCTCAGTAACCTGACCTGAAGCCATAAGCTGCTGCATAACAGAATCCATATCCACATCATCCGCTGTCAGTTCCTTGCCATCTGAAAATGGCATTCCTGTGAACATGTCAGTATCAGGATTATCCATCTGAGCCTTGAGTACATCTGTCTTCTCGTTCTCTGAAACTATGTAATTGGCAAGCTCCGATGTGTAACCTATATATCCCGGCTGCATGGTAGTTGCATACGCTTTATCCGAAGCCCTGATTACTGCCGACACCTTTACTTCAAGGCCCCCGGCCACGGCAGACTTCAGAAAATCAGCATCAGAACTCATATCTGTGTATGTTCCATCATCATTCTTCTTGTACAGATCGCCCGGAAGCACAACCTTAAACTTGAGATCAAGAAGGTCATCGTATGTAAACACCATCTGCTCAAGCTCCGGTACCTCTCCGCCAGCAAGTATGGTTGAAACCATATCGCTCAGTTCCTTTGAATCCCTAAGTCCAAGAGTATACAGTGTAAAATCACTTATCTCATTGTTCTTGTCGACGACAAGTACAACCTCGTTCTTATTCTCAGGCCAGTGTCCTGCCAGCACATCGTACTGCTGCTTGAGCAGAGTGTCGTTGTCAAGCATCTGTGTCCACATGTCCATTGACGATGAACCGTAGCTGAATGCCGACATGAAATCTGCCGTTGACTCCTGTGCCTCCGCCATACCTCCAAATCCCATATCTGTCATTGTGGTGCTTGGATTTACCTGGGCAACACCGCCATTTGCACTGTTCTCGTTAAACACATATAATGGTGTATCATATGTGTATGTTATATCACTTGTATACTTGGTGAAACCGTTTGCATCGTCTTCTATATAATTCTTAAATGACTCAAGGTCGTTCTCCTTCACATCTGACACCATGGACACGAGCATGTCTCCCATGATATCTCCCGAATATACCTTGTCCTCGCCAGCGTGATTGTGATCTGAATCCTCCTCGTTGTTACCTACCATCTTTGAGAGCAGCTCATCGTAATCCATCGCTTTCTTCGTTATCTGCACCGGATACGTGGCAAGCGTCTCCTCCTGCACATCGTTGATATACTTCTGAAATCCGGATGAAAGCGACAAGATAAGCGCTATTCCTATGATTCCTATACTTCCGGCAAATGCTGTTAAGAATGTCCTTCCTTTCTTGGTCATGAGGTTGTTCAGACTCAGCGAGAACGCTGTGAACATACTCATGGATGTCTTTCTAGGTTCATAACTTCCGTCATCCTCCTTTGCTTCATCCTCATCTGAGAATGGATTGGAGTCATCTATTATATTTCCATCGAGGAGCTTTACGATTCTTGTTGAATACTGCTGTGCCAACTCCGGGTTGTGCGTGACCATAATAACCAGCTTGTCCTTGGCTATCTCCTTGAGCAGTTCCATGATCTGAACACTTGTCTCTGTGTCAAGTGCACCCGTTGGCTCATCCGCCAACAGAATATCCGGATCGTTTATGAGTGCTCTGGCGATGGCAACTCTCTGCATCTGTCCACCGGACATCTGGTTTGGTTTCTTGTGAATCTGATTTTCCAGACCGACCTTCTCCAGAACCTCCTTCGCTCTCTTTCTTCTCTCTGCCTTTGATACTCCTGACAAAGTGAGCGCAAGCTCTACATTTGACAATACCGACTGGTGCGGTATCAGATTGTAGCTCTGGAATACGAATCCGACTGAATTGTTTCTATATGAATCCCAGTCTCTTGACTTGAAATCCTTTGTCGACTTGCCATTGATAACCAGATCTCCACTGGTGTACTGATCCAGTCCGCCCACTATGTTCAGAAGCGTTGTCTTTCCACAACCCGACTGACCAAGTATGGACACGAACTCATTTCTTCTGAAGTTCACAGATACACCCTTGAGCGCCTGAACAACTTCATCACCAGTATGGTAATCCTTCACGATGTTCTTAAGCTGAAGCATTACGTCCTCCCTTTTTAAGATTATATTGTGCAAAAGCATAGTAAGGTGCTTTGCGCCACGTCTGTGTGCATACACATAACGTATTATGTTCTATATGCATTACACTTTGATAGTTTTGTCATTATTACTGGCAAATCATAGCATTTAATTTTTTTCAATGCAATTAAGGCGGGCTATTCTTTATAAATGTTTTATTTTTTTCATTTCTATCGATAAGTTCAAACTAACTATATGTTGAACTTTTGGCTAAAAATTCTTTTATTTTCTTATTATATGGGGTATAATCAGCGTAAGTGGGTACGTTGTATCCAAATATAATTTTACGGAGGATTTTACAAATGTTAGTTTCAGCAACAGAAATGTTAAAGAAAGCTAAGGCTGGTCACTACGCAGTAGGACAGTTCAACATCAACAACCTTGAGTGGACAAAGGCTGTTCTCCTCACAGCTCAGGAGCTTCAGTCACCTGTTATCCTTGGTGTTTCAGAGGGCGCTGGAAAGTATATGACAGGATTTGAGACAGTTGCAGCAATGGTTAAGGCTATGGATGAGTCACTTGGAATCACAGTTCCTGTAGCTCTTCACCTTGATCACGGAACATACGAAGGATGCTACAAGTGTGTTAAGGCTGGATTTACTTCAATCATGTTCGATGGTTCACACTATCCATTCGAGGAGAACCTTGCTAAGTCAACAGAGCTCGTTAACGTAGCTCATCAGCTTGGCCTCTCAATCGAGTGTGAGGTTGGTTCTATCGGTGGTGAGGAAGACGGAGTTATTGGTATGGGCGAGTGCGCTGATCCAGATGAGTGTAAGACTATCGCTGATCTTGGTGTAGATATGCTTGCAGCTGGTATCGGTAACATCCATGGTAAGTACCCAGCTAACTGGAAGGGACTTAGCTTTGAGACACTTGATGCTATCCAGCAGAAGACAGGCGTTATGCCATTAGTTCTTCACGGTGGTACAGGTATCCCAGCTGACATGATCAAGAAGGCTATTTCACTTGGCGTTTCAAAGATCAACGTTAACACAGAGTGCCAGTTATCATTCGCAGATGCTACAAGAAAGTACATCGAGGCTGGTAAGGATCTTGAGGGCAAGGGATTTGATCCTAGAAAGCTTCTCGCTCCTGGTTTCGAGGCTATCAAGGCTACTGTTAAGGAGAAGATGGAACTCTTCGGATCAGTTGGTAAGGCTAACGACTAATTAACAGATCTTTAACAGAACAATTAACAAATGTAACGATAAACTGTTCGACAGCTTTCGGACAAGTATCGCTCACGTAAACTTAAAGGAACCCCATCACAGCTTGTACAAGCCATGATGGGGTTCTTATTCTTACTTATTTTTCTTTTATATTATTTTTTATCTTCACTAATATAAATTTCTAAATTCTAATCTTGCTTCTCTGCCTTATCCTTTTTTCTGCTGATTGTCCACCATATAGGAACTGATATCAGCATGAAAAGTGCCGCTGCCACGCTGATCCATGCACCGACTCCGAGTCTTGCATTTGCCGCTGCATCTAGCTTTCCAAGATCTATCAATGACAGAACAAATTCAAATATCAATATTCCGCCAACAACTATAGATATAACAAGGTCTGCTATATAACAGCCTGCCTTGTTGATAAATGCACAGATCACGTCTGCTATGATAACTACCGCCGCAACAAGCATTGACAGTACATTTATCCCAAACACTCCAACTATACTTCTGGCATCTGTCCCCATATAAGCATAAGGAATAAATACTGATACAACAGCCATGATAATGCCGATCAGGTTTAACATATTAGGTACATGTGTGGATCCCTTCTTAACATCATCAGGTATGTTCTGCCTGTTCTCATATCCCATATAACCCATAGGGTTGTTGTATGGCGTTGGCTGTACCGGCTGGCCGTACTGCGACTGTGGCTGGTATGGCTGCTGGGTTGGCTGGCCATACTGCGGCATCTGCTGGTATGGTGTCTGCATTGGCTGTGCTCCCTGGCTATACTGTGACTGTGGCTGATATGGCTGCTGGGCTGGCTGACCGTACTGCGACTGTGGCTGGTATGACTGCTGCACCGGCTGGCCATACTGTGGCATCTGCTGATACAGTGACTGAGCTGGCTGTGGTACCTGACTATATGGTGCTTGAACTGACTGCACACCCTGACCATTCTGTGCCTGACTATTCTCAGCCATCATAGCCTTTTCCTGCTCCAGATTCTGCTCAGAAGTCGACCCGCCATCAACTCTGTCAATATCTTCTACTCTATTCTGTTCATCCATGTTCGTCATCTACCTCCGATGTAATTATTCGACACATCCCTTACATATCGAGATACCTCTTCAGATACTGTCCTGTATAGGACTGAGGTATCTTCGCAACTTCCTCAGGAGTTCCTCTGGCAATGACCGTTCCACCGCCAGCGCCTCCTTCAGGTCCCATGTCAATAATATAATCTGCGGTCTTGATAACGTCAAGATTATGTTCGATAACCACAACTGTGTTGCCGCCCTCGCTGAGCCTTCTGAGTATATCCACAAGTCTGTGCACATCAGCAAAATGAAGTCCCGTGGTTGGCTCATCAAGCACATATATCGTCTTTCCTGTTCCTCGTCTCGAAAGCTCTGTTGCAAGCTTGATTCTCTGCGCCTCTCCGCCCGACAGAGTGGTGGATGGCTGACCCAGCTTGATATATCCGAGTCCAACATCGCGGAGAGTCTCTATCTTCCTCAGTATCCTTGGCACATTTGCAAAGAACTCACATGCCTCGTCAACTGTCATGTCAAGGACTTCATTGATACTCTTGCCCTTGTACTTGACCTCCAAAGTCTCTCTGTTGTATCTCTTTCCTCCACACACCTCACATGGCACATATATATCTGGCAGGAAATGCATCTCTATCTTGATTATTCCGTCTCCACGACATGCCTCGCATCGTCCTCCGGATACATTGAAGCTGAATCTTCCCTTGCCGTAACCTCTTGCCTTGGCATCCTTGGTTCCAGCAAACAAATCCCTTATCAGATCAAATGTACCTGTATAAGTAGCCGGATTGGATCTCGGCGTTCTACCTATAGGTGACTGGTCTATATTGATAATCTTATCCAAAGCATCATAGCCAATGATATGGTCGTGCTTTCCTGCTTTAATCCTGCTCTTGTTGAGTCTTCTCGCCAGCTTCTTGTACAAGATCTCATTTACCAGAGAACTCTTTCCTGAACCAGACACACCCGTCACACATGTCATGATTCCAAGTGGTATGTCCACATCTATATGCTTGAGATTGTTCTCATAAGCATTCTTGACAGTGAGCCATCCGGTTGGCTTTCTCCTCACATCCGGAACCTCTATCTTCTTCCTGCCACTTAAGTAGTCACCGGTGATAGAATTCTCACATTTCATAATGTCTTCAGCCGTACCCTCAGCTACCACATATCCACCATTTGCACCGGCTCCCGGTCCTATATCTATGATGTGATCCGCCGCCCTCATGGTATCCTCGTCGTGCTCTACAACTATCAGTGTATTTCCAAGGTCTCTCAGATTCTTGAGCGCTGCGATCAACTTGTCATTGTCTCTCTGATGAAGTCCGATACTTGGCTCATCCAGAATATATGCAACTCCGACCAGACCTGAACCTATCTGCGTGGCAAGTCTTATTCTCTGTGCCTCTCCACCTGAGAGCGTGCTTGTACCTCTACTCAGACACAGATAGTCAAGTCCCACATCTATAAGGAAATGCAGTCTCGACCTGATCTCCTTGAGTATGGCCGCACCTATCATCTTCTGTCTGTCAGTGAGTTCCAGATTCTTCATAAACTTTGCAAGTTCTGTGATAGGTAGTTCTGTAAGTTCGGCAATATTCTTATCTCCAACTGTAACAGCAAGGGCTGTCGGCTTAAGTCTCTTACCACCACAGACCTCACACGGAGTTACAGTCATGAATGTCTCATACTCGGCCTTTGTGGACTCCGCAGATGTCTCCCTGTATCTTCTGGCAACACTCTTTATGAGTCCCTCAAATGTTATATCATACACTCCCTCCCCGCGCTGTCCTTTATAATGCACCTTAACCGGGCGAGAGTTCTTTCCATATAATAAGAGATCTTTTATATCCTGTGGATATTCCTGAAATGGTGTATCAAGAGAGAATCCATACTCCGCACTGAGTGCCCTGAGTATGGCATTGGAATAGCTCTTGCCATCATTGCACGACTGCCATCCCAGAACCACAATTGCTCCATCATTTATCGACAAACTCTGATCGGGTATCATAAGATCCGGATCAAATTCCATCTTGAAGCCAAGACCTGCACATGTCGGGCATGCGCCAAATGGATTGTTGAACGAAAAGCTTCTCGGCTCTATCTCATCTATGCTGATTCCACAATCCGGGCATGAAAAGCTGTCTGAGAAATTGATAATGGTATTCTCCTTCTGAACACCATTCTCATCCCTCTCCCCGATCACCTCAATCTTCATAAGCCCCTCTGCAAGCTGAAGTGCGGTCTCTATGGAATCTGTGAGTCGCCTCTCCACATCCTGTCTTACAACCAGACGATCGACAACTATATCTATACTGTGCTTCTTGTTCTTATCGAGCTTTATCTCCTCCGACAGCTCATACATGCTGCCATCGACAACCACTCTGACAAATCCGCTCTTCTTTGCCTTCTCCAGCAGCTTTACATGCTCTCCCTTTCGGCCTCTGACCACAGGCGCAAGCACCATGAACTTTGTCCTCTCAGGTAGCTTCATGATCTCATCCACCATCTGGTCAACCGTCTGTCTGCTTATGACCTTACCACAGTTCGGGCAGTGTGGTATTCCCACTCTGGCATAGAGAAGTCTGAAATAGTCGTATATCTCAGTGACAGTGCCAACTGTGGATCGAGGATTTCTGTTTGTTGACTTCTGATCTATGGAGATTGCAGGGGAAAGTCCCTCTATCTTATCCACGTCCGGCTTCTCAGCCTGTCCAAGGAACTGTCTCGCATAGGAGGACAGCGACTCCATGTATCGTCTCTGTCCCTCCGCATATATCGTGTCAAATGCCAGTGAAGACTTACCTGATCCCGAAAGTCCTGTCACGACAACAAATTTGTCCCTTGGAATCTTGACATTGATATTCTTCAGATTATTTTCACGTGCGCCCTCAATAGTAATATACTTCCTGTCAATATTCCTGCTGGCGTTGAAATAATCATCATCTTTCATGCTCGCATCCGTTATATTCTCCAGATGCTCACCACGTTCATAATTCTTATTGTCTTCCATCTTGATCTAACCTTTTCTCTTTATCATTTATATTTGTTATATCTTAATTATCTACCCTGCATCCATCTATTCTTTATCATAATCTCTCAGTGCCGCCTTGTACACCTTGAGCTGATCTCTGATCTCCGCCGCCACCTCAAAGTTGAGGTCTGCTGCCGCCATATTCATCTTCTTGGTCAGCTTGGCGATAACCTTCTGAAGCTCCTTCTTCGTCATGGACTCAGCGTCCTTATCCTCCTCTGGAAGTTCCTCCTTCTTCACCTCTATGGTTATGAGATCCCTTATGCTCTTCTCTATAGTCTTAGGGGTTATTCCATGTTCCTCATTATACTTCTGCTGTATCTCACGACGTCTGCTCGTCTCATCGAGGGCATACTTCATGGAGCCCGTGATAGTATCCGCATACATGATGACATGTCCATCCACATTTCGGGCTGCTCTTCCTATGGTCTGGATGAGTGATGTCTCCGATCTCAGGAAACCTTCCTTATCAGCGTCAAGTATGGCTACCAGAGTGATCTCCGGTATATCAAGACCCTCTCTCAGAAGGTTGATTCCAACAAGCACATCAAATACTCCAAGGCGGAGATCTCTCACTATCTCAACTCTCTCCATGGTGTCTATATCCGAGTGCAGATATTTTACCTTTATATCATTGTCCCTCATATAGCTGGTGAGATCTTCAGCCATACGCTTGGTAAGTGTTGTCACAAGTACCTTGTGTCCCTGCTCGGTCTCCTTGCGAACCTCTTTCAGCAGATCATCTATCTGACCTTCCACCGGTCTGACCTCAACCGGCGGATCAAGAAGTCCTGTAGGTCTGATGATCTGTTCAGCCATAAGCATCTGGTGCTCCTCCTCGTATTTGCCCGGTGTGGCTGATACAAACATGACCTGATCAAGCTTCTGCTCAAATTCCGAGAAGTTGAGTGGTCTGTTGTCAAGTGCCGATGGAAGCCTGAATCCATAGTCAACCAAATTCATCTTACGGGATCGGTCTCCCGAATACATCGCGCCAACCTGAGGCACAGTCATATGTGACTCATCTATAATAAGAAGAAAGTCATCATCAAAGAAATCCAGAAGTGTGCTCGGCGTCTCTCCGGCTGATCTTCCAGCCAGCGGACCGGAATAGTTCTCTATACCAGAGCAAAATCCAGTCTCTCTCATCATCTCCATATCAAAGTTAGTTCTCTCCTCGATACGCTGTGCCTCGATGAGTTTATCCTTTGACTTGAAGTAAGCAACTCTGTCCTTGAGCTCCGCCTCTATCCTCTTCAGTGCCTTCTCCATCTTCTCCTGTCCAACCACATAGTGGGACGCCGGGAACAGACAGGTATATGTCAGATCCCTCTTTCCCTCTCCAGTGAGCGGATCAAACTCTGTGATCCTGTCTATCTCATCACCAAAAAACTCTATCCTTATTCCATCGTCAAATGTTGACACAGGAATTATCTCAAGTACATCCCCACGCACTCTGAATGTGCCTCTCTGCAGATCCATGTCATTCCTGTCATACTGTATATCTGTCAGTTCATCGATGACCTGATCTCTGTCCTTTATCATGCCAACTCTAAACGACAACATCTGATTCCTGTACTCGTCCGGATCACCGATGCCATATATACACGATACAGATGCAACCACTATGACATCCTTTCTGTCTATGAGTGCTGCTGTGGCGCTATGTCTCATCCGGTCAATATCGTCATTAATAGACGAATCCTTTGCAATATAAGTATCCGTAGACGCCACATATGCTTCCGGCTGATAATAATCGTAGTATGATACAAAATACTCCACCGCATTGTTCGGGAAAAATTCTTTCATCTCCCCATAAAGCTGCGCCGCCAGAGTCTTGTTATGTGCAAGTATAAGCGTGGGCTTATTCAGCTGCTGTATGACATTCGCCATGGTAAAAGTCTTACCAGATCCGGTTACACCCAGCAGCGTCTCAAACTGATTACCTTCCTGAAAACCCTTTACCAATTTTTCTATTGCCTCCGGCTGATCTCCGGTGGGCTTGTATTCCGATACCAATTCAAAATGATCCATAAAAGTCTCCTACTCTAGGCTAAAACCTGCATCTATTATATCGAACATTAGTTCCCATATCAAGTAAAAACACGGCAGTTGCTCAAGTTTATTTATGCCCTGAACAACTGCCACTATACTTCATCTGTTTGCTCACAACACCTTCTATACCGCTAGTTCATCCCTACCCAGGCTTATCTCATAGCAGCCTTTCTCATCGACAGTCACCACGACTCTCTCAAATCCTGTGTAAAATCTTAATATATACAGATCATCTGCCCTTGAGATAACCACCTCAGCATTCATCTCCGCAAGATCTGTCATATTGTCTTTCAGCACACCCTCGCTGACTCTGATGATCTGTCTCTCCTTCTCCACCTGTCTCTTCTCCTGAAGCTCCTTATAATAAAGGAAGAGATTCTCCTCCAACGCCTTTGATCTGCAGCTGCATCTGTGAAAATAGCTGCCGATGATCATGTAAAGCATGTATGCTGTCTCCTGCTGTCTGTGTGATGTCTTTTCTGTAAATGAATATCTCATAATCGTTACCTCCATAATGAAAAAATAAACCTAAAATAAATCTACAAAATGTTGTCAATGTGTTATCTGAAGCTTCACCAGCTCACACCTCCATGGTGCCTGCTCCCCGGTCTGTCATTTTTCAGCCGACGACAGTCGCTGTGTCCGTATTCTTTGCTGCCCCGGATACCGGGCAGATGCATATTCAGTTTTCATTTGAAATCTGCCCCATGCCCAAAAGGCAACAAAAAAAGAGTCATGATCGCAGACTTGTAGCACTTGCTACTCATCATGTTTTCAAACTCTTCTACTTATTAAAATATGATTTATTCAATTTTCATTATGGATATCAGCAATCGCTGATGTATATGTTATATCAAAAACTAACTGAGGTGTCAACATATTTATAATATATCTATAAAACACAAGAGAGCCAGATTTCTCCGACTCTCTTAAATATGCATCCACAAATGCATACCCAAATTAGTATCTATAATTTCCTACCTTATCGCATCCTTCATGCTCTTCACATAATCTCTCACATAAGGCACACAGTCCTTGCCGTACTGGGCACACAGCTTGACGATGGCTGAACCGACGATGACACCATCTGACTTTTCCGCCATCTGCTTTGCCTGCTCAGGTGTGGATATTCCGAAGCCTACAGCGCAAGGGATGTCCTTCGTCTTCTTCACCAGATCGACCATTGCTCCTATGTCTGTGGTGATCTTGGTTCTGGTTCCTGTTACACCGAGTGATGACACGCAGTATACAAATCCACTCGCATCATTTGCGATCATGGATATTCTCTCATGGGATGTAGGTGCGATGAGTGAAATGAGATCCACATCATACTGCTTGCAGATTCCGTCGAACTCATCCTTCTCCTCGTAAGGAATGTCAGGAAGGATCAGACCGTCTATGCCAATCTCCTTGCATGTGCTGATGAATCTCTCCGAACCGTACGAGAACACGACATTTGCATATGTCATGAACACCATAGGTATTGTCACTTTCTTGCGGAGCTTTCTCACAAGATCAAATACCTTGTCTGTCGTCACGCCGCCTGCAAGCGCTCTTATATTTGCGCCCTGAATGACCGGACCCTCGGCTGTCGGGTCTGAGAATGGGATTCCCAGCTCTATAAGGTCTGCACCGGCCTCCACCATTGCGTATACTACCTCCTCTGTCACATCCAGCGACGGATCGCCACATGTCACAAATGGTATAAATGCTTTTCCATGTTCAAATGCTTTTGCTATATTACTCATGAAGATCCTCCCCTCTGTATCTTGCGATGGCTGCAACGTCCTTGTCACCACGTCCTGATACATTGATCACTATTATCTTATCCTTGTCCATTGTAGGTGCCAGCTTCATGGCGTAAGCCACAGCGTGTGCGCTCTCTATCGCAGGGATGATTCCCTCGATCCTTGACAAATACTCAAATGCATCAACTGCCTCGTCATCTGTGATCGCCACATACTCTGCACGTCCGATGTCGTGAAGGTATGCGTGCTCAGGTCCGATTCCCGGATAGTCAAGTCCCGCTGAGATAGAATATACAGGTGCGATCTGGCCAAATTCATCCTGACAGAAGTAGGACTTCATGCCGTGGAATATACCAAGCTTTCCAGTCGCAATAGTTGCCGCTGTCTCAAATGTATCAACACCTCTGCCTGCTGCCTCACAGCCGATCAATCTGACGCTCTCGTCAGGTATAAAATCGTAGAAAGCTCCGATGGCATTTGAACCGCCACCCACACATGCCATGACGACATCAGGAAGTCTTCCCTCCTTCTCCATGAGCTGTGCCTTGATCTCTTTACTTATCACAGCCTGGAAATCACGGACGATCTCAGGGAAAGGATATGGTCCCATGACTGAGCCGAGTACATAGTGTGTATCATCGATCCTGCTTGTCCACTCACGGAATGCCTCAGATACCGCATCCTTCAGTGTGGCTGTTCCAGTCTTTACCGGATGAACCTTTGCACCCAGAAGTCTCATTCTGTACACGTTGAGAGCCTGTCTGATCGTGTCCTCCTCGCCCATGTATATCTCACACTCCATGCCCATCATGGCTGCAACTGTAGCTGTTGCAACTCCATGCTGTCCGGCACCGGTCTCCGCGATAACTCTTGTCTTGCCCATTCTCTTGGCAAGGAGCATCTGTCCGATTACGTTGTTGATCTTGTGCGCTCCTGTGTGGTTCAGATCCTCTCTCTTGAGGTAGATCTTTGCACCGCCCAGATCCTTTGTCATTCTCTCTGCATAGTAAAGTCTGCTAGGTCTTCCCGCATACTCGTTGAGCATCTCCGTGAGTTCTCTGTTGAACTCCGGATCATCCTTATATTTCTTGTAAGCCTCCTCCAGCTCCAGCATCGCATTCATCAGAGTCTCTGGAATATACTGGCCGCCGTGAACGCCAAATCTGCCTTTTGACATATGTTTTTCCTCCTGTTTTTGTCTTCTCAGATATATTTTCAAATGTAATTTCTACACTTTTGTATTGTGTTTCTTCTATATAATATGTTACTCGCCTCTAAGTTCCGCAAACAACTTCTTCTTGTCAGGGCTTCTCATAAATGTCTCACCTATGAGCACCGCATCAGTTCCATTTGCCTTGAGCCTGTCTATGTCCTCTTTTGCCTTGATTCCACTCTCAGACACATACACCATCTTCTGGGGTGCTAAAGTGTCAGCCGCAGCTCCTGTACCAGTGACAGGTACCTCCGTCCCCATATGGGCGGCTGGCACCGTATCCGGTATCAGCTTTCTAAGACGAACGCTGTTCATGATGTCCACCGTAAATGTTCTTAGATCTCTGTTGTTCACTCCGATGATGCCGGCTCCGCAGGCTATCGCCCGTCTGACCTCATCCTCATCGTGAGCCTCAACCAGAGCCGACATCCCAAGTTCATGCGCAAGCCGAAGATATGAGGCAAGCTGCTCGTCTTCCAATATTGCGCAAATCAAAAGCACCGCCGAGGCTCCTATGACCTTTGCCTCATATATCATATACTCGTCAACTGTAAAATCCTTCCTCAGCAGCGGTATATTTACCTCTTTCTTTATATCCATCAGGAACTGATTGCTTCCCTGGAAATAAAACGGCTCAGTGAGCACCGATATGGCTGAAGCACCAGCCGCCTCATATTCCTTTGCGATCTCAACATAAGGAAAGTCCGGTGCGATAAGCCCCTTGGAAGGCGATGCCTTCTTGACCTCACAGATAAACGATATTCCATCCGCTGCCAAATTATCTCTAAATGGGAACTTACTATATGGGCTGCTGCCGTTATCCGTCTCTCTGGCAACTATATCAAGTGCCTGTCTCTTCATCTCCTCAAGAGGAACTTTTTTCTTCTGCTCCGCCACACGTTCCTTTGTCTTTGCAGCTATCTCATCTAATATCATCTCTTACCTCTCTATACAACTTTCTATCATAGTCTGTGATGAAACTTATCTACTCATTTGTCAGTCTTACAAATGCATCAAGCGTCTCAGCAGCCATGCCACTGTCGATCACGTCCTCTGCAACCTTTATTCCATCCGCTATGGAGTCTGCCTTGCCTGCAATGTAGATACAAGCTGCTGCGTTCAGTACAACTGCATTTCTCTTGGCTCCTTTGATCTTGCCTGACAGGATATCGCGGGTAATCTGCGCGTTTTCCTCAGGATCGCCGCCCACCAGATCCTCCTTGCTGCATCTCTCAAATCCGAAATTCTCTGGCTTGATCTCGTACTTTGTGATCTCGCCATCTTTGATCTCTGCAACTGTTGTAGGTGCGCTCATGGACATCTCATCCAGACAATCCTGTCCGTATACGACAAGTCCCCGTTTTACGCCAAGACCAACAAGTACAGGAGCCATCTGATCAACAAGCTCCTCCTTGTATACTCCCATGATCTGCATCTGAGCCTTTGCCGGGTTGGTAAGAGGACCAAGGATATTGAATACTGTCGGTATTCCAAGTGCCTTTCTGACCGGACCTGCATATTTCATCGCCTTATGATATACCTGGGCAAACATAAAGCTCATGTTGCACTCAGCGAGAACCTTGCCCATCTTTTCAGGTGATATGGAGATATTTACACCAAGAGCCTCAAGGACATCCGCTGCGCCACTCTTGCTTGATACGCTTCTGTTACCGTGCTTTGCGATCGCTACTCCGGCCGCTGCTGCAACTATACCACTCGTTGTCGATATGTTAAATGAATTCGCACAATCTCCGCCTGTTCCCACGATCTCAAGAACATCTATTCCGTCATGTGGAAGAGACTCCGCATGGTCTCTCATTCCATTTGCACTGGCTGTTATCTCGTCAAGCGTCTCGCCCTTCATGTGAAGCGCTGTGAGATATCCCGCCGTTGTCTCTCCCGGCACCTGGCCACTGAATATCTCATCCATGCTGGCATATGCCTCATCGTATGTAAGATCCTGTCCTGCTGCTACCTTCTTAAGAGTTTCCTGTATCATCGCCATATCCTCCTTATTTTATATCATTTTATATCTCTAAAAAATTTCTGAGCATTATCTTGCCCTTCG
>ULPQ01011161.1_pt1 | contig 15463 bp, 11 predicted proteins | sample 1953571 | NCBI WGS metagenome assembly ULPQ01 (sample SAMEA4835631, study PRJEB28245) | human gut metagenome | biome: gut microbiome; material: fecal sample | place: Denmark | collected 2008 | reverse complement strand
CTTTGCTTTGTGCTCCGTAGAAGGGATTTCCTTCATACTTTTTCCAAGGTCCGGTAATTTTAGAAGCGGTGGCATAGCCGATTTCATATCCTCTGGTCCAACTGGAATAGAAAAGATAGTACTGTCCGTTTTCTTTGATGACGTAGGCACCTTCTATTCCGATGGAATCCCAGGAGTAATACTTCTTTACTTTAGGGATGGGACGCCCGTCATATCCGGCTTCGTGTACTAATTTCCCTTCTTTATCGTATTCATAATCTACTTTTCCGGGCTGGATAGCTGTCTGGGGAGTGGTCAGAAATTTTCCTGTTTCCAAATCCAGTTGCGCATATCCAATACCGAATTCACGTCCTTTATTCCAGAATGCCCATACTTTTCCGTCTTCATCTTCGAACAGTGTCAAGTCGTTTCCTTTGGCCAGTGGCTTTTCTTCTGTAATTACCTTATAGGGACCTTCAATTTTGTCGGCTACGGCATAACCGATGTGTTGTCCGGGATACCCGTGCTTGGGATTAGAGCAGTTGAAAGTAGCGTAGTATTTCCCCTTTATTTTATGGATTTCAGGAGCCCAAAAACGGTTATGATACCATTTGCTGGAATCGGGCCTTTCTACTATGTATTTTACAAAAGTCCAGTCAGTCAAATTTGTGGATTTGTAGAGGGGAACTCCTTGGTTCAGTTTCCCGTTCTGTTCCTGTCGTGCCCAATGGGGAAAAGCGGTACCTGTGAGGTACCAGGTATTCTGGTATCTCAGCACTTGGCAGTCTCTTAATCCTTTAGGGTCGATGCCCGAACGAATCGGGTTTTGATAGGTGAATTGAGGATTTTCCATGATTTCTCGTGCCATGTCCGGGTTGGTTTTTTCGATACCGGTGAATAGGTATACAATCATGCCCGAATCGGAAGGATCGAAACAAGTTCCTTTTTTCTTGATACAAGTGGAAATCCGTTCATACAGAAAGTCCCATGCTCCTGGTTGGTAGGCGGGAGAATTTCTGGCTGGTGAAGTCTTTATCCAGTCGTAGTTTTCTTTGGGACAGAAGAAACCAATATAATCTTTCCCATGATTCTGGTCGAGAATTTGTACGAACCGGACATTACCTCCTTCCGGAGTACCGAATGCGGCTTTCATTTCATCCCATGTCCAGCCGGAATGCATATCCCAGCCTTTTTTTTCTTTCCGGATTGTCGCTGTGACGGTTGTTCCATTGAGAGTGGGACAACAGGGTAACGTATTGGCGCTTTTCTTTATTGGAGCGTTGAAGAGCTTCTCCTACCACTTGCATCGGTCCGGCAACTACGATGATTAACGGATCTTCTGCGGAGGAAGCATTGATTACGTCTCTCATGGCATTGTAAGCAATTTCGGCATTGTCTACGGCACAAATGAAGCGGCTATTGTGAAAGCCAAACCATTTCTTACTTCCCAGTGCACTGAGACGCATGTGCTCGTAGGCACTGATACCATGTTTATTAGGGCGTTCCTGATTGCTCCCCCAGATATGGTCGCTGTAGGTATACAATACAAGCTTGTCTTGTAACCCCTTAGCTGCAATCATAGCGAGCGACAACGGAGTAGCAGCCCAGTCATCATCATCGTGTTCATTACCGTCGCTACTTATGGCAATACGCCCTTTTCCCTGCCAAAGAGGGGTCTGGGCGTATAGCGTGTGAAAAGTAATGAATATACCAATAAGTAGAATATTGATTTTTTTCATGGAAATTACTTTCTGGATTATTTTACTTTTGTGAGTTTGAATACAGTGGCATCGTGTGCTCCCAACTGAGCAGAAAGTTTTCCTTCCACAATACCGATGTTCTGCTTCTTCCACAAATCGCGTGCCTGATACTTGCCACGTAAAAATTCCAGTTCCATATTGAAAGTGACGGTAGCAGGCTTATCTTGCAGATTGAACAATGCAATATATCGTTCGCCTGTTTCGGGAACTGTGGCAGTCCAGATGGCATAGCTCTTGTTTTTGAATACCTGCCGGTTGTCTGTAGGGTGCTGGTCAATGGCAAGGATTTCATCGTTCTTGAAATATTTGTCGATGATTTCTTTGGGGGTAGAAAGTAAATCAGCTCCAATCATCAGCGGAGAGCGGGCCATACAGAACAAGGTCATAAGCGTATTATATTCTTCTGAGGTGAAGCGGCTCATGCGTTCTTTTCCTACCGGACGATTTTGAAGTGCCAGCTTTCCAAACGGAATCATATCCGCATCTGGCCAACTGTCTTCGCCGATGTGAGAAGACCAAGCATTCAGTAAGTCAAAATTGTGATACAAATCTTCCCAATTGTCCCAGAAATCGGCCGAAACTCTCCACATGGTAGCATTCTTCTTAATGTGTCCCGCACGGCCTAATGGAGCTTCACCACAAGATAAACTTAGTACCATCGGGCGACCGCATTTTTCAATGGCTTTGCGCATCATTTCGATTTCTCCTTTGTGATAGGGAGGATACATGGTGTCGTCAGCCTTGATAAAATCTACTCCCCATTCTGCATACAATTTGAAGATAGAGTTATAGTATTCCTGTGCGCCTTCTTTAGAAGCGTCCACTCCGTACATGTTGTTACACCAGTTACATGTATCGAATGGTTCAGCAATGTCGTAAGCCGTAGCCTTGCTTCCCATGATTTTTGATTTCTGGAAGTAAGCTTGGCGAGCTATACCACGCATGATGTGGATACCGAATTTCATACCCTTGCTGTGTACGTAGTCAGCCAGCGGTTTGAATCCTTTTCCGTTTGCTGCAGATGGGAATCTTTTCACAGAAGGAATCAGACGACTGTATTCGTCCATGCAAAGCACGTCGAGTGGTTTGCCGTCTTTGTCCAATCGGATGTCCGGATGACCATATCGTTTGCTGGGGTTATTCCAACCTCCAGGGTTATCGTTAAACCAGCAGTAATCGATAACTGCATATTCCCAGCCGTGTTGTTTTAGGTTAGTGGCCATATAATCTACGATAGCTTTGAATTCCTGCTCATTAATACGGCAGTCGTATGCATCGAAACTATTCCATCCCATCGGAGGAGTGGGAGCTACCTTACATTTGCTTACTATTTCTTCAGACGGCATCAGTGGAGTTGTAGCCTGAACTGTCTGGTTAAAGCCGGCCAGCATGAAGAAAGCCAGTGCGGCAGATAAGAATGTTTTATTTTTCATGATTTATAATTATTTGGTTATTGACACAAAGTTAGGCGAACTAAAAAAGAATGGTTGGTTCCTGTGTTCGCATTTTTATTGAAGTTGTACGCTCTATTTATATTCTTTGTCTAGCGAATAAAAAGGAAGTGGCACATAATCACGATCTACCAGCATTTTTTCGGCCATGGTGTCACGTAGCTTCTTTTCTATTTCTGCATATTCCTTAAGTCCGGCAAGGTTATGTAATTCTTGCGGATCATTTTTGAGGTCATACAGTTCGAACATCGGTCTTTCTGAGAAATATCTTTCTTTCCATTCCCGTGGAATGAAACCTGTTCTGTTCTGTTCTACCAGATCGAGCCAGAATGGTTCATGTGAGAAATCTACTGGCCAGTAGGGAAGTTCTCTTACCGGATTATAGATAAGCTTGTATCTGTCGGTCACTATGGCTCTGATGAGGTCAAAGTCTTTGGTGGTGACTGGCAGGTCTTCTGCATGGGCTCCACGGGCAGAGAATACCCAGGTCCTGTCAGCTCCTTCCTTACCCAGCAAGGTGTGAGCAAAGCTATGACCGGTCATTTTGGGGTCGGCTTTATAGCCTGCCAGTTCCAAAAGGGTAGGGGCAAAGTCTTCTCCCGATACAAGTACATTGCTGTAGCTTCCCGGTTTGATTTTTCCTGGCCAGCGTACGATAAGTGGTACATTGATGCCGGTTTCATAAAGGGTTCCTTTACCTCTTAACAGGGCTGAACCGTTATCGCCTACAAATACGACAATCGTATTATCTGCCAATCCTCGTTTCTCTAGTTCTTCCATCATGAATCCGAACTGGGTATCCATACGGGCTATCTCATCGTAATGACGTGCAAAATCTTCCCGAATAAGTGCGTTATCCGGATAATTGTCTGGCAATTTAATGGCATTGGGGTCATGAGGTTCTGGTATGGCATTCTTATCCCATGGGCGATGAGGATCGTAGAAACTAACTTGGACATAGAAGGGTTTTCCTTTTCCTTCTGTGGCAGCCTTGTCCAGAAAGACTTTCAGTTCCGGCAACGGCTGTCCGCCAATTCTGTGATAATCGAACCGACGACCGAAGGTAGCCATGTCGTTTCTTTCAATGGCTTGCTGAATGTCTTTATTGCGTTTCAGCCCGTCCTGGTGATGGCTTCGGGCAGTTACTCCGATGTAATATCCATGTTCTTTCAGAATATCAGGATAGGTAATGACATTTCCTGGCAGAGGCAGAGAAAACATAGACATCGTAGTAGAGATGGTAGAACGTCCTGTGAAAAAGGAAGAACGTGAAGGGGCGCTTTGAGGAGCCGTCACGTAGGTTCTGGTAAAGGTCATTCCTTCGGAAGCGAACTTATCGAAATTGGGAGTTTTGATGTCTTTATTTCCATAGCACCCTAAGAACGGAACGCTATGGTCATCGGATATAACAAAGATAATGTTCGGCTTGTTTTGTTTTTGAGCAGCCCAGGAGGGCATGAGTGAAGTTGCCAATGCGGCAAGTGAAATCAGTTTAATAGAGTTCATAAGGTGTAATTAAAAGATTATTGAATGTATTGTGCATCGGTTTGTCCTTTTACCTGCTCTTTCTCTGTATAGGTCGAGCGGTTGGCTTCGGATACTTTTTGTTTATCTAATTTCTCTACTTTACGGTCGTAGGTATAGAGTCCGTTCATTTCATTTTCCACATCAGTCCACTGAGTATATACAGCGGCACTGAGTCCGCGACGTATGTATTCGTTGATTTGCTGGATGAATTTTACGTATTCCTTTGTCGCATTCTCCTTGTTCTTATAGTTGTGGTGTACCCAAGGTCCGTTGGTATCCCAAATATGGCCTTCGACCTTATAACCGATGGCACCGTATTCTCCGTTGACGGTAGCTCTTTTACTGCTGATGAGTGGCACGTGAGGAGGTCGATAGAAATGGTTGTCCTTAATGTGTCCCACTTCATAGTCGATACTGGGCTTCCGGGCATCGATACCACTATTTCCTGTGACAAGTCTGCTCGGGTCCAGCTTCATGACATTTTCTGTGATACGCTCACAATCGTATATTCCCCAATGTTCGTTGAACACAATCCAGTTGACAATGGAAGGGTGGTTCCAGTGAGTACGAATCATGCGTTGTAGTTCGGTTTCAAATTGTACTTTTTCTTCTTCATTTCGTGTCTTGAAACAGTTGGGCATGTCTTGCCATACCAGTATGCCTAATTTGTCGCACCAGTAGTACCATCTCTGCGGTTCCACTTTGATGTGCTTTCGTATCATGTTGAAGCCCCATTCTTTTATTTTCTGTACATCCCATTTCAAGGCTTCATCTGTGGGGGCAGTGTATATGCCGTCTGGCCAGTATCCCTGGTCCAATGGTCCCATCTGGAAAATAAACTTGTCATTAAGTGCCAGACGCTGTACACCATTTTCATTCTTTAATGAGATTTTACGCATACCCGCATAGCTTCTGATACTATCCACGGTTTCTCCTTTTTCGTTGGTCAGTTTGACTATCACATCATATAGATGAGGTGTATCGGGACTCCATGGACGAATGGTTTGCAAGGGTAGGGTAATTGGGGTATTCGGCGTACCTGAGTGTTGGCTTTCTATTTTCCCCTGCGACTGGATACAGACATTAACCTTCAGATTCTGATTGCCGGAAGCATTGACTTCTACGTGGAATGCTTTCTTATCAAAATCTGGAACCGTATGTATGGCTGTGACATGATCTTTGTTGACCGGTTCTATCCATACGGTTTGCCAAATACCGGAAGAGGGTGAGTAACTATATCCTTTAGGCTCGGAAAAACGTGTATTGTTTTGCTTTCCGTGAGGAATAGCTTTACTGTTTCCCGGGTCATAGACACTGACAATAAGTTCCTGCTCTTTGGCCGATAGGTCAAGATAAGATGTTATATTGAAAGAGAATGGATCGTATCCTCCTTTGTGGGCTCCGACCAGTTTCCCGTTCACATAGATTTCCGATTTCCAGTCAACGGCTCCAAAATTTAGAATGATATTCTTGTCTTTCCATTCTTTGGGAAGAGTAAAAGTTCGTTTGTACCATGCCCGTTGGGTAGATAGTTGTCTTCTTACTCCAGAAAGAGCCGATTCCCATGGATAGGGAACGAGGATTTTTTCATGAAGTTTTCTTTTTGTCGGTAGTAGGTCTCCTTCCGTACTCATTTCAAATTCCCATACTCCATTAAGATTTTTCCAGTCTTCCCGTTGCATAAGTGGCCTAGGGTATTCTGGAAGTACATGATGGATGTCGATGTTTTTGCTCCAAGGTGTCATTAAAGGAGCTTGCTTCATTTCCCACTTTTGTGCATAAGTGAAAAAATATACGCAGTAACATAATAAAAAGATTATTTTCCTCATAATATATAAATATTTTATACAAAAATAGCTTTGAGGCAGATTAATCACTGGTTTATGTGTCCTTGAAATTGTTGCTAGCGTACACACTGCGAGTTCTGTACGTTAGTACAAATTATTTGTACACGAAAATAAGCAGGATAGTCTGTTTGTTTATAGTTTTGCCATTGTAAGAATAAAGAGCGTATGAAAACGAAGGTATTATTTATTGTATGCTTGTGTATTTCATGGATGAATTCCATTTATGCAGGAAACAAAACAACTACACTTGTGATATATCCGGAAAAGAATCTTCGGGTGCAACAGTCTGAATTATATCGTGTGTATCTGAATGATGACACAGATAATGACGTGACTATCTTTAAAAATGTCTGTAACGCTTATTTTAAAGGAATGCCTGGACAAAGGAAAAACGATGACAAGCCTTTGACTAAATTCAAAGGCAGAAGTATTCATTGGGGGCATTTCTCGTTTCAGGGAAAGGTGAAAGTTACAGTGCGGGTGAATAAAGATATAGAAGGGAAAAAAATTAAAGTGTATCCGTCCAGACACGATATAAAAGTGAATAAACAGGATGCTAACAGTTTCTTTTTTGTGCTCGACCGTCCAGGACAATTTTCTGTGGAAATTGGTGAAGATGGCTATAAGGAAGGATTGTTGATTTTTGCAGATCCGATGGAAACGGATGTCCCGGCCGATTTGCCAAAATGGAAAGTGATAGAAAAGGGCGATAAAACACTTCTCTCTACACTTTCTGTGAAAGATTCAGCCCTTTATTTTAAGAAAGGGGTACATGACATAGGAGTGTATAAAGTTCCTTCAAATATAAAACGCATCTACCTGGAAGGAGGAGCTTGGGTATTTGGCTCTTTCATTATGGATGGAAAGGCTTGCTCCAATGTAAAGATTTACGGAAGAGGAGTTTTGTCAGGGGCACGCTTGCATCTTCGTGAGTCGCACATGGTAGAGGCTAAGAGCGGAGCCGACGGCATTGTGGTGGATGGTATTGTGATTGCAGATTATTCTTTCTTTGCTGTAAGGTTGTTAGGAACGGATAATGAAGTGTCCTGGACGAAGATTGTGGGAGGATGGATTTATAATTGTGACGGCATTGCTGCTTATGCTAACTCTACAATCCGGAATTGTTTCATCTGGGCCAATGATGATAATATCAAGATATATAGAGATAACATTGTAGTAGAGGATGTGGTATGCTGGCAACTGGACAATGGAGCAATTTTCCAGTTGAACTGGAGTAATTCTGTGGCAAGAAACTGCCGTGTAAGCCGGGTGGATATAATCCGGGCGGAGTGGGATTCGGACAGACCTAATAATGGTATTCTAAGCTGCCGGAACGGTGGAGGAGCAGATGAAGGGTTTGTATTTGAAGACGTGCGTACGGATACTCCGGTGACACATATTTTCAGGTTATCCCCATTAGGCGATAAAGACCAGTTGATTAAGAATTTCCTGTTTAAGGATTGGGATGTGTGGGTGGATGTTTCAAAAGGTAAAAAGAATTATATAATGGGGGTTAAAAATAAGACTCCTTTAAGTGGATTGGTTTTTGAGAATTTCAGGGTAAACGGAAAGATACTGACCGAGAATAACATGCATGAGATACTGAAATGGTCTATATTAAATTGTAAGAAGATTGATTTTAGGTAATATTTGTACATTTGGAATAAGAGTCTGTACAACAAGACAAATATAACTGACTAGTTATTTTTTCCTTTGTGCAGAGGTTTTCAATAGGTTTATAATGATGGTTTCGTTGATTATAAGAGGTTTTCATAAAGGTATTATTTGTTATAAAGGTTAGGTTAATGAAAGAAAGAGGGATGTTTTCCCTCTTTTTTTTGGGAAATGGTGAAATTTATATTTTTATCTCATATCTTTGCTGAAAATCTAATATTATGGTATCTTTAAAAAGAAAAACAAAAGTTATTATTAGTTCTTTACTGATTTTTATCAATCTGGCTTTGAATGGGGCTAATGTTCCTCGATTCAGAACTTTGACAATGGAGAGAGGATTGTTGCACACAGATGTAACATGTGTGACTCAGGATGTCAATGGATTGATTTGGATTGGAACGAATGGTGGTTTACAAAGCTTTGATGGATATAACTTGCAGACTTATGATTATTATAAACAGACAGATAGGATTCGTTATCTTCATGATCGTATTACTTCACTGGCTTCTGACTCATGTAGTTTATGGATTGGGACAGAAAGCGGTTTACTAAGGTTTAATTATAATCAAGGAAATTATGACGATTTTGAACTGTCTGCTGACCTTCAGGTATTATCATCAACTTTGGTCGACAAAGTATATGCTACCGAAGAGGGAGTTTTGTGGGTAGTAACTTCTGATTCCATGTATGTGGTGAAAGTGGACCGTAAAAGAAACTTGCTTTCTTCTTATGGAAAAGAATCAAAGGTATTGTCGGCGAAGAGAAATGTGCATACGATTGTGAAAAATGGCGATTATACTTGGTTGTGTACTCCCGATATACTTTTACAGATAAAATTGGCTCATGGAAGGATGAAGATTGTGAATTCGTACAAATGCCGTGAAATTTCTCGGAGAAATGAAGCCTCTTCTTCACTTTATATCAGAGACAATTTTTTGTATCTGAGAGTTTCTTCCGGTTGTGCTAGATTCCCATTGAATACAGATGGTAGCCTGAACTTGTCTCGTTATGATTTTTATGACTTTCATAGCCTGAATACGCATATACCTCAAAATACTTCGGGAAAATTGATTGTAGACAGAAATAATACGTTATGGTGTGCTTCGAATATAGGCTTGTTGCAGATTTCTACAAACTCAGGCAAGGTTTACGCCGATATTCATGCTCGGCAATCTGCATATACCACTTCCATTTCCTCTAACTTTATATCCACATTATTTATTGACAGTTTTCACAATTTGTGGATTGGAACTTGGGGGAAAGGACTTAATTATGTATCTTTATCAATGCCTTTGTTTGGTACTGTATACGATAATCCCTCGAATGAATATTCAATAAAGGGTACTTTCGTGAAGGCTATTGAAAGAAGTTCTGACGGTACGCTTTGGCTTCTCACCCAGAAACAGGGCTTGAATAAGTATCGTACGGACGAAGGCCTTCTGATGTTTACAGACTTTTCTCAATTTCTGGGAAAAGGAAATGTGTTTAAGGCTTTAAAGTTTAATAAGAATGAACGTATTCTTTATGTGGGACTGATAAATGGCCTTGTGGCCTATGGCGTAAAATCAAATTCGATGTCGTATGTCATCTTCAACAATGAAAAAGCATTGGTAAAGGCTGCTGTAGACATCACTCGAATGGAATATGATGCAAACGGCTTCCTGTGGGTGGGTACCTGGAGAAATGGTATCTATTGCTTTAAAGAAGATAATGGGGCACTTACTTTTGTCAAACACATAGGTTTACAGGATGGCTTGAAGTCAACTTGTGTACCTTATTTGTTTTTTGATAAAGAAAAAAACGAAATGATGGCATGTACCAGAAAAGGGCTTTCTCGATTTATCTTGCAGGGAACCGATTCTGATATTAAAAAAGTGGTTTCTTATGGAGTAGATTTGAAGAACTCCCATTCCTTATCGAATAACTTCCTGGCATGTATTGACAAACAGAATGATTCGATTTACTGGGTCGGAACGTTAGGGGGAGGCCTGAACCGTCTGGTTATCCAGGGAGATACGGACAATGCTTATACTGCAACGTCTTATATGACACAGGATGGTATGATGAGCAATGATGCGGAAATTGTGATGGTAGATAAAAATGAAAATGTATGGATTGGCGGATATGGGATCATGAAGCTGGATACGCATACCGGCATTTTATCCCGGTTTGACCATTTGGATGGCCTGCAAGGCAACTTTTTCAAATATGGGGCTGGCTATAAAGGAAAGGATGGAATGATGTACATGGGGGGAATAGACGGTTTGAGCTATTTTTATCCAAACCATGTTCAGACTGGAAATGAAAAGTTTCAGCTCTATTTGTCAAATCTGTATATTCACGGAAAAAGAATCAGGGTAGGTGAGAAGATAAATGGGGTGACCGTGCTTCCTGAGATTTTGGATAAACTAGAGAAATTGACGTTGCACCATGATCAGAATGATTTTTCAATTGAATTTTCTGCCTTGGGCTATCGTCTTTCAAACAGAATTATGTATCGGTATAAATTGGGCGGATATGATGCAGAATGGCGGGAAGTACCGGTGACTGAGAATAAAGTGCTTTATTCCAATCTGGATTATTCTATTTATGATTTTGAACTACAGTACTCTACAGATAATGGGCAAACTTGGAATCCGGTCAGTAAAAAACTGCAGATTGAAGTGTTACCCCCTTGGTGGCTTTCCTCGTGGGCTAAAATCACTTATCTGATATTTACCTTTTCACTGGTGCTTTTCATATTCTACTTGTATGTACAGGAACTAAATATGAAACACAAAATATCCTTGCATGATATGGAAAAACAAAAGGATGAGGAAAATCATCAGTTGAAGTTGCAGTTCTTCATGAATATTTCTCATGAATTCAAGACTCCTTTAACGCTTATTCTGTCGTCAGTGGAACGAATGGAAGATGAGTTTAGCCGGACAGTCGGGCAGGTGCCACAGAAAATTCAGGAGTCATTCAATTCGGTATCTCGAAATGCAAACAGACTGCTAACCATGATTACGGAGCTGGTAGATTTCAGAAAGAGTGACCTGAATATTGCCGATTTGAATCTGCAAGAAGACAGAATTGATAAATATGTGTTGCAGATTGTGCAGGAATTTTCTCCCTGGGCCTTGCGTAAGAAAATAGAATTTACCACTTCAGTGCAGGAGAACGTGCTGATGAAATTTGATCTGGAGAAATTTTCCATGGTACTAACGAACCTTCTTTCCAATGCCATGAAATATACGTCCAATGGAGGGCGTGTGGAAGTGTCTCTTGCAACCGGTACAGATGTGGTTCTTTCCCCTAAATATGAGAACTCTTTTCAGGTGGGCGACACGATATGGGGCGAAGAAGTCTGTATCTTAAAAATTTCTGATACGGGAGTTGGAATCTCTGCGGAAACAATCAATAAGATTTACGACCGTTTTTTTCAGATAAGAGACAACTCTTCAGTACATTTAGGTTCGGGCATAGGACTTGCTATTGCCAAGAACATGGTGCTTCTGCATGGTGGAAACATCATAGTGAGCAGTGAACGGATGAAGGGTACGGAATTTATTGTCACATTACCCATGAGATTAAAAGAGGAAGTACAAGATAAAAACAATACGTTTGATGTACATGATTATTTACAATCTGTACACGTGGAGTATAACTATGATGTGGAACCTCAGAGAACATCGGTCGATGAAGATAAGGAAGCAGCTGGTGACCCTGACAAACAGACCCTGTTGCTAGTGGAGGATAACGTGGAACTGTTGTCCATGTTGAAAGAGCACTTCCAGTTGAGATACCATGTGATTACTGCTGAAAACGGAGAGGAGGGATTGAGAAAATGTACGGAATTCTATCCTGATTTAATTATCAGTGATGTGATGATGCCGTTAATGGACGGAATAGAGATGTGCAAGGCCATTCGAAATAACCTGTCGATAGCATATACACCGATAATTCTCCTTACAGCAAAAAGTACGGTAGAGAATCAGATTGAGGGTTATGAATCGGGAGCCGATTTATATCTTCCCAAACCTTTCTCCATGAAGATATTGGAACTTAATGTAACCAGGCTTCTGGTACAAAAACTCCGGATGATGCAGGCAAAACATACACAGGAAATGCCCGTGGATGTAAATTCGGAAGAACAGACGGAAGGGCAGGAGCCGGCAGAACCGGAAGTAACCCGTAAATCCATAAAGTCGGAGAAAGACAAGGAGTTTATAGAAAGTCTGAACGGGTTCCTGGAAGAAAATATATCGAATCCAGATCTTTCCGTAGATATGCTGTGCAAGCATTTTGGACTTGGCCGGACAAGGCTTTATGCTATGGTGAAGGAAATTTCCGGGCAGTCATTGGGTGATTTCATCCGGGATATACGACTTAACAAAGCAGCCTACTTGCTGAAACATACAGATATGAACATCACGGAGATAATTTATGAGACGGGCTTTGGAAGCAATTCCCATTTCAGTAAGGTCTTTAAAAATAAGTTTGGCGTTACGCCATCTGATTTTGCTAAGTAATAGTTTTTGCACAATAACGATAAAAAGGTGGACAATAAACATAAAATGTTTCCTTGTCCACCTTTAATTTTATACTGTAATTCATGTAATTATGGATATAGCAAGCCTTACTATATGTCAAAAAAATAAGAATTATACATAAATAACTAGAACGCAAGCAGTGTACTATAAATAATTTGTTGAAAATATTAATTTAACTAAGAGTCGCTCTTTTATTTATCTTTTTGAATAGCTCATAAAAAATTAATAGTTTTATAAAATGATAAAACAGGTTACATTACAAGCCCAGACTTTAATCGGGTCTTTAATATTAATAATTATAATAATTAGTTTATTTTCTACATTACGCTATGAAAATCTTCAGAAATATGAAATTGAATCTAATATCGATGAAATTAATAAAGAAAAGCTTAATGTAAATTTGGTATATCAATATATAATAGAACTAGCGACTTTAAGTAAATCTATCATGATATAGGATGAGTCTGATTATTATAAATATCATCGACAACGTTTAAAGATTGATAGTATTTTATTAAAGGTAGAATATGAATCGAAAAGAATCGTTGGTTTACAACTCATATGGATTCTTTACACATTCTACTTGAAACGAAAGAAATGCATCTGTTCAAAATGATGAAAGCCATCCAATATTGGAAAAATAGACAGTCTTCAAAATAACGAGTTTAAACAGACTGTTAAGATGAAAACAATAACCCGTAAAAAAGGAATCGCCGGATTATTTTGGAAAAAGAAAATATACTAATTCCATGTTATACATTTAATAAAAATTACTTTCTGCAAAAAATTGCCGGGCAATCGTATGGAAGTTTATTCAGACAGTTTGTATATGCAAAACCAATTATTAAACCATAAATTATACGACTTTGTACCTTTATTTGACAATAAGATACAGCAATCATTCAGTAAGCTCAATAAAGAAATAACAAAAACTAGAAAAAAATCAATTATTTACAACCGTGATAATTGTTGCTCTTTTCCTTTTTATTACTTTTTTCATAATTCGCCGTGATTTGAGTAAAGAAAAAAGATAAAATTAAAACTTAGAAAAGCTATCGATGAAAATAAGAATCTGCTTGAGATGCGTAACAAAATCATTCTAATTGTTTCTCATGATATACGTGAACTACTTGGTAAAACTCTATGATGGTATTGATGGATATGCATATTATTGAATTCAACCACACATCTTGATGGCCCGAATCCTTACAAGAATGCAGTTTATGTATGTTTTGGCGAGGCATGGGGAAGAGAATTACGTACAAATGAGTTCCGTGACGTACATGGAGCCGGAGCTTAGAGGAGTGACCCGAAATCAGATTTATCATCAGAATATCCCCGATTCTCCGGAGCGCAGAAGGATATGCTTTGTGTGTTCAATATCGTAAGATGCGTTAGAAAAATAAAATAATTATCAAGCTAATAAATATTAAGTATGAAGAAGTTATTAATCATGATAATTGCCAGTCTTACATCAGTGCTTACTATGTATGGACAGGACAAAAAATGGCGATTTGCAGTTGTAGGAGACACTTACGCACCTCAGGCATATACCATAAAAAAGATAATACCGTCTCTTATTGATAATAAGGTTGAAGTAGTCCTATTTGTGGGAGATTTGATACAAGGTGGAAAAGGTCAAAATGTACAAGGTATGTATGAGGAATTGTCACAGTGGAATGAATTTACGCAGCCTTTAAGAGATGCAGGCGTAAAGATAATTGTGATATGGGATAATCATGAAGAAGATGTAAAAGGGGATAATCTTAAATCTTGGAAAGAAATGATTTCGCTAGGCCTAAACTTGGTATCCACTTACAAAAATGTGACATTTATTGGAATGGATAATTATCTGGACGGCGAGCATACCGTTGATACTGGATGGTTGAAAAAGGTTCTTAAAGAAGTAAAAAAGGATAATATTATTGTTCCATTTGACTATGAACCTGCATTTACCTGTAATACGTTTCATTCTGTATGTCTTGATGCCAACGAAAACAGCAGGAACAAGTTTTGGAGTCTTCTTGAAGAGTATGGTATAGACTATTATTTTTGTGGATATACCCATCTGTATAACTATTGTACCGTAACCCATGATGAAAAAAACATACATCAGATAGTTTCCGGTGGGAGTGGAGGCTTTCTACAGTTTGGACGTGGAGGCATTCAGAATGCTGACGGATATAAAGTCGAGTCTGTTAAAGAGTGAGACAGGATATGTTCTAGTAAACGTATCAGATAAAAATTTATCAACAAAATGGATAAGTATTTATGATGAAGATGCGAAAAACAAACCAATGTCTCAAAGGAAAAATAGACCAAGCGGACAACGAAGAGGTAAATAATATTTTTATAGTAAATGAAGAGCCATAACATACATTGTATGTTTGCTATGGTTCTTTTGAGCATATTGGCTTTGTCTGATTAGTTTATTATGATTACTATAATTAAGTTGTTAAATAGAACAAGATGAGAACTTCGTTTCGCAAAAAAATACTTTTGGGTTATATCATCGTAACAGCAATAGTTTTATTTCTAATTGTTGTTATGGTTAACGAGCGTTTTCAATGTAGAAAATTTGAAGGTATTATAAATGAAACAACTTATGCCCGTGAGAATATCTATAAAGCTCACTTGTATATTACCAAGTTGGCAACCTTGGGCGAATCAGTTATCATATGGAATGAATC
>ULPQ01030075.1_pt1 | contig 15763 bp, 25 predicted proteins | sample 1953571 | NCBI WGS metagenome assembly ULPQ01 (sample SAMEA4835631, study PRJEB28245) | human gut metagenome | biome: gut microbiome; material: fecal sample | place: Denmark | collected 2008 | reverse complement strand
AGCTGAATTGGCAGTATTTGGCATATAACTGGTAAAATATGTGTTAATAAATTGTTTACAAAATGTTCACAGAATGTTCATAGTTTGTTCACACATGGGGCCGTTAGGTGTGGTATACTGTGAGTGCAGGGAGAGGGAAAGGACTCCCGGAGAGTAACAGGGTCAGACGGCTGGTAAAGCCTGTAATACAGGAACTACCATTCAGGTGGTTAGCATCGCTATGGATTAAATTAGAAAGAGGTAAAATTATGGTAACACTGTACACAAGCGGAAAACAGGTAGAAATCACCTATACTAATGGAGATAGTGCACCCTTTGAGCATATTGCAGGCATAGGCTATCGCCCAGGCAAGTTGCTTATTATATGGGATGATTACACCATGAAACAGGTTGACAACCCGGCGGATATTTATAAACATATCTCTTGCCCTCTCCTGTTTGATATTGATATTGAATAAGGGGCATTGCCCCGGTTAATGTAGCCTTTGCCCGTCACAAGCCGGGATGAAAAATACAGAGTGGCCGTTCACCTTAAATAGAATTGAATTGAAAAAAGGAGAATTACAATGAACACCAACGAAATCATCACCGCCAACAGCAACTACATTACTCGCACATTTGGCGATACCCTTGTAAAGTTCACTAGAACTGCCCTTAAGGTTGAGAATGGCAAGCCTACAATGTTTACAGAGTCTATCGCTACTCAGTTTAAGGGAAAAATGACTGTTGAGCAGGCAACCGAAAAACTCAACAAGGCTAACCCCGGTTGTGTTATCATTGTAGAGAGTTGCGACTATATTGAAGAGTTACGCGGTATGCTTGTTAGCGACTTCCTGAAATACAGTGTTCCGGTGCAGCGCCCGGCAAGTCAGACTAAAGAAAGCGGTGAGGGCTAATGCCCTCTCCCGCTTAATAATTAATAATTTCGATAAAGGAGAATAAATATGAAACCCACTAAAGAATACATTGCTAATGCCCATGCTAAAGGCTGTTATGTAGACCGTTCCGATGGTACTATCTACCCCGCCACCCCCCGCACCACCTTTTTTAATGCTATCGATGGCTTAACCATCACCCGCCATGAGCGCCTTAATTATTGTCAGGCTGATATTTGCTATTGTGATTATAGTGAGTTCTTTAAGTGTTACCCCATCCTCCTCCGTAGCTACTCTACTTTTGTAGCAATTTATATCCCCTCCACAGATCGCTTATTTATATTCGATTATTACAGCAACACCACTACCCAACACATTGCAAAGTTTAGAGTATGGTTAAGGAATCACTATTACAGAGTGCTTAGCTTCCCCATCTATCGTAGGGTTAGAGATAAGAAAGGTTCTCATATTGAGTATGAGCCATTCATCCCATTTGTGAACGAATAAGGAGGTTAATCAAAATGCTATACGATACCATAATCCCGGCTATTGGTTTTCTTATCATAGTATTCGCAATCTATGCATATGGGAGGAACACATGACTAACTTTAACTATCTCCGCTGGTCCATTGAGAACATGAAAAGAGGGGTTTATTCCCCTCTTTCGGTTGAGAAAATCCTTGCTAAAACCCATCACCTATACACCAAAGGCAACCTTACTGTTAAAGAATATCGTTGGCTGCTAATGGAATGTGAATCTTTACTTAGGAGTGATTAAAATGATTATATCAACAGATATAAAACCCTGTACCATTTGCGACTTCTCATTTAATGATTGTCACCCTGACTACACCCTTGAGGGGATGGCATGTTGCAAATATTGTAGAATTGGCACTGTACCGTTCGCTTGGACACAGGTTAAAGAGTGCAATCCACTCTCCTGTATTCGTAAAGACTGCAATCATGCGTAAGGAGGTGAGATTATGACTGTATGTTCTATGAAATCCAATAAAGGATTTGCGCTTGGCTATAAGTTCGGCTTTAATGGCAGACTTAATGCTCAACAGGTTAATGTTGACAGTGACGGTTCAGGGTTCTTCATTTATTCTGTCGGCTTTTCTGAGTTCGTTCCTGCAAGCAAGATGAAGCGTTACAGCTTTATCGAATCCCTTGAAACAGGCCACCGTCTGTATAACATTAAAGGCCAGTGGATTGGAGGAGATTAAAATGAAAGTTTTAGTAGCATGTGAAGAAAGTCAAGCAGTATGTAAAGCATTTCGGGAACTCGGCCATGAAGCATACTCTTGTGACATTGAGCCATGTTCTGGAGGGCATCCCGAATGGCATTTTCAACAAGATGTTATTCCACTCCCACAACAAAACTGGGATTTAATCATTGCCCATCCGCCGTGCACTTATTTAACTGTAACAGGGAATCGCTGGTTTAATGTTGAGAAATATGGTGATAAGGCATTAAAAAGAATGAATGACCGTGAAGATGCAGTAAAATTTTTTATGACTTTTGCTATTGCTGAATGTGAACGAATTGCCATTGAAAATCCAGTTGGTATTATTAGTTCAAGGTGGCGGAAGCCTGACCAGATTATTCAGCCGTATGAGAAGAAAACTTGTTTATGGTTAAAGGGGCTGCCTTACTTACGGCCAACGAATATTGTTGAACCAGAACCAAGAGAATATTTTAATAGCGGTAAATCCATGCCAAGTTGGTATGCCGATGCCTGGAGATTACCACCAAAAGAGCGGACAAAAATGCGCAGTAAGACATTTCCTGGAATAGCAAAGGCTATGGCCGAACAGTGGGGAGGGTGACTATGATTCTGACCCACAATCCCACAATCCTTATCCTGCTCATCTGTGCTGGCATCCTATGCATCGTCTGCTTAATCTGGATAGGAATAATCGCTCTTGCCCAAAAGCTGTACGCCCACCTGATGAGCCGTAAACGGCGAAACAGAGAGGATTAAACCTCTCTGTCGTGGGATTAACCAACAGCATATTACAACAAAACTTTAATTAACAAAGGAGATTATTTCAAATGGCTATGATTACCCGCACTATCGTTAAGGACACCACCATCACTTTCCGCACCGTTATTGACGGCGAAGTTTCTGACCCTCAGTACATCAGGGTTGATGGCATGGTTGGAAACCCCGCTGCTATCATTAAGAAGCAGCTCGGCCTGAAGAAAACCGACAGCGTTATCATTGATGCTTTTGATGAGGATTCTGCCCTGTTCGGCTGCACTGTTGAGGAGTTCCTTTCCGTGGCTCACATGATTGAGAAGTAAGTTCGCCCATTAACATCATTTAATTAAAGGAGATTATCACATGAATAACACCGTACTGACTGACCTTAACAATGCTGAGTCCTACTGCTCCATTAAGGGCGATAGCCGTGAAGCTCTCGTGGCTATGTATAACGCAATTAACAGTCCTGACCACAAGCTGTCTGACTTTGTCGGAAAGAAGCTGAACATTAAGGACATTTCCATCGAGCGTGTTGAGAACATGAATGAAGAAACTGGTGAGATGGCTGCCAACGCTCGTGTAGTTCTCATTGACGAGAACGGTGAAAGCTATACCTGTGTTTCTTCCGGCATCTACTCTGCCATTAAAAAGCTGGTTGCCGTATTTGGTGAGCCTACTTGGGAGCCTGCCCTGCCTGTTGAGGTTCAGAACCTTAGCACCAAGAAAGGGCGTAAGACCATGACCCTGAAAGCTATCTGAAGATAGTAAAGACAAATAAGTAAAACAAAGCCCCTGTGTCAATCCCACCGCAGGGGCTATTTCATCTCTAAGGAGGAAATTATGAAATATAGTGAGAAATTTGATAGATTGTGTACATTGATAATGGGTTGCGCACAGAATTACGCTCCATCCAGTATTGAATTTAGGACTTTAGCTGGCCTATATGTCAATCTAAAGGATATGGAAAAACATTATCGTGCGGCTTGGAATAGTCTAAAGGATGAAACCGAGATTATTATGAAAGTAAATCATGGAGCCAAGGGCGAGATTGCATCCACAATGTTAGAACTTATCAATATTATTGACGAGGAGGGTGAGGACAATGATTAAAACCGGCATTGATATTAGCTATGCCAACAACACCTATTCCAAGATAGACTTTAAGCAGGTTAAAGCAGCCACCGACTTTTGTATCATTCGTGTAGGCTATCGTGGTTACGGTGACGGTACTCTTAAAGAGGATGGTTGGTGGAAGTACAACCTTAACGGTTGCATTGAAAGAGGTATTCCATTTGGTGTTTACTTCTTTACGCAAGCAATCACAGAGGAAGAAGCCAAAGAGGAAGCCTTGTTCACTCTCGAAAGGGTTAGAGGGTTAGAGGTTGACTATCCTATTTATATCGACACCGAGGAAAGTGGCCACAGGCAGAACCTTGGTAGAGCAGATAACCTTGACCCTATCACACGCACAGCTTGCGTTAAAGCATTTTGTGAAACGATTGAGGAAGCAGGTTATTATGCTGGGATTTACTGCTCCGAAGCGTGGATGAATAATAAGCTGATAAAAGCAAATCTTAAAGCGCATGATTTTTGGATTGCCAACTGGAACAGAAAACCTGTTATACCCTGCGGTATGTGGCAGTATGGTGCTAAGGGACTGTGTAATGGTATAAAGGGCTTTGTAGATGTAAACAAGAGCTTCAAAGATTATCCTGCCATTATGAAGAACAATAACCTTAACGGCTACACCGCTGGTGAGAATGTATGGCAAGTCACCATTTGGGGTTTGACTGATGAAGAATATGACGAGGTTTGTCAGTGGCTTAAAGAAAAAGATTTTCCGCACGATGATAAGAAAGTAAGGGAGGAATAATCCATGGCTATCTCCGAAGCCGAAAGAGCCAGACTTCAAAGCAAGATTAAAGAGCGCAACAAGATGGCAAGATGGATTAACACAAACCTGAATCCTACTTCCAAGATAAGAAATATCAATCCTGCTGAAACCGTAAGTAAGCTAATGACACAGGACGATGCGGATTCATTGGAGCGTTCACTCGATGCTTTTATGGAAGCACCGAGAGAGTTAAGCTATCGAAACAGAGCTTCCTATTCCATGAATGAACAGGCAGAGCTTATGGTTCTTGGCAATGAAAGTGAACGCAGGGGCAGAGAAAAACTTGAGGAAGTTAAAGAGTGGATAAGCGATAAGGGCGTAACCATGGGCGGTAATGTATCTAATGTTGACCCGATTCAATGGATGGATAAATTCAGCGAGAGGGTTTATACATACAAAGACCCTGACCGATTCCGTAGCCAGTATGATTATGATAAATGGAAAGATAAGATGTACGCTAAGGCTCTTAATCTTGATGACATGGAATGGATGGAAAAATACAAGAAAACATATGTTAAAACCTTTGAGCGAAATGTGGTTAAAGAAATTGATAAGGATATTAAAGGTTCAGCAAGGCGAAAAGAAGCCGAAGATATTTTGGAAGCTCTTAAACAGCTCTCTCCGGAGGAATTTCAGTACGCTTATTACACTGACCTGTTAGGTGATATTTCTTTCCTTTATCCTGACAAAACAACTGACGCAGAATATGGGGTTGTGATTGGAGTTAAAGATGTGTTTGGTATTAGCTTCTGAAATACACAGCCGACTTTGAAACCACAACAGATAAAGAGGATTGTAGAGTGTGGGCATATGCTCTTTGTGAGATAGGGGGTGACTTTAACACTACGGTTGGGAACTCCATTGACGATATGTTTGATAGAATATCCTCAGCCAATAACACACTGTACTTTCACAACCTCAAGTTTGATGGTGAGTTTATAATATATTGGCTGTTCCGTAACGGTTACACCTTTGTTAAAGATGCTAAAGAGTTAGAAGAAAAGACTTTTACTACTCTTATTAGTAACATGAATGTGTTTTATACTATCACTATCTGTCACAAGAAAAGCGGGAGGAATAAAATCTGTACTAAGATAATAGACAGCTTAAAGATTATTCCATTTAGTGTAGAGGAAATAGCCAAGAGCTTCAAACTGCCTATCTCTAAACTTGAAATTGACTATAAAGCTAAGCGTGAGGTTGGTCATATTTTAACAGAGCAGGAAACCGAATACATTAAGAACGATGTACGCATACTTGCTATGGCTCTTAGCACAATGTTTGGTGAGGGGTTGACAAAGATTACTCAAGGCTCTAATGCTCTTGCGGACTATAAGAAAATCATGGGTGGGGAATTAAAGTTCAGATATAAGTTCCCTGCCGTTAGTGAGGATGATGATGTTATTATCCGTAAGGCATATAGAGGAGGATTTACCTATTGTAACCCAAGGTTCCAAGGAAAGAAGTTAGGTAAAATTTCTGTTTTTGATGTAAACAGCCTTTATCCATCACAGATGTATAGCAGACCTTTGCCATATGATACACCTGTAAGGTTTGAGGGCAAGTATGAGAGCAATCCTGTTTATCCTCTTTATGTTCAAAGACTTAGATGCGAGTTTAAGGTTAAGAAAGGCATGCTGCCTACCATTCAGCTAAAGAACACTCTTGGATTTATTCCAAACGAGTATATCACAGACACGAAAGGCGAAGATGTTATTCTTACTTTGACAAGTGTAGACCTTGAATTGCTGTTCACTCACTATGATGTATATGTATACGAATATCTTGGTGGTTATATGTTCAAGTCCAAAACAGGAATGTTCACAGAGTATATCGACAAGTGGATTAAGGTAAAGCAGGAAGCGACCATAGAGGGTAACGCTGGTATGCGCACACTTGCTAAGCTGATGCTTAACGCTCTTTACGGAAAGTTCGGATTAAAGATAAGCTGCCGTTCCAAGATACCATACTACGAGGGCGATAAGGTTATCTACCGTGACGGTGAACCGGAGAAGCGTGAGCCTGTTTATATTCCGATGGCTTGCTATATCACAGCATGGGCGAGATACACTACTATCACAGCAGCGCAGAAAGTATATGACAGATTTATCTATGCTGACACTGACAGCTTACACTTAATCGGTCACGAGATACCTGAGAATCTTGATGTTGACCCTGTTAAATTGGGCGCTTGGGATTATGAAATGCAAGCAGATGAAGCAGTATTTATTAGACAGAAAACCTACATGGAACACCCCTGTGGAAAGAGCGCAGAGGAATTTAAGAAAAAAGACCCGGAGAAATATGCTGAAAGTAACGGTTGGAAAATTACTTGTGCAGGTATGCCGAAAGGCTGCTATAAATATGTAACCCCGGATAACTTTAAGATAGGCTCCTCTTTTGCTGGCAAACTTATGCATGAGCGTGTCAGGGGTGGCGTAGTATTAACAGACAAAGAGTTCACTATTAAGCCGAAATAAAATTTGCCAATTATCGAACTTGATTTTTTATGGGAAAGTTGTATAATAGAATTAGGAGCAGGGGTGGTGTATGAGTACCAGTGCCGGACAGCAATCGGGTGAAACCGACCGGTGCGGTTGGGTTTGCTACCTTGCTTATGCACTCCCTGTTTCCACCATAAGAAAGGAACAGTTATGTATTATAATATAGATAGTGCTTTATCGTACAACGCATTATTCACAATGGTAATGGGTGGCCGGGGTATTGGTAAAACTTACTCCGCAAAGAAAAGGGTCATTAAGAATTTTTTGACCAAGGGCGAACAGTTCGTATACCTACGCAGGTACAAGACAGAGTTAAAGAAGTCTGTACCTACATTCTTTGCAGATGTTGCTAAAGAGTTCCCTGACCACCAATTTAAGGCTACGGCAAAAGGGCTGTACATTGACGAACAGCTTGCAGGATTCTGCATGACACTCTCAACACAGATTGTAGAGAAGTCAACAGCTTATCCCGGAGTGACCCTAATCCTATTTGAGGAATTTCTTATTGACCCATCTTCCTCTTATCACTATTTAAGGAATGAAGTTGAAACTTTCCTTGAAGCGTACTCCACCGTAGCAAGAGATAGAGATGTAAAGGCTCTCTTTCTTGCTAATAATGTTTCGCTTTATAATCCCTACTTTCTCTATTTTGGCTTGCAGCTTATTGGAGAACAGACAGTGGCTAAAGCTAAAGGTGGAGATGTTATTCTTCTTAAAGTAAGCAGCGAAGAATTTGCTAACCATATGGCACAGACAAGGTTCGGAAAAATTATAGCAGGAACTTCTTACGGTGAATATGCAATAGGGAATGTAGCCCTTAGAGATTCTAATGAGTTCTTGGAAAGAAAACAAGGTACAGCTTACTATTATTTTGGATTCTTCTTTAACGGAGAATTTTACGGAGTATGGCGAGATGATAAGGTGGGGCTGATGTATTGTTCAGAGGACTATGACCCATCTTATCCATTAAAGTACACATTGAGCATGGCAGACCACACACCAAATACGCTTATGGTTAAGTCAGTTCGCAACCAACCTGTATGGCGGTTAGCCACTGTCCTTTTTCAACAAGGAAAAATGAGGTTCGAAACTGGCAAGGCCAAGGCTGCATGGGTGGGAGTTATGAAAATGCTTAATGAGATAAAGGTTTAAGGAGGTATAAAGTATGGATTGGACTCAACTGACAAGTCTAATTTCCAACATTGGCTTCCCGGCTGTTGTCTGTATTCTGCTGTTGAAAAACAATCAGGAGCAGGCTAATGTCATCAGGGATAACACGAAAGTGATGCAGTCCCTTGCTGACAAGATTGACAGTATTCTGCACAAAGGAGGTGAATAATAATGCCTAGACTTACCCCGGATGAACACGAAGCCTATATGCACACCATTATGGATATGTATGAGAATCCTGACGATGGTGCTGAAATGATTACCCGGCTGCGTGATGATTATAGCGCAAGCATGGAGGTTATTGATGGCGTACCGCAGGCAGAGTACGATGAACTGAACGGCAGGTATAATACCTTGCGTGAGCAGTACATTAACAGATTCTTTGGTGGCAACGCTGACCTTATGGAAGCTAAGGACAAACAGAGCGAGGACATTAAAGATGATGAAGCAGGTAAACAGCTCACCTATGAAGAAGTAGCTGAATCTTACACTGGAAAGGATGAATGATTATGGGAAATGGTGTTAATGTTCTGAATGTAATTCGTCAGAACGCTACTGCTGTATATCAGGATAGAATCCCTGAAGCTACCGCAGAGAATCTACATGAAGTTGGTGATGCTATTCTCACCTACGAAGCACAGGCTAATGAGTTCGTCAATGCGCTGGTTAATCGTATCGGCCTTGTTATCCTGAACAACCGTATGGCAACTAACCCTCTTGCTGCGCTGAAAAAGGGCAGACTGGCGGTTGGTGAAACCATCGAGGAAATTTACATTGATGTAATTAAGGCGCAGACCTATGACCCCAGAGCTGCACAGGACACCCTGTTTAAGCGCCACCTGCCCAATGTTCTCTCCGTGTTCCACTCCGTGAACAGTGAGCTGAACTATCCGCTGACCATTTCCAATGAGCAGCTTCGCAAGGCGTTCCTGTCCTATGACAGCCTTGACCGCTTCATTGCTGGACTGGTTGACAGCATGTATAAATCCGCTACTCTGGATGAGTTCATCCTGATGAAGCAGTTGATTTCCGAGTATGGAGAGGGTGGCCGGTTCATTGTTGAGCCTATCACCGCTGTTACCGATGCTGCGACCGCTCGTGAGGCAATGATTAAGATTAAGGCCGTGTCCGATGGCATGACCATCTTCAACAACGCCATGAACTACGCTGGTGTATGGACTTCTACTCCCAAGGAAGACCAGTACCTCATTACAACTCCCGACTTCAACGCTCGTATGGATGTAGATGTGCTAGCTGCTGCGTTCCATATGGATAAGGCGGAGTTCGCTGGTCATGTTATCGTTGTTGACAATATCGGCGACCTTGCTGACAATGGTATTGAGGCTATCTTGGTAGACAAGAACTGGTATCAGGTTTATGACTACCTCCGCACTTTTAAGACCGCTTACAACGGCGAGGGCCTTTACTGGAATTACTTCTACCATGTGTGGACTGTATATTCCCTGTCCCCGTTCTCCAACGCTGTGGCGTTCGGCAGCACTACCGCTACCGTGACCAATCTGACCGTAACTCCTGCTACTGCCACTGTTAAGGCTGGCGGCTCTGTCCAGCTTGAAACTGCCGTAACCGGTGCAGGCAATCCTACCTCCAAGTGTACCTTTGCTATCTCTGGTGCCACTGACCCCGAAACCACTGTGTCCTCCATGGGCCGTGTGATTCTGGGTAGTCTGGAAAAGGGCAGCGAGGGCACCGGCAAGAATCAGATTACTGTCACCGCTACCTCGGTCCAGGACACTTCCAAGACCGCTACCTGTACTATCACTGTTGGTTAATCCCAAGCCGGGGTGGGCTAATCACCTGCCCCGGCAATTCTCTTAAAGGAGGGAAATTAAATGGCTACTCCCAATACGATTGTAAAATTGTATAGCGGGATTCCTGCTGACCCTACTTATCAGAATGTTCTGCAATGGGACACAGTGGAGGAACAGGCGGCGTTTTTTGCGAATCACACACCAATTGTTACCTATACGGACTTTCTGCCGTTTGATAACAGTCGGCCAATGCGTGTAAAGCTGGCGTATGAACAGTGCTATAATATCAATTATGTGGCCTATCAAAATCACCGTTTCGGGAATAAATGGTTTTATGCTTTTGTTACCAATGTTGAGTATGCTTCTCCCGAAAGCACAAACCTTTATCTTGAGGTTGATATCTGGGCCACTTGGCAATTTGACCTTACTTTCAACAAAAGCTATGTGGAGCGGGAGTGCGTAAGCAATGATGCCATTGGCGCTAACACAGTGCCGGAGGATTTGGAACTCGGCCCGTATGTAGCAACGAAAACTTCTTCAAGACCTTTTACTGATTTACAGCTATTTGCACAAGTTACAGAAGTTGTAGAGGAAGCTACCGTACTTGCACCAATGACCCCGCAAAAACTTGGTGGGCTTCCGCAAACAGTGTATACATATAACTTTGGATTTCTTTCTACACTGAACTTTAATTCCGTACAAGAATTTATTGACGCATATGCTAAAGCTGGTAAAAGTGACGCTATAATTTCTTTTTATCTGTCCCCGCATATTGGTACAATAGGAGCAAATGTTGCTTCTGAAATTCATGCTCCTGCTGCAAGAACATTATCCATTGTGCCGAGAAACAACAAGCTATACACTTACCCCTATTGTGCGTTATCTATACATACTATAACTAACGCTAATGTGCTTCGATATGAATTGTTTTCCAAAGCCCCCACCTTAAAAATTGAGCTGGCTTTTGGTGCAAACCCTACGGCTGCAATAACTCCTTTAAGCTATGAGGGTATGGAATACAATGTGAAATATCAAGTATCTGCCGGCGGTTTTCCTCTTTTACCGTGGGTAAGGGACTACTATCAGAACTGGCTTGCACAGAATAAAGCAGCTCAAGTTGTTGGTGCTGTACAAGGAGTTGTTGGTGGTGCTGCCACAGGCGCTCTTGCTGCTGCTAAAATTGCTGCTGGAAGTGCTGCTGGCGCTGCTGCGGGAGGTCTAACTGGTGCTGCTGTTCTTGGCACAGCTGCTTTGCCTGTTGCTGCTGCGATAGCAATACCTGTTGCGCTTGCTGTTGGTAAAACCTTAACTGCTATGTACCATGCACAGGTAATGCCTGATACTTTAAGCGGTAGTGCTGCTGCTGCTGATGTAAATAGTGCTTCTGGTGCAAATGGGGTGTATACAGAATGTATGGCTATTCGCCCTGAATATGCAAGAATTATAGATGACTATTTTTCGATGTATGGTTATGCTGTACATAGGGCTAAAGACATTGAACTACATTCTCGGACTAATTGGAATTACATTAAAACTATTGGATGTAATGTCATTGGCGAATGTCCTGCTCCTGTGCTGGCAACGATTAAAGGTATCTTCGACAACGGCGTAACCCTCTGGCACAGCGGTACATTTAATTACGGCACCCTTGCGAATCCAATCATTTCTTGAAAGGAGGTAAAGCATGGGAAAGAATAAACCTTTTATTCCTCTAAAGAATGAAAGCAACTCGGCGCTATTCTCCAACTCTATCTTGGATTCCCTCTATCGTGGTAGGCTGCATGAACTTGCTATGGCACGATTCAAATGGGAGAATCTTCCCCAAGAGATTGATGAGCGGTTCTTGGAAATGACCCTTAACGAATATGCCATGGGTGCTTTCTTCTTTGATGAGGTTGCACAGCGTTATGTGTTCCTGCCGGCCATGATTAACGGTGACTACAATATCTATAATGACCCCATTCAATACAGAGTATGGGCTATCAATGGGTATCAGCAGGAGCTGACGATGGAGAACTCTGTCATAGTTTACAATAACATGATTAAATCTCCTACATTCCCTTGGCTGGACTACTACGCTGAACAGCTTTATGACATTGACCAAGCAAGGCGGGTTAATATTCTTGCACAGAAAACTCCGGTGCTGTTTAAGGGTACGGATAAGCAAAGGCTCACCCTTAAAAACATTTGGTTGAAGTACGCAGGAAATGAACCGTTTATGATGGTTGATGAAAGCGTTGATAAGGATAGCTTTACGGTTCTCAAAACTGATGCTCCTTGGTTGGGTGAAGAACTCACGCAAATGCGTCGACACATTATGGGTGAGATTATGATTTACCTTGGCTATGAAACGCAGGAAGCCACACAAAAGAGTGAGCGTGTTCTTGCGGGTGAGGTTAGAGCAGCGCAGAGTGAAAGCATGAGTTATAGATATAGCCCTCTACTCATGCGCAGACAGGCGGCTGAAAAAATCAACAATATGTTCGGCCTTAACATTGAGGTTAACTTCCGTCAGCCTACCTCTACGCTGGTTGATATGGATGACCCATTCACGCAGTATCAGATGGAAACCTTGAAGTCTACACAGAGTTTTACAACAGAGCCGTTTAATGTGGAGAAAGAGGGTGAGGGTAATGAGTAAATATACGACCGAACTGCGGTACATTATCGAAAGCGGTTATAAACTTAAAGCCCTTACCTCTTATCCTATCTTTGACGAGAATTACCGTTCGGTGCTGAATCAGTATATCCTTAATCACTTTTGGATGAGGGAGATAGGGTTTGAAACTGCTGGCGAATTTGACCTTTATCTCGGTAACACGCTTAACGAGATTATGCCGTATTATAACGGTATGTTCAAAATGGCCATGAGCGAAATAGACCCTCTCACAAACTATAAGTATAAGGAAACGCTGGATAAGTCCGATGTGGGTACTACGAGTTCCAACTCTAACACTAACGGTAACAGCAAATCGGTTGAAAGCACCCCGGCTGATGGCCTTGTGCAGATGAACGAGATAGAGAACAATGTATACGCTTCTTCTGCTACGCTTAACAACAATACGGTTAATGCAAACGGCACTGTGGATAGCAAGACCGAAACGGATTATGTTAAGCTGGTCAGCGGTTATAATGGGGTCAGTGTAGGCAAACTGTATGACGAATATCGTAGATATGTGGTCAGCGTTGTGCGTTTGCTGATGAACGATAAAGACCTAAATCATTGTTTCTTGGGGGTGTATTAAATGATTACTCCATTGCCCTATTGGAACTTTAACCCTGTGTTGCCTACGGTTTTCGACGATAGCTTGTCGTACCTTGAGATGGTTAGCAAGCTGTATAAGAAGCTGGAGGAAACAATCGAAGAGGTTAATGCAATCGACCAAGAAGCTATCCAGCAAGCCCTTGACAATATGCGTAACGAGATTGCACAATTTGAAGCGCAAGTGCAGGAGCAGTACAATAAGCTGGATGGCAAATATCAGGAGCTTTACAACGAGCTTAATCAAAGTATCATTGACCTTGCTGATACCACCGCTGCATCTCTTGAGGAGATGGACACTAAGATTCATAACCTTGGCGAAAGCCTTAAGGATATTATGGATTTGAAAATCAGCGAAAACAATGAGTATATCTTCGAGAGTATCGCTTCTGAAATAATCGGCATTAAGGTGCTTAACTATTTTACTGGCGAAAAGGTAACAGTTCAGGAAATGTTTGACTATCTTGCACAGCTCCATGCTACGGATGGTATTACGGTTACTGAACTTATCACTCGTCAGAAAACTGTTAATGCTCTTATTGCTCTCAAGTTCACATACAGCCAGCTTGCCATGAATGGTAAGAATATCATTGTATAAGGAGGTAATGTATTATGACTAATACACCTAATTATCAGCTTAAAAAGGTTGAGGGTACTGACCTCTTTAACCCGCTCACTCAAATTAACCCCAACTGGGACGAAATCGACGAAGCGATGAAAGCTAATCAGGGCGCAGGTATTACAAGCGCAACCCACAATAAGTCCGGCACTCTGCATGCTATCGTGCGTGCCACCGCTGGTGTTCCTGTTCTGCGCTTTACCGCTACTGGTGACTTCCGTACCGGCGATACCTTTACGGTTGATGGGCAGAGTGTTACTGCGAGATTGCCTGACGGTACTTCCCTGCCGGATTATGCATTCCGAATTAACTCTAATATCATCGCTATTCAAGCTGGTGGTATACTGACCATTGTCACCAACGGCGCAAGCGTTGACCTTGAGGGGTATATGGAAACCTCTGACTATGTGGGTTCGGGCGCTACTGGTAAGGTTCGTGCTGCGGAGGTTGCGGATAGTGCCACTACTGCTACGAGTGCCAACAATGCAAGTAACCTGAATGGACAGCCTGCAAGTTACTATGCAAAGGCTTCCGACCTTGCTCCCCTCATTCAGAATATTACGGCAATCCAGGTGGTGAGTGCGCTGCCCACTAATCCTGTGGCGACTACGCTCTACCTCGTAACGGAATAAATTTAAGGGATGGTGGGTGGGAACGGAGGATAAGTCTATGATTGATAACATACAAAAAGCAATCGATATGTTGAACGATGCAAAGGCTCTTTCTATCCTCGATGATTGTGGGCGTGGGATGGTTAGCCCTGCGGAAGCGCATATGTACTTTGCTATTAAGGAAGCTGTTAAGTTGATGGAGATGGAGGTTAAGGTGTAATGGAGCAAAAGACGAGAAAGGTTCTCTCTAACCTGCATGACGATATGATTGATGCACTAATGAAGTGCAAAGATTTAGATGAGTTGAAAGCGAAAATGAGAAGTATGCTTATCTCGATTAACATTCTGTTGGTCGAAAATAGAAATAGTAAGCGATAAGGAGGTATCTAAATGAGTATTTCAAAAGGTGGTCAGAGTGTTAAGCCGTATGTTGGGAGTAAGGAGATGCAGGAAGCGTATGTAGGAAATCAGCTTGTTTATAGGGCTACACCGCCGTATCTTTATTTCTTTCTTGGTGGTGAAAATAACTATATATTAAACAGTATTGATTTGCGTGAAAATGCAATTGCCAAACCTGATGGTTCTAATGTGTTCAATATAATGGATAGATATACTCTAACAAATGACCGATGGGGTTATGTTGATGTAAAAGACTTAAACCAGTATATCGGTAGAACAATCACCGTTATCTTGAAACCCTCCCCTGAAATACTTTCGCAAAATGCTCATGTTATATTTAGATTTGTAGGTGCATATTCATCTATTATATCAAAATATGACCAGTATCCTAAATTCGGTAGTGACTATGCATCATACAGCTATGTAATACCTGCTGATACTTCGAAATTAGAAATAATCGCAGCATCGGCAAGTGTAAACTGGATTGCGTATATCGATACTATAAGACTTGAGCCTGAAACTTAAATTAACACCCCGCCTAATAAGCGGGGTTTTCTTTTTGGGGTTAAAAGGTAAATTATGGTAAGTTGGATGACCGACTAATTTACTCATAATAGATTGGACGACCAACCTATTTACTCGACTGGAAAAAACAAGAAAAAAATGCCA
>ULPQ01021324.1_pt1 | contig 16531 bp, 12 predicted proteins | sample 1953571 | NCBI WGS metagenome assembly ULPQ01 (sample SAMEA4835631, study PRJEB28245) | human gut metagenome | biome: gut microbiome; material: fecal sample | place: Denmark | collected 2008 | reverse complement strand
GTGCTGTTATCCTTTGGAATAAACGCACCCGCCGCCATAGCTATACCGATTTTTGCAGGTGTTTTTGCATATTTGCGAATGACCTTAACGGCTTTAGCGTGAGCAAACATACAAATTCTTGTTGCCTTTGGAATGTTTTGCAGACCGAACTTGAATGGAGCATGTACCATATAGCAATAGCCAAGCATAATAAAACATTGTGGCTCGTTCATCGGTATCCAATATGTAACCTTATCCGACAAGGCATCTACAACAATTTTTGTATATTTTTCAAAAAGCGGTATGATTTCTTCGCTTAAAAATCCGCCCTTTTGATGCACCCAAATCGGCAAATCCCAATGATAAATGGTCACAAGCGGTTCAATATTTGCTTTTCTTAATTCGTCAACCAAATTGATGTAAAAGTCTAAACCCTTTTGATTGATTTCGTTTTCTCTCGGCTGAATTCTTGACCAGCTTATTGAAAAACGATAGGATTTTAAACCCAATTCTTTCATCAAGGCAACATCTTCCTTAACTCTGTGAAAATGGTCGCAAGCTGTATGGCAATCGGCGCCTCCCTTTATTTTGCCATTTGGTGCCAAATCCCAAATACTCGGTGTTCTGCCGTCTTCGTTCCATCCGCCCTCAATTTGAGCCGAGGCAGTCGCTGCGCCCCATAAAAAATCATCTCTGAATTTGTTATTCATATTTCCTCCTTAAAATTTAATGAATACAAATCGAATTTTCCTTTTCCGAAAAATCGGATTGAAAGCTCTTGTTTGTTTTTGTTTTCAACTTGATAATTAAGTGCATCCTGCTTTGCACTGTAATTTATTCCTTTGCTGCTCCAATCGCTTAAATCATCAAGCGGCAAAAAAGGATTAAATACCTGCTTTTTCAAAACATCACCTCTTGACTTTTTCGCTGTGTTCGTTTACACTTTAATTATAGCAACACTGTGTCGTATTAACAATCATCAGTTTGCATAATAGTGGATTTAAAACCAACAAAAGCACAAAAAAGTGGTGGAATAATATGAATACTAAAAATAATCAACGCACAAGACTTTCAAAATTGCTTTTCAAAAATGCGTTGATGGACTTGCTCAAAGAAAAAGGCTCAGTAGCAAAAATCTCAGTAAGAGAACTTTGCGACCGAGCCGAGCTTAATCGTTCTACATTTTATGCACATTATAACGAGCCGAACGATTTGCTTATGGAAATCGAAACAGAATTGCTTGACGCAACCGAGGAGCATTTGAAAAAAATCGGCGAAGAAAATGACGCCGGAGCGCACAAATACATTTTATCGTTTTTACAATATATCAAGCAAAATGATAAACAATTCAGAACGCTTTTGATTGACTCTGCCGACCCTAAATTTCGTTCACGCTTTATGCAGCAGTCAATCATTCAGTTTGTCGAAAACCTTAGAATTGAACTTCCTAAAGAACTTGAACAGTACATTTTTTCGTATATTCTAAACGGCAGTACAGGAATTATTATTCAGTGGATACGCTCCGACTATGCAGTAAACGAAAACGAAATAGTTAATCTCTTGTTTTCAATCAACCAAAGTGCACTTGTAAATCTTAATTTGACGCCCAAACTGACGGCCACACGATTAGAAAACAATAAAAAATGAGCCAAGATTTCATCCAAAAACGCATCAAATATCAATTCAAAAAACTCAAAAGAAAATTGCCTTTTTTCTACTTTAGGCTTTTAGATTATTTGTCATCAACTCTTACAGTGGGGTACACTATATTTGATGAACTGTGTAGATATTACTTTGCTGTGCGTTTTCAAAGAATCTTTGAGTAATATCTATGTAACCTTTTTCTTCGAGTGACTTGAGCGTGTTTCTGCAAGTGGTCGGACACATATTGCACTTCTTCGCCATCTTCGGAACAGACCAAAAACTTACACCTTTACTGTCGCCAACCGAAACAAGAAAACAGTAAATCATAAATTCGTGCGGCGAAAAGTTTTCATCAAAGATTTTGTTTGGCATATAGTAAACCTTGCCGTCGGTTTTGTAATTTTTGTTTGCGTACATAATTTTTATCCTTTCTTAATTTGTTTTTGAATCCACAACTTGAATTCATCTTTCGGTACAACAATTCTTGTGCCGATTTTTATTTTTGGAAAACCTTTTTCGTTGACAAGCTCGTATGACCTTGTGCGAGATATTCCAAGCACCTTTGCAACCTGCGACACCGATAACATCATCGGTAGCTCATCAAAACTTTTGTAGCTTTCTTTCATTGTGCTGCCTCCTTTTGTATTATTCGAGAGATACTTTTTCGAAAAGTAAAGAGAGTAAAACCAAATTTGAAAACAAAAAATTCACCCATGAAAAAGTCCCTCTACTATACGGAGAAAAATTTCAATTTTGTTCGGGTGTTTTTCAAAATTCTTTACACCTTGTTTACATTTAATTTCACTATAGCAAAAAAATACCCCTCTATAATACGGAGAAAAATTCAAGTTTTGTTGATGTGTTTTGTAAGAAAATTTACAAATTATTTTATAAATACTAAAATCCTCACCGTATAAAGTAAGAATTTGTTCACAATTTGGATTTTATTGAATATTATTATCAAATATGATATAATAAAATGAATTGTTTTAACTTGATATGTTATCCGTTTTTCTGTACTGATTTTTGTACGTTGCAAATTTTTATATTGACTTATCTTTAATGCTGTAGGAGAATCATATTATGAAATTAATCAATAATGTTACCGAAACTTTGAAAGATGATTTATCCGTTGAGATTCATGAAGGAAGTAAACTGTCTATCGCTGCAGCTTGCTTTTCTATCTATGCCTTTCAAGAACTTAAAACGCAACTCACCTCTATTGATGAATTGCGTTTCATTTTTACAGCTCCGACTTTCGTAACAGAAAAAGCGAAAAAGGAAAAGAGAGAGTTTTATATTCCACGACTTAATCGTGAACGCAATCTGTATGGTACAGAATTTGAAATTAAATTAAGAAATGAACTTACTCAAAAAGCGATTGCAAGAGAGTGTGCAGAGTGGATTAAGAAAAAAGCTGTATTTAAATCTAACAAGAGCAATGAAGATATGATGGGCTTTATGAATGTTGATGACAAGAATTATATGCCTATCACTGAATTCTCAACTGTTGGATTAGGTTGTGAGAGAGGTAATAATGCCTACAATTATATTCAAAAAACAGAAGCACCTATGAGCTCGGCTTATTTGTCACTATTTGATCAACTTTGGAATGACAAGAGTAAGCTGCAGGATGTTACCGATGAAGTTATTGACAGCATTACAGCTGCTTACAATGAAAATGCTCCGGATTTTATTTATTTTGTTACACTCTATAATATCTTCAATGAATTTTTAGAAGATATTTCTGAAGATGAACTCCCTAATGAAGCAACCGGTTTTAAAGACAGCAAGATTTGGAGTATGCTGTACAATTTTCAAAAAGATGCCGCTCTTGCTATCATCAATAAACTTGAAAAATATAACGGTTGCATTCTTGCTGACAGTGTTGGTCTTGGTAAAACTTTTACAGCACTTGCAGTTATAAAATATTACGAAAGCAAGAATAAATCAGTGCTGGTGCTATGCCCTAAAAAATTAGCCAACAACTGGAACACATATAAAGATAATTACATTAACAACCCTATTGCGTCTGACCGCCTCGGTTATGATGTTCTTTATCATACAGACCTTAACAGAACACATGGACAGTCAAATGGTCTTGACCTTGATAGAATAAATTGGGGTAACTACGGTCTTGTAGTTATTGATGAATCTCATAATTTCAGAAACGGTGGTAAGATAGTTGAAAATCCGGATGAAGAAACAAAGGATAATCGCTATGTTACCTTGATGAAAAAAGTTATTCGAGCAGGCATAAAAACTAAAGTTCTTATGCTTTCGGCTACGCCGGTAAACAATCGCTTTAATGACTTGAAAAATCAACTTGCCCTTGCATATGAAGGACATACCGATTTCATTGACGAAAAGTTAAATACCAATCGCTCTATTGATGATATTTTCAAAAATGCACAAAGAGCTTTTAACACTTGGAGTAAGTGGGAACCATCTGATCGTACAACTGAAAACTTACTTAAAATGCTGGACTTTGATTTTTTTGAAGTCTTGGATAGCGTAACAATAGCCCGTTCAAGAAAACATATTCAAAAATACTATGACACAACTGATATAGGAACTTTCCCAATAAGATTAAAACCTTTATCGCCGAGACCGCATTTGACTGACTTGAAAACTGCAATAAATTATAATGAAATTTTCGAGCAGCTTATGCTTTTAACATTGACTATATACACTCCGACGCACTATATACTTCCGAGCAAAATGGACAAGTATGCAGAACTATACGAAGATAACAAAGTCAATGTAGGCTTTACTCAGGCAAACCGTGAGCAAGGTATCCGTCGTTTGACAGCTATCAATTTGATGAAGCGTATGGAAAGCTCCGTATATTCTTTCAATCTAACATTAAAGAGAATAAAAGATTTGATTGAAAGTACGATTGAGACGATTGACAGATTTAATAAGCAATCTGCACACGAAATTGAATTAACAGATATATCTAATATGGATGAGTTTGACGATGAGGACCAAAATACAGACGACCTGTTCTCTTTTGGCAGAAAGATAAAAATCGACCTTGCCGATATGGACTATTTAACTTGGAGAAAAAGCCTTGTAAAAGATGCAGAAGTTCTTGAACTCTTAACTGTTATGGTTGGTGACATTACGCCGGAACACGATTCAAAATTACAAGAACTTTATAAAATTATAGATAAGAAAATATCTAACCCGATTAACAAAGGCAATAAAAAGATAATTATTTTTACTGCGTTTGCAGATACAGCAGGATATTTATATGACAATGTAAGCGAGTATGTCAAATCAAAATATGGACTTAATACTGCAATGGTATCAGGCTCAGTAGACGGTCGTACCACTTGCCCTAAGCTTCGTGGAGACTTAAATACTGTACTGACCTGCTTTTCTCCAATTTCAAAGGGCAGAGATTTATTTGAGAACATTCCAAAGGAAGATATAGATATTCTAATTGCAACAGACTGTATTTCAGAAGGTCAAAACTTGCAAGATTGCGATTATCTGATTAACTACGATATTCATTGGAATCCGGTTCGTATTATTCAGCGTTTTGGTCGTATTGACCGTATCGGAAGTAAAAATAAGTATATCCAGCTTGTCAATTTCTGGCCTGATGTAACCCTTGATGATTATATCAATTTGAAAGCCAAAGTTGAAACTCGTATGAAAATAGTAAATATTACTTCAACCGGTACGGGTGATGATAATCCTTTAAGCGATGAAGAAAAAACTGATCTTGAATACAGAAAAGCACAACTCGAAAAACTGCAAGAAGAAGTTGTTGATATTGAAGATATGACAACCGGCATTTCAATAATGGATTTAGGTCTTAATGAATTTAGGCTTGATTTGCTTGAATATATAAAGAACCACCCTGATATTGAAAAAGCTCCGTTTGGACTTAATGCAGTTGTTCCGGCAAATGAGGATGCACCTGCCGGTGTAATATTTGTTTTGAAAAATCGCTCCGATAGCGTAAATATTGATAATCAGAACAGACTTCACCCATTCTATATGGTGTATATCAGTAATGATGGAGAAGTTATTTGCGACCACTTATCTCCGAAGGATATGCTCGATAAAATGCGTTTTCTTTGTAAGGGCAAAACTGAACCTATACCTGAGGTTTATAAGCAGTTCAACAAAGAAACTCGTGACGGTAAGGATATGTCGAAATTCTCTGAACTGCTCGGAGAAGCGATTGCATCCATTATGGAAGTCAAAGACGAAAGCGATATAGACAGTTTTTTAGGTGGCAGTCAAGTTAGTTTTTTGTCTAATGAAATTAAAGGCTTGGACGATTTTGAACTTATTTGCTTTTTAGTTGTAAAATGAGGTGAAAATTATGCTTAGTTTACCGAAAGCAACGGAAATGAGTAAACAGCTTCCGAAAAAGGCTATATATGCAAAATTTCAAATGAATACAGCGGCAAAAGAGAAGATTGACGCAGATATTTCAAGAATAACTATCGTCAATGAAATAACGCCGAATAAGGTTAATATTCCTGCCGGTGATGAAGTGAAAAGTTTTTTTGTTTTGCTCGTAACCTTAAAAAGAAAAGAGTTTGATGAAAAGACCATTGCAACACTGTCGAAGCTGATACCGCAGAATATTTTGTTTGTGCTTGAATGTGGTAATGAAAGCGAACTTGCTATTTATCACACCAAGTTAATGCAGACAGATTGGATGCCTACAACGGAACAAAAGGTTGAGCTTAAAGGCTTAAACCTTGATAAAGTGTGGGAAAACTTGATAAGAAGTTTGGAGTGTGGAGTTTGGAACGATAAATTATCGCTCGACGAAAATATTGCACTTCACGAAAAACAAGAAAAACTCGAAAAAGAAATTGCAAAACTTGAAAAGCAGGCACGGGCTGAAAAGCAACCGAAAAAGAAGTTTGAGCTTGTGCAGCAGATTAAGATGCTGGAAAGGAGAATCAACTGAGATGGAAAAACTTGTTGATTTGCTTAAGATTATAGCTGAAAAACACCTTGCCCAGACCGTGGCTTCCATTGCACTTGCAATCCTTGGTGTGGCTTTTCTTCCGAACCTTTTGGATATGACCAATAAGGTTGGGAAAACACTGTATGGTGTGTTGATTTTCTGCTTGGGGTTTCTATTGATCCAGGGCACAAAACAGATCTACACTATCGCCAAAAACAAGGCGGCAGAAAAGAATAAAAAGCGTCTCTCTGATGAGCTGAGGAAAAGAGAAGCCGATGAAAATGAAGCAGAAACAATAGAACGGTTATGGGACTATGTTGACTCACTGGGACTACAGGATAGGCACTACCTTTCAGAATTTCTGAAGACCGATAATCAGCCGATAGAGGTTATGAGCGAAGCGTTTGTATTCGGATTACTTGCAAACCGTAATATTGTGGCTTGCACGGATAAAAAACGAAAATGTGCTCCAGCACCAAACCGGAAAGTTGAGTTTGAAGGACATCTTGTTTTCCCTCCACCGGATGCGCCGTATATTTCCTATCCTACTTCAACTAAGCTATACCGCCTAAAAGATGATTTCTTCAAACTGCTAAAACACTCATATGATAAATATGGAAAAATATCACATTTCGATACGGAGGAAAAAGATAATGGACAAGCTCAAGATGCAGACAGCGAATAAGGCTGATGAGAATTTTAAAAAGTTAGCGGAGATGTTCCCTAATGCTGTAACGGAAGCGATTGACGAGAATGGCGAAGTGGTTCGTGCTATTGATAAGGACGTGCTTATGCAGGAAATTTCCTGCAAGGTCGTTGACGGTAACGAAGAACGCTATCAGTTTACTTGGCCTGACAAGAAAAAGTCTGTTCTTCTTGCTAATGCACCTATCAATAAGACCTTGCGTCCTGTTCGAGATGATGAAACAACTCCAACTGGAGCAGACAGTGAGGGAAAACCATATTGCAGTAGTGGCAGCGTGAATTTTGATAATACAGAAAATCTTTATATTGAGGGCGACAATCTTGAAGTGTTGAAGCTGTTGCAGGAAACATATCTTGGCAAAATCAAGATGATTTACATTGATCCACCGTACAACACCGGCAACGACTTTGTGTATGAGGATGATTTCGCTCAAAGTACAGATGAATACCTTGCTAACAGCGGACAATACGATGATGAGGGCAACCGTCTTGTCAAAAATCTTGACAGCAATGGTCGCTTTCATACGGATTGGCTTAATATGATTTATCCGAGATTGAAGTTGGCAAAAGATTTACTTTCGGATGATGGTGCTATTTTTATTTCTATTGGTGACGAAGAATTATATAATTTACAAAAGGTATGTGATGAAATTTTCGGCAACAGAAACTATATAGCTAATCTGATTTGGCAATCCACACCGGGGTCTAATACTGGAGAGGACTTAAAAACCGTAACCGAAAATATTTTAGTGTATTGCAAAAATAGAGAACAGTGTAAATTTTCTGCACTTACAATAACAAGTAATGAAAAATATACAAATTCGGATGAATATTTTGAAAAAAGAGGCGGTTATGTTTTAAATAAACTTGATAGAAGAATGACGGGAACACATTATTCAGAGGCACTTAATTATGCGATAAAATTGCCTGATGGAACAAATTTATTCCCCGGTAGCACTACTGAAAAACAAGAACATTGGAATTGGCGATGGTCTAAATCAAAAGTTGAATGGGGCATAAAAAATGGATTTATTGTAATGAAAAAGAATGATAATGGTTGGGCAATTTATTTTAAACAATATGAAAAAGTAAATAACGATGATAAACCTATTGTTCGTACAGTGCCATATCAAAATCTTATAAATATAGAAGGGGCAAATTCTGCAAGAGGTACTCGGGAAGTAATGAATTTATTTGATGGCAAATATTTTGACTATCCTAAACCGCTTAGCTTGATGAAATATATTCAAAATATGTTATTACATAAAGAGGATATTATATTAGATTTTTTCTCAGGCTCTGCAACAACTGCTCACGCAGTAATGCAGTTAAATGCCGAAGATGGCGGACACCGTAAATTTGTTTTAGTACAGCTACCTGAGGAAACTGATACAAAAAGTGAGGCTTATAAAATCGGATATAAAAATATTTGCGAAATTGGCAAAGAGCGTATTCGCAGAGCTGGTAATAAAATATTAGAAGAAGCAACTCAAGAAACTGTTGACATTGCAAAATATGGTGAATCATATGAAGTAGATGAAATAATGAATAAATATAAGAATCTTGATGTTGGTTTCCGTGTATTGAAGTGCGACAGTTCTAATATGAAAGATGTGTACTATAACCCTGCCGAGTATGAGCAGTCGCTTTTCTCTCGCCTTGAAGATAACATTAAAGAGGACAGAACTCCGGAGGATTTGTTATTCCAAGTTATGCTTGACCTCGGAATTTTGCTTAGCAGCAAAATTCAAGTTAGGAGTGAGAAAGTAGGAATGAGGAGTTATTCTTACTTTGATGTTGAGAATGGTTATTTGATTGCTTGCTTTGACAAAAACATTGATGAAGAAGTCATCACGGCAATTGCCAAACAGAAACCCTACTACTTCGTAATGCGTGACAGCTCTATGGCAAACGATAGTGTCGCAACTAACTTTGAACAGATTTTTGCCACTTACAGCCCTGACACAGTAAGGAAGGTGCTGTAATGAAATTTATTGACTATTTCAAAGCCAACAAAGGATTAATCATAAGTTTAATTATAATCTTTATGATTTCTGTTTTATCAGTTTCTTTGATAGCAGTAAAATGTGATTCTGATGTTTTCGGTGGATGGGCAAGCATGATTGCAGGCATTATGACTTTTATTGGTGCTACAGTATTGTCTCTTTCAATGATGTTCAATACTTGGAAGAACGAACAAATTCAAGCCGAGCAAGAAAAAATTAATGTTAATGTGTCAACTGATTTTGATATTTCTAATGGTAAATTGGAACTTTTTGCAAATAAAAAAATACCAAAAGAATATTGTTGTATGCAATCTATAAAAAACAAAAAATATAATGTTTCATTTAATGAAGCAAGTTTTAACTATTTGAAAGTCATGATTGAAAATGATAATTTAATTGTGCCTATAAAAGCAAAAGTTGTTGATATGTACGAGTGCATCAGTACAAAGCCATGGAGAATACTAAAACATGTAGATTGTTCTATAATAAAGTATAAAAAAGATTCGGAAAATTTTAAAAGGTACGAACAAAGTGCTGATTTTTTTGTGGGATTTAGTGGAAAAAAATTTCCGGAAAAAGACGATGACATTGAAACTAAAATCTATTTGATTGCTATAGAATTATTTGATGCAAAAGGAAAGCAATCTTATTTTCTTGTTGAATTTAATTTTTTAAAAACTGGTTCATTTGCAATTAATTATGATTATATTTCTCCTGATAAGTATAATGAATTTAAAAATGGGGAAACAAAATTGAATGTTATGCGAAGTAAGAAAGCTTCAATTTTTGACTATGAAGTGAAAGTGGATTAATTATGAAATTTAATTTTAAGATACAACAATACCAAACGGACGCAGTCGACGCAGTTGTAAAAGTCTTTAACGGACAAGGCTTTCACGATAAAATCAACTATATTCGTGATTTGGGAAATACTGAACAGAATCTTTCTTCTCAAGTATCATTTGATGAAAACGAAATAATGGATGATACAGGATACAAGAATGAACTTGTTGAGCTTTCTGACGAACAACTTTTGCAAAATATTCAAAATTTACAAAGCCAAAATAACATTAAACTTTCTCCGTCCCTTGTAAAAGATTTGGGCAGATGCAGTCTTGATATTGAAATGGAAACAGGTACCGGTAAAACCTATGTGTATATCAAGACTATGTTTGAGTTGAACAAGAAATATGGCTGGAGCAAGTTTATCGTGGTTGTTCCAAGTATTGCTATTCGTGAGGGTGTAAAGAAATCCTTTGAAATTACCGTAGATCACTTTATGGAATACTATGGCAAAAAGGCACGATGTTTTGTTTATAACAGTTCAAACCTGAACCAGCTTGATAATTTTTCATCGAGTTCGGGCATAAATGTAATGATTATCAATACGCAGGCTTTCGCTTCTTCTCTGAAAGAGGACGGCAGAAGCAAGGAAGCCCGTATTATTTACTCAAAGCGTGATGAGTTTGGTTCTCGCCGTCCGATTGATGTAATCAAGGCTAACAGACCGATTATCATTCTTGATGAGCCACAGAAAATGGGCGGTGCAGTTACACAAAAGGCTTTGAAAAATTTCAATCCTCTTTTTACGCTCAATTATTCTGCTACTCACGCAAAGCATCATAACCTCATTTATGTTCTTGATGCTTTAGACGCATTCAATAAAAAACTCGTCAAGAAGATTGAAGTCAAAGGATTTGAGGTTAAGAATTTTAGAGGTACTGACAGTTATTTATATCTTGAACAGATTGTGCTTTCAAGTAAAAAGCCACCTATGGCAAAAATCGAGCTTGAAATCGGATATAAAAAATCCATTAACCGTGAATCCCGTATTCTCGGTGTGGGAAATGATTTGTATTATGTTTCACAAGAAATGGAGCAGTACAAGGGATATACAATTTCAGAAATTGACCCACTTCGTGGAACAGTGACATTTACAAATGGCGAGGTTATCAAAGCCGGAGATGTTGTCGGTGATGTGTCTGAAAAAGATATGCGCCGTATTCAGATTAGAGAGACTATTCTTTCTCACTTTGAAAAAGAAGAAAAGCTCTTTAATATGGGTATTAAATGTCTTTCTTTGTTCTTTATTGATGAGGTTGCAAAGTATCGTCAATATGACGAGAACGGCGATGAAGTGCTTGGCGAGTACGGTGTTATGTTTGAGGAAGAGTATTTGAATGCTCTTAATGACTATACGACCTTGCTTGATACACCGTATCAAAGATACTTGAAATCTACTTGCAGTGATGTGAGTGCGGTACATAAGGGCTATTTCAGTATTGATAAAAAGACTGGACACAGTATTGACAGTAAGCTCAAAAGGGGCAGTGAATTTTCTGACGATATTTCGGCTTATGACCTTATTTTGAAGAACAAGGAACGCTTGCTTTCCTTTGACGAACCGACAAGATTTATTTTCTCTCACTCTGCGCTTCGTGAAGGCTGGGACAACCCGAATGTATTTCAAATTTGTACCCTTAAACATTCCGACAGTAACACTGCAAAACGCCAAGAGGTTGGTCGTGGATTGCGTTTGTGCGTAAATCAAAACGGTAATCGTATGGATGTTGAAAGCTGTGGTGCTTCGGTACACGATATTAACACTCTTACTGTTATTGCAAGTGAAAGCTATAAAACTTTTGTTACGGATTTGCAGTCGGATATCAAAACTGTTTTGTATGACAGACCGACTGTTGCGACGAGTGAGTACTTTAAGGGTAAATGCATTAATGTTGACGGTGTATCTACGATTATTGATGACGATACAGCAAATGCCATTGAATTTTATCTTATTCAGAACGGTTATGTCGATATGAAGCGTAAGGTTACGGACAAATACCGTCAAGATATAAAAAGCGGAACTGTTGCTGAGTTTCCTGATGAATTGAAACCGATGACAGACGGCATACATACGCTTATTCAAGCTGTTTATGATGATAGTGTCCTCAAGGATATGTTTACAGACGGACACGAAACAAAGGTTAAAGATAACCCGCTTAACGAAAACTTTGCCAAGAAAGAGTTTCAGGCTTTATGGCATGAGATTAACCACAAGTACGCTTACACAGTTGAGTTTGATAGCGACGAGCTGATTAAGAAAGCAATCGCACATATTGATGAAAAACTTTTTGTTTCAGAGCTTCAATACACCGCTACCATCGGTCGTCAGAAAGCAGAAATGAATGAGTATGAGGTTGAGCGTGGAGCTTCATTTACTGGCGAAAAAACAAGAACGCAGACTCTTAAACACGCTGAAACAAGTCAGATTAAATACGACCTTATCGGTAAGGTTGCAGAAGGTACCACGCTTACCCGTAAGACTGTATCTGCAATTTTACAGGGTATTCGTATTGATAAGATTCATATGTTTAAGAATAACCCAGAGGAATTTATCTCAAAGGTTATCAGACTTATCAATGAGCAGAAAGCTACAATGATTGTTGAGCATATTTCCTATGACACAATCGAGGGTGAGTATGACAGTAATATCTTTACAGCCGAAAAGAACACACAAAGCTTTGACAAAGCATTTCTCGCAAAGAAAGCTATTCAAGATTATGTGTTCACAGATGGCTCTGCGGAAAAGAGCATTGAAAGAAAATTTGCAGAGGATTTGGATGCAGCGGAAGAAGTATGTGTATATGCAAAACTTCCGAGAACATTCCAAATTCCTACTCCGGTAGGTAATTATTCTCCGGACTGGGCAATCGCTTTTTATGAGGACAAGGTTAAGCATATTTTCTTTATTGCCGAAACTAAAGGCACAATGGAAAGTCTCGAACTTAGACCGATTGAGCAGGCTAAGATTTCTTGTGCCAAAAAGCTGTTCAACGAAATGTCTAACAGCAAGGTGGTTTACCACGATGTTGACAGCTATCAGAGCTTGCTTAATATTATTGAATTTATATAGATAGGTAAAAAACGCATATTGGAAAGGTGTTGAGAGATATGACAAATGATAAAGTAGTATTGCTTGAAATGAATATAGAAAACAATAAATGCGTATTTCCCAGCACCATTTCCGATGCACTTATAGACGCAAATAATGAAAGAATTAAGCTTGAAGAACAGTTAAACGAAACGCTTGATATAATAAAAGATCTTACCCCGGAATGTGATAAATATGACTACATATTAGCTGCCTGTTCGGGGGCTTTGTGTGGTTTGATTGATATTTTTCTTGTGGGCAAACCGGGCGAATCACCATTGGGAGAAATTACCGACAAGTGGTTTGCTGATAGAACGGTGGACTTTGCAAAGTATTGTGGCTTTTCAGGTGATGATAATTCTTTATCTTCTGCTATTGGCTATCTTGAAAGGAAATTTAAGATACCATATGACCAAAGCGTTGGAGGTGAAGTGTTCCGGGAATTGATAAACCTGACCCCAAGTAATCATCATTTCAAGTCATTAGGTCATAATCCGACCTTATTAGGATTGTTCTTTTCAATTCTTAATCAGTTTAATAATACTTCGGATTTTGTATCAGATGGAAGGCATATTTCTCTTAAGAATTCTGATAGCCATTTTGAACTTAGAGGGCACAACGTTCCCAGCAAGATATTCTGCGGCATTGCTAACTGGATTGGACACTTGATTTCAGATGTATCCGGTTCATCAAGTAGCAAAGGTAGAGGAATGGGAATACCTTCTCCTATTTTAGCTTGGAGCAATGATATAATTGTTATAAGGGAAATTATAGAGGAAAAGCAGAAGATTCCTATTTCGGAATTTGCTAAATCATTCGCTGAACTTGCTGTGAAAATGTTTGAAAAGGGATATGATGTCCGTTTTCAAACTGCACAAGCTATACCGGTTTTTATCAACGAAATGGTTGTTAGGTTGCTCTACTCTATAAGACGACTTATCAAATGTTTCATTACTATTCCGAAAGAAGAGAGAAGTTTATCGCTACTTTGGAAATCTTGTGAGCCGTTTTCTAATGCTACGGTTAAACGAATGTTGACCGTTGCACATGGTACATTCTGTTTGATAGACATCGGAGATGCGTCTATTAGAGCGATAGCAACAGGTGCAGGTTCTTTTAACATTACAGAGTTTCTCTTGCGATTTAATGTTATAGGTATTGGTCGTTTTACAATTTCACTTTATGGTGAAGTAAAGCGCGGAGTACAGTTAAAAGAATCAAATGCCGAAGCCGTATTCATAAAACGAGAAATATTTATTGTTGATGACTATATAGAGGGTTTAAAAGAACTTTCTGAAGCATATAACGATAAAGATTTGCTTTCTTTTGTGGACGACTTTCAGAAATGTAATCTATATAAAGATGCTTTTGTAAAGTCTGTGCAACTTGCTAAATTGCGTAATGTGCCAGATGAAAAATCGGTAAAGTCAAAAGCAGAAATAGACAATTACTTTCAAGGAGGTTCTGTATGCACAACAGAAAAAAATCAAAATTAAAATTAGCACAAGACGAGGCTCAAGCCGCTATAAACGAAACTAATAAAAAGATAGAAGAATTGGGTAAACGCTCTAATGACTTGTGTAATGAATTGAATAATATACAGGAACTTTTCGATGAGATTCGCAATATCCCTACCGATAAAAAAATAGAGTGCGAAAAGTTAAAGAAAATTCGCTTACACTGGAGGCAACAGGCTGAAAAAATCGAAAAAGATTACAGAGAAGCAGCCGCAAAAAACGCAGGTGCAGGAGCTGCCGGTGTTGGTGTAGGCGTTGCAGTTGTAGCACTTGGTCCTGCAATCGCCATGGGTATAGCAACTACATTCGGTGTTGCATCGACCGGAACGGCAATTTCAGCACTTAGTGGAGCGGCGGCAACAAATGCCGCTTTAGCTTGGCTTGGTGGCGGAGCACTTGCTGTAGGTGGCGGTGGAATGGCGGCAGGTAATGCTTTTCTTGCTCTTGCAGGTCCGGTTGGATGTGCGATAGCAGCAGTGGCTCTTGTTGCAAGTGGACTGATCTTTTGGAAGTCTGCAAATGATAAGAAAAAAATTGAGGATATCTTTACGCTGATTAGCAAGAGAGATGTTAAGTCATACAAGCTTGCAATAGTTGAACTGAGCGAGCGTACTTCAAGAATAGATAATGAATGTAGATTGCTTAAAGAAGCCGTTTCTAAAATAAAGGATTTCGGAACAGATTATGATGCAATGACAGAAGCACAGCAGTATGAACTTGGAACTTATCTTAACCTTATGTTGTCGTCAACCCAGTTACTTGTAAACCCTATAAAGGGATTATTACCTAAATTCGGTGACAACGAATTCGATATGTACATTTCTTGGCAAGAAAGAAAAGCAGACACTCAAGTGTGTAATGATTATAAGCCGCTAATAATTTCATTAGCAAATCTTCTTTATAAGATTGATCTAGATGATAAAGGCAAGAAGCTTTTGTATAAGACTTTCAAAAAGAATAAAAAAATGCTTAAGGCTTTGAACCTGAAAAAGAAAGATTTTTCAATGAAAATTATAGAAACGGTTGATGAAGCTTTGCAATATAAATATCAGTTAAAAGAAATGTAATTTACGAGTATTACAATAAATTTTTGCGTTTTACAAGGTTAGCAAATAAAATTTGATTATTGGACGTGTTCTATAAAATGAGGTTCGATTGAATGGACGATAATGAAATTAAAAGGCGGCTTGCCGGTCGTGCCGCAGAGTATATGATGTTTAGTGACGATGAAGAAGATACCGAAGTTCCGGCAGAAATTTCATCATCCGATAGTGTCCTAATTCGTTTAACACATAAGGTGAGCGTATATACTAATCATTAATTTGAATTCTAATCAAAAAAATGTTATAATAAACACATAAATCTTACGAGAACTTTAGTTTTTAGATGTGCAATATGGCGCTTGAAAATATCGATAAAATGCCTAAAACTACTTTCAAGGCTGAAAAATTATAAATTTCATACCGAAATGGTTTTACTATTATTTGTCACTATTTCTTGCAGTGGGGTGCATTATATTTGCGTTCTAAATATAGTTCATTTTTCAAGAGCATCAAAAAAGCATCAATTTTCAACAAAAACTATAAAGATAAAAATGAACAGCACTTTCAAATCCTGAAAGTGCTGTTTTTATGCGGAATTTGAGGGGGGACTGTATTTCAACACGCGGCTTAACTGAAAGCGTGCTTTTCGCTCCAAAACCGCGTGCCGAGGGTTCAAGTCCTTCTGCCCCTGCCAAAAAGAAACAGTCACCGTTTTGGTGACTGTTTCTTTTTTGTTAGACAAAACTTGTCCGAGGCACGCGCGT
>ULPQ01051946.1_pt1 | contig 17226 bp, 10 predicted proteins | sample 1953571 | NCBI WGS metagenome assembly ULPQ01 (sample SAMEA4835631, study PRJEB28245) | human gut metagenome | biome: gut microbiome; material: fecal sample | place: Denmark | collected 2008 | reverse complement strand
TTTTGTTTAATCTAATACTGACTTCGGGGGCTTATCGGTAGTTAGGAGGTTTGACTATGATTTTTTCCATTTTAAAATTCTATATAAATTTTCAATTATAGATATTATAAGTTTAATATAAAAACAGTAACGAAGAACCTATTTCCTAAATATAAGAAAAGAGATCCTTCGCTACACCCTCATACCTTAAAAATACTACTTTAGATCCCCCAATGCATATTAGGAGCATTTCCCATTTCCAATACCAATACTCCTCCATTCATAATATCTTGATAATCCAAGTAACATTGAGAGTATTCCTTTCCATTCAAACGAGCAGACTGTATATAAGTATTAGAGGTTGAATTATTGTGTGCTTTGATGACAAATGTTTTATTATCTCCTACCTTAATTGTTATCTCGTTAAACAACGGAGAAGTTATCTCATAACGAGTATCTCCTGGACAAATAGGATACAAACCACATGCCGATAATACATACCATGCAGACATTTGTCCGGCATCTTCGTTACCTACCAATCCCTCCACTTTATCATGGTAAGCATGTTCGCAAATAAACCTAGACCAATATTGTGTTTTCCAAGGTTCTCCTAATCTATTATATAAAAAGGGAACATGATGAACTGGTTCGTTGGCATGATTGTAATATACATTCCACAAAAAATTGTGAGGTGTATGGGCAAACATACTATCAAGATCAGCTACGGTTTGCTGAATACCTCCCATCAACTCTACCATACCTTCTATGTCGTGCGGTACAAACCAACCTTGTTGCAGTTCATTGCACTCAGTACAACCATACCCTTCCTGCAATTTTCCTCTTTGGGGCCATTTTATAAACGAACCGTCTTCTTTTCTCGGACGGAAGGCATGTTTTTCCTTATCGTACAAATTCTTATAGGAACGGGAAAGTTTCAAATACTTAACCATATCCTCTGTTTTGCCTAAATCTATGGCCATACGTGCCATACACCATTCCGTATAAGCATACTCTAAGGTTTTTGAAATACTATAAGGAGTATAGCCTCGCTCAATATTGCCAAAAAGGCGTGCTGTATTGTCAGCGTAGGTATAAGCCTTTTCCTTATCCCCTTTAAATATACCCTTTACCCACGCATCGGCCAATACTGAAAGCGCAGGATTACCCAACATACACCCACTATATGCATTCAGGAGCTCAAAGCGCTCATAATAGTGATTACCACTTTCTTCAGCTAAGGTCGTCAAAGACATCAGCAGGTCATTAACCACTTCGGGATTAATGATGCTTTGTAAAGGCATTTGACTGCGAAATACATCCCAACCGCTAAACACGGTCCGTTTAGTAAAGCCAATCGATGTATGTATCTTTCCATCTCCTCCAATATAATGTCCGTCTACATCTGTAAAATTTCTAGGATCAATCATTGTATGATATAGAGCTGTATAAAAGATACGCTTTTGTTCTTCCGTACCACCTTTTACTCGGATAGTTGCCAGCATATCATTCCATTGCTTTTTAGTAGTCTCCTTTACGACATCAAAATTCCAGTCCGCAATTTCTTGCTCTAGATTTTTACGTGCCCCTTCTATACTGACGAAAGAAATCCCCGATTTAAACAAAATCTGCTCATTTTCCTTTGTCTCAAAGTTAGCAAAGAATCCGATGTGCTTTCCTTGGAATTCTTTTTTATCTTGTATGATCTGCGCTTGGGATGTAAGTTTTTGAAATTGAGCACTTTCTACAAATTCACGTTTGCGCGAAATTCCTGAAGGAATTTCAACATTCCAAAATCCATAATCTGTCAATGGCTTTGAAAACTGAGCATGGAAATAGACTGTATATCTGGCATTACCATCCCCGTTTCCCCAACCACCACCTTCTGGTGTACATTCCATACGACCTTCGATTGTGTAGTCATCAACCACCTTTACAAATTGGAAGGTAGACGTGCCACCAACGCGACGAGCCAAGTCTATCTGTATTCGAGATTCCTTACTCTTCGGATAAGTAAAACGTAGCATACCACTATGCTCCATAACCGTAGCCTCTGTTTGTACACCATAATCGGGCAAATATACACTATAATAACCAACAGAAGCCTTCTCTGATGCCTTATCATACCGAGTGCGATAACCCTTCACTCCATTCTCTTTTCCAGAATTAGTATACATTTTACCTACCGTTGGCATTACTAACAAATTACCAAGATCTCCATACCATCCCACACCACTCATTTGGGTAAAAGCAAATCCTTCAATAGTTTGATGTTCATAGCTATATCCCGAACCATTGTCTCCTCCGGTAATAGTATTGGGGCTTATTTGTACCGCACCAAACGGATAAGTCGCCCCAGGAAAGGTCTTTCCTAATCCATGAAAGGCTCCCGCAGCTTCGGTATTCGTACTAGCCCCAATAAAAGGATTTACATACCCGGCCAGTTCCTTGTCACTATCTGTTCCGCCACAAGCATAACACAAGACTCCTGTCCAGAACAAGATTACTTTCCACTTTTTGTTGTATATCCTCATTAACATTCTAATCAAAGACAAATTGTGATACCTTTTATCATTTTTCTTGAATCAGCACACAAGCTCCACCTCCTGCTGCAAGCTCTAGTTTTAGCACAGTGTTACAATCCACACTTTCTTCAACGGATTGGTAAGATTCACGATTAACAAAATAGTGTGCATCTTCACCATCTTTGGTTATCTGCGCAATAAATTTTCCTTTAGGTAAGAAAGACAAAGGAATTTCCACTGTGCGTGCCAATTCATTGGTAACTGCACCTATTAGCCAAGCTTCTTGGGTTTGACGCATCATAACAATATATTCTCCAATTTCGCCAGCCAAAGTCTTACTTTCTACCCAGGGCATCTTCTGTGCACTGATAAAGCGAAGTAACTCGGGATATTTCTTATAATATTCAGGTATATCTGGAAGAATGGTTACACCTGAGAAGGTGATCAATGTTCTAGCCGCCTCAGATGTTACAGTTGAAGGAACAGGCAAGTTACAATCTACACGAGTCGTTTTTCCCGGGCGTAAATCAAACATACCGTTGTTCATATCCAGCGGACCTGCTAGCATATTCACAAATACGGAAGTACAGAAAGTTTCCGGAACAAACACATGATAACCGTCCAATTGCGCATGACAGTATTCTCTGGTAACAGCATTAGGCCATGTCCGCATTTGTCCATAAGGGTGAACTGGATTATCGTGGTAGTCTACCAATAAATGATTCTCGGCACACAGACGCGTTACAGTTTGTGTCCATTTATTTTTTTCTTCTTGAGTACCGGTCATAAAACCATATTTTACACCGACAGCTCCCCATTTTCTATATTGTTTCAAAGTTTCTTCAATGGGATATTGTTTTCCTCCAACATCATTTAAATACAACCAAATACCTACACCCTTTTGTTTACCATATTCTATAAGTCTACGTACATCATTCGCCTTATCACCATTAATAGGATCAGAATCTGTGGCAAATTCAGGACCATACCAATTAGCATCCAATACAAGATAGGCAAATCCTTGTTCAGCCGCAAAGTCCACAGCACGAACCCAAGAAGGATAAGACATCTCATATCTAAACCCATCTATTTCTGCACCATTCATACGCCAATCCCATAAAGCAATACCCGGTTTTACCCATGAAAAATCATATTTAGGATCTGGTTCAGGATTAAGTAACTCTACAAGATGAGAATCTACCAATGTACCAGGAGTGGTGCCATACATGATAACACGCCATGCTGAACTATAATTTGGATGTAACTTTCCTGGTGTAGATATTACAGAATAGGCTATCTCACCCTTTTTCGAGAATAAACGCAACGGTTCTCCTTCTTGCAAATAAGCCTCATGAAGAGCCATATAATTATGGTCATCAGCTTTAATTGTAACAACCGGAAGTCTCTCACCGTTACTATCTGTAAGCTTTTCAGGACCAATATTATGTTCTTCGCCATTATAGCTCCATGCAGTATAATCATCAGCAAAGTTATATGTAGTACATTCCATAGGCTCTCTTTCTAGTTTACTATTCCCGGTAGGAATCTCATAACGAAAAGCAACTCCATCATTGTAAACACGAACTACTACAAGAAGTTTCTCCAAGCCATCCACGGCCGTACTACTTATCGTGAAAGTCTTTTCATTAAAATGATCATTTACTATAGCTCTCTTTCCCCATACTGGTTTCCAAATATCCCGTACTTGACGTTCATTAGTCTCTTCAATACTACATTCAGTAATTGTTAAAACATTGTTATTCTTAAATTTAATACCCAATGATGAATTGTTAATCAACTGTTTATTATTAGCTTTAAAAGCATAAACAGGTTCACCTTTTTCACTTTTATAAATAGTAAACTCTAACTTTCCATCCGGAGATTTGACCGTATTCGATACAAGGGAAGAGGAACATCCTGTTACAACAAATGCTAAAATACAGATATATATCTGAAATAGTAGTAATAAGTAATATCTCATTATTTAATATATTTAATTGATTATTATTCAGAACAAAACTCTAGTACTCCACCTTTAAAAATATCTTGAATAGAGATAAAAGGCTTTTCCAAAAGTTTTCCATTCCAATACACTCGCAATAAGTAATCTTTTTTATTCAATTCTGGAGCTTTGATTAACAATTTCTTACCATCTCGTAGCTGCAGGATTATCTCTTTAAAATGAGGTATACCCAATGCATACTCACCTGATGCCGGAGTAAGCGGATAAAAGCCCAATGAACTGAATAGATACCAAGCTGACATTTGTCCACAATCGTCATTACCAGATAAACCATCAGGCTTATTCTTGTAATGTTGTTTTATTATCATTGGAATACGGTTCTGCACTTTATCAAGCTTGCCACAACAATCATATAAGTAAGCGAAATGATGTCCGGGTTCATTATCATGACGATAATGCCCTTCATCAAAGTTTTTGTCTAGCTCCTTACAAAATACATCCTCCCCACCCAGAAGATGAATCAGATCAGGTATATTTTGCATAACGCAGAAACGGTATGTCCAGCGTCCACCTTCAGTAAATCCCTCTTCTATATCTGCCCAGCTACCATTATTATGTCGTGCTTGAAAAAAACCTGTCTGTGGATTGTACAGATTCAAATAGTTGCGTGAGCGTTTCATTAAGATATGATAATCTTCCTCATGTCCCAGTTTTTTTGCCATTTGGGCTACACAATAATCATCCATAGCAAACTCCAATGTGCGTGATACAGACTCTGTTGTCTTGTCTGCAGCAACATAACCTAAATCCAAATACTCTTTCAGACCTCCACGAGCCTCGTATGAACCGTTCCAATAATGTCTGTCTCCCCAACGATAGTCATCACGTGGTGCTTGAAAAGCATCCTTGCGGATAGCTTCATAAGCTTTTTCTACATCATAATTACGAAATCCGTTGACATACGCATCAGCAATAACAGCATCAGCATGTGTACCAATCATGATGTTTGTGTAAGAAGGATTAGGCCATTTAGGCAGCCAACCACCTTCATTATACATTTGTATCAACGCTGTAATCATATCATCTACCCGTTGAGACTGTGTCAATTGAAGCCAAGGGTGCTGTGCACGGAATGTATCCCACAGTGAATACGCATTGTATGAAATGCCTTTGTGAATTTTATCATCAAATGGGCTGTAGTAGCGGCCGTACTCAGAAAATTCACGTGGATATTGCATAGTGCGAAAAAATGCCGTATAAAAAACCGTTGCATCATCATCGGGTGCTCCTTTAATTTGTATCTTATCTAAATTTGACTTCCAAACTGCCTTCACTTTCTTTTTAGTTTGTTCAAAACTGACAGATGTGGGAATTTCTTTCTCCAAATTCTCCGAAGCCTGTTCAAAATCAATAAAAGAAGAACCGATACGTACTTCTACAACCTCTGTACCCGGTTCAAACTCTATATACCCACCAACATGGGCCCCCTCTTCCTTACTCTGCATCTTGGACACTCTATCCTCATTCCAAGTGCCATACTGACTGAATGGACGTGAGAATTTCAGAACATAGCACCCTTTAAAATTATATAAGCGAGGACCTAGATGACTATCATGCCTTTCCTTGTTACAAATTCGAATCTCCTGTTTGTCTGGAAGGATTTCAATAGATCCCCCCTCTTTTTCCCGACCAGCCTCCAAAAATAGAATAGCTTTCTCGGTAGAAGGATAATTGAAGCGGAAAAAAGAGCAACGGGATGTAGCTGTAAATTCGGTCTTCAAAGCATGACCTTGCACGTCATTATAACTTATCTTATAATAATATGGTGTAGCTATTTCTTGTGCATGATCTATCTTTACAGCCCGTTTTTCTGGTTCTAAATTCAATATTCCTACTTGTGGCATTAAGGTGAAAAAACCATAGTCGCCCATCCAAATAGCAGGTTGATGTGTAGCTACAAATCCCAGAAGATGAGTATCATTGTAATTATATGCAGTACGTGAGATACCGTTTATACGGGTTGCTGCACACCATTGTGTCATTCCGAAAGGCTCGCTGACTGCTGGTGTTGTGCCTCCATATTCAGTGTTATGAGAACCCGTACTACCAATAAACATATTGACGTAATCGATACTACTTTGAGCCTTGACCAAGCTGACACCCCCAGCCAAGACACAACATACAATTCCCCAAATAGCTAATTGAAATTTCATATATCTCATCTATTATTATAAAAACATTTTTCCTAGTTGTTACATTGTTTAAAATCTTGAAAGTTGTATGTATTGGTATGAATATTTGTTACAATTTGTCCATCTATCAATGCACGTGATTGTTCTATTCTAGGACCTTTAACTGCAAATCCATATTGCGGCAGTTGATATCTTTTTCCACCTACAGTAGCTTCGTAAACAGATTCTCCAAAATTGACAACAACCTCTGTACCATCAGCGAAACAAGTGCGCTGTACCATTCCGTCCAGAGTCAGGAATTCATGAACTGTCATTTCCTGTCCAGCAATCACCTCATGCAGTTTACATACGTTACGATAAGTCTCTAGAAAAAGTTCACGATTGGCCACCCAAGAGCCAGGTTTAGATGGCCCTGCACCACCGGTTTCTTCGTTTGCCCATAACAAAGGTATAGTGCCATACAAAATATTGTAACAATTCTTCATGTCTGTAAATTTCGGGTCAGCCAACGTTAAGAAATCATTAGCATCCCCCCAATACCAAGTGGATACTACGCAGTCATGGAATACAAGTTCCCATAGAGGAACACGATACTGGGGATTCATGCCCAAAGTCTCATACTGCTCCCATTTATTACCATCCTTATTCATAGGTGGACGAAGATAAGGAGCATCCCAAGCATAATTATCTGTTCCTCCACTCATCATACCTTCTACGTAATCAATGACAGGAACAGCCCACCAACGACCATGTTCTCCGCCCACTACAAGACCTTGTGATCGTATATAATCGAAAAGACGTACACCTAGCTCTCGTTTTTTAGCACGGGTTAATGGATGTCTTTCATCGTAACACTCATACAAATCTTCGGCTGTAGTCACATCTATGAAGCGACACAAGAAAGGATATTTAGACAATACTTCAGGAATCACTAATTTAGCCGTGCGTTCCCAAAATACTGGACAGCGTTTCATAGATTGATGTCCATCCCAAGTACACCAAGCTAACATGCGAGTACTATCATCTTTCAATACGATATTATCTGGCAAATATTCATGTCCACTATCAATTTTTCCATTAGCTTCTACCTGAAAAACATCCTGATATGCATCATAACAACTTGTCAAATAACCTAATTCATTGATACTTTTTAATTCTTCAGGTGTAGAGTTACCATTCATAATCATTTTTTCCACGCCTGCCTTCTTTGCTTCTTTGGCAAATTCTACTGATTGTTGCCCCCATACATCCACTGCCCCGAAAAGACGTGTCAGATTTGGGTTTTTCTTTACTTTCTCAGAGAAAGGAACAATCAAACCGCGGTTTTGCGCATAAGTTCGATAGTACTTAGCCAACGCTACATAACCGCCATCAGAAACAAAATGACAGAGAAGACGGCGTGCATATCCAAAACGCTTTTTGCTGGATATCCAACCTGCTTTGGGCAGAACAATCTCACGCATTCCAACCTTTACGGGAATCATGTCAAAGAATGCATCATCCGATGTATCCAATATAATCTCATATCCGTGTCCTTCTTTTGCATCACATACACCTATCCAAGGCATGTCCAATAAAGCGGTAGTATAACGTTTATACGGAAACGGGTGAAGATCGGCTGGATAAAGATGTCCGTTACAGAAATCAGCTACAGCTATGGAGCAATGTTCTGAGTCTAACAAGAACGGATCAAAAAAAGGAATATCCTCTATCGGAGTATCATGATTTTCCATATCAGCTTCTATCTCCAAGTCTGCAGAGGCTTTTGGAAGACTCAGTTTTACCAAGAACGGATAATTATTAACTTCCGTTTCGAATGCTATCGCCCATTTATCAGTAGTACTTACTTCATGAACATTCTCTATTTTTTTATCTTTTGAAGCTACTTGTCGCCACTCTCGATTTCCTTTTTTATCATATACGTTCAATACACCAGTAGGTTGAATGGTTATTTTCAAATGACTATTCTCAATGAACCAAACATCTCCTTCCTGTGAAACTCCATCGCTTGAACTACAAGCGTAAAATCCCAACAAGACAAAAATTGTCAGGAAAACACTTATTTGCTTAAAAAAATTCATATATAATTTTATTTTACTTCCCAAAACAATATTGTTAGAATACTCAAATAATTATTGAAAGTTCTGATTAAAATAGAAGTCCCTATATTTAGGGAAATACCGCAAAATATAGGGACTGTCTAGCTATTATATAATACTAATACCCTTCGTTTTGCTTAATTTTACCTTTTGACTCATCTATTACCTCTTGCGGAATAGGAAAAAGTACCATATGCTTATAATCAGCCTCTCTTCCTTCTGGAATATATCCTTGGTCTACTGCTGATTGTATCCATTTTCCATGTCTAATTAAGTCACGTCGACGATGTCCTTCACAATATAATTCACGGCCGCGTTCATCCAATATAAAGTCACGGAAATTCTCTTTACTAGCTGTAGCTGTAGTTGGAATAGTATTGGGCATACCAGCACGGGCACGAATCTGCTCTACCAATCCAATAGCTTCCTGTGTAGGACCCTTCTGTTCGTTTATAGCTTCGGCTAACTCCAACAAGACATCAGCGTAACGATATACCACTACATCATTACCTGCTTTTTCTGAAATCTGTGTCGGGTCTTCAGGATACTTGACAGGCAAAGCTCCCTTTACTAAATTGGGATAACCATTGTTACGGCTTGCTAATTTCGTTTCACCATTGCTTATATATTCAAATTCTGTAATAAGTGAAGGTGCCATTGCACGTTCATCTCCTGGTTGTTGAAAATGGTGATCGTAATATTTCCATGGCATATTATATACATTCCATCTTTGCACTTTGCTATTCGTCCAGAAAGAAGGAAGTTCAGGAGGAAGCACATGAGTAGTCCAGGTATTCCCATTACCATTTGTCTCAGATTGACAAGGTAATGCCCAGATAATTTCATTATTGCGTTCATTCTCTATGCTAAATACAGATGAATAAGTAGGCTGTAACTTGTATCCTAACCCTTGAATTTTTCGGCAATAGGTTTCAGCATCTGCCCAACGCTTTTCCTGCATATAAAGTTTTTCCAGAATGGTATAGGCAGCGCCTTTAGTGAGCCGTCCGTATTCAGAATCATCATAAGATACCGGCAAAATCTCTGCAGCAGCTTTCAAATCAGTTTCAATCAATTTAATAAACTCATCTTTCGGTAAGCGCTCCAAAATTATCTCATTTTCTGGATGGCGCAGAATTTCAACATCAGTAGTCACATTAGCAGTTCCGTAAAAATCATATAAGAAGAAGAGATATTGACCACGAATGCACTGCAGTTCTGCTATATATTGTTTCTTAACATCATCATCTATAGGAGATTTTTGCAAATCGTCTATGACCAAAGTGGCCCGATTAGCCTCTTTTACAAACATATTATAGAATTTATACGCTGCATATGTTGTAGAATTCCATTGAAACTTCTCCATAAATTCATAATCATCACGTTGTGTACCCATGTCATCTGCACACAAGTTATTTATCATCCAAAATGTTTCCGTCCAACCACCATAAATATCACCAGGTGAGCCTAATGGACTATAAATTCCTGTTACTGCTGCTTTGGCATCAGACTCTGTTTTGTAAAAATTTTCAGGAATAATCTTATCATATATTACAGGATCTAAATCTAAACAAGATTCCATGCCTATTCCTAACAAGGCTACCAATGTAATCTGTTTTATATTATTCAAAAGTCTCATATTAAAATCTAATTAAAAAGTTATATCTACCCCAAAAGACATTGTTGTTTGAGTCGGATATGCTGCAAGACCGTTCATCTCCGGATCGATGCCGCTATACTTAGTGATAACAAACGGATTTTGAACATCAGCATATAAACGCAAATTTTTCACTAACTTACTGAAGTCACCTAACTTAGGAAGAGTATATCCTAGTGTTATGTTCTTACAACGCAAGAAGTTTGCGTTCTCCAGCCAAAAGTCCGTGCTGAAGTTATCATATGGGCTGTTCAGACATGTAGGAAATTTCCCGTTAGGATTGTCATGCGCCCAACGATTTGTTACTTCCGCTAACATGTTAGAACCATTTAAAATAGCATTCGACCCCTTCAAATAGGAAAGATATGCTGGATTTTCTAACTTTCTACCTAAGTAGCCATAAAAGAAAATATTTAAATCAAAACCTTTATAAGTAAAAGTATTACCAAATCCTACATAAAATTTGGAAGTAGCTGTGCCCATATATACAATATCAGCCTCGTCCAACTTACCATCCGGACCATCAGTCAGGTTACCGTTTTCATCACGTCCATGCAAATCTTTATACTTAATCATACCAGGCTTTGCATTTGGCATATGAGGTATTTTACAAGTTCCGTCAGGATTCATATCCTCAGGTTGTACAAGTCCGTCAGAGAGCATTAGGTAACGTGCATTCAGCATATCATGTTCATTCTCATAAATAGCCTTCTTCCATTGTGAACTTCTTTCTACCCAACGATCACGATAAAAGGAGAAAACATAGTCTGTAGTCCACTGAAACTCTCCAATCAGATTACGGGTAGTCAAACCCAATTCGAAACCTTTACTTCCTTTCACACCAATATTAGCAACAATGGTATTGATCGGGTTATAAGACATTAGCTTCTTGGTATCCAATAAATCAGACACCCTACGGGTAAAATATTCCATGGAACCCACAATGCGATTATTGAAGAAACCAAAATCAACACCAAAGTTAAATTCGGTGGTAGTTTCCCACTTCAAGTTAGGATTAGCCAATTGAGTCTGTGTTACACCAGTAGCAACCTGATCTCCAAACGTATAGTTACGCCCTGTATCATATAAAGCCAAGGCATTACTACCAATATTCGCATTACCAGTCTGACCGAAGCTGACACGCAGTTTAAGATCAGACACTATATCTTGATCTTGCATAAAAGCTTCATTGTTGACACGCCATGCCAAAGCAACTGATGGGAAAAATCCCCATTTATTGTTTTCTGCAAATTTGGAAGAAGCATCACCACGAAATGTAGCTGCAATCAGATAGCGATTATCATAGTTGTAGTTCAAACGTGCAAACACAGAACCCAGAACCTCCTCATTGCCATAAGATCCGACAGTAGGTTTGGCTGATTCGCCAGCCCCCAGATTATACCACTTGAAGATATCAGTCAAGAATTTACTATTAGAAGCATCTAGTCCATCTGTGAAAAACTTTTGATAAGAATAACCTCCCATCACTGTAAATGAATGTTTCTCCGCAAATGTTTTGTCATAAGTCGCAGTAATATCGAATACATTGTTGTTTCGGTTGATAAAGGAACGAGTAGCTCTACCATCTTCCTTAAAACCATAAAGTGTAGTTTTAGGCATATAGGTATTACGCTCTCCTTTATCTTTTTGAAAACCAGCATTCATACGGATATTCAGCCCCTCTATCGGAGTAACCTGCAGGTAAAAATTACCAAGCAACTCTAAATTATGACTTTCATCATCCACTTCCAGTAAAGATACTGGATTAGGCAGAAATGGTTGCTGAGGGTCTATCATATAATCACCGTTTTCATCATAAATTGGTAAAGTAGGATTTGCAGTCATTGCCGCACGAATAATACCAGCATTTTCATTTTGACTTGTTGTTAATGGGGCATTATCATTAGTACTTTGACTAATACTGAAATTAACTCCAGCCTTAATATATTTATTAAATGTTTGATCGAAATTGAAACGTCCAGAATAACGCTCTATACCCGTACTTTTGATGACCCCTTCCTGATTCAAATAACTACCTGATACATAGTAAGATGTCTTATTGGTACCACCTGTTAATGAAATGTTATGTTGAGTCATAATGGCATCTCTCTCTACGGCTCCAAGCCAGTCTGTAGTCTGTGCATTAGCTATATCATCACTAGAATATTTATTCTCATAAGGAGCTACACTATTGGGGTCTGTAGAACCATATGGGTAAATTTTATTATCAGCTAACCAATTTTCATAGCCAATTCGATTGTGTTCCGTCATAAAACCAGCTGCATCCAGCATTTTTTCATGCTTGGCTCTTTTGGATAAAGAAACAGAACCTGAGTATTTCACCATAGGCGCAGCACCTTCTTTTCCTCGTTTAGTAGTAATCAAGACGACACCGTTAGCAGCACGTGCACCATAAATAGAAGTAGCTGCAGCATCTTTTAACACCTCAATTGACTCAATATCGGCAGGGTTTAAATTATTCAATGGAGATTTACTACCGCCATCGTACTTACCGCCTCCTGGTTCCATATTATCCACATTCATCGGATAGCCATCGATAACATACAAAGGTCCGGGATTTCCTGCACCTCCAGCAGCATTACCACGGATTTGTACAGTAACAGCTCCACCCGGTTGGGCATTATTAAGTGTAATTTGCATACCAGGAGCCTTACCTGAAAGCATTTGTCCCAAAGAAACATTACCAGTCAAGGGTAAATCATCCGCTTTCACCTGAGTAATAGCACCTGTAATATCACTTTTCTTCTGTGTACCGTAACCGATTACAACTACCTCATCCAAACTTTTAGAGTCTTCACGTAATACAACTTGTAGGTTGGAAATTTTATCAACCTTTACCTCATATGGTATATAACCGATATAAGTAATAGTAAGCACAGATTTTTCAGGAACATTAAGTTGAAAATTACCATTCATATCCGTAATTGTTCCAATACCTCCATTACCTTTTACTACTACGTTAGCTCCAATGATTGCCTCTCCTTTACGATCAACCACGGTACCACTTATCTTTTTATTACCGGTAGAGTTCGTTTGTTTATTCTGAATCAGGATAATATTTACTCCTTCTATACGATACGTTAAACCTAATTCTTCCAAAGCATCATTCAGTACCTCCTTCACGGATCCTTTACCATTTTGCAAACTTACAGTCATATTCAAATCAATAGATTTATTTGATACAAACAAATAATCTGTTTGATTCTCTACTGTTTTGATCAACTGAGATAATTTTAAATTTTTCTTATTAATTTCAATTTTGAGATCTTGTAAATTCTCTGCATACACCATGGATGAAGGTAATAATAAACACATGGCGATTGATAAAGAATGTCTAAATTTATTAAAAATACATTCTTTATTCCAAAAGTATTCACTTAAATGCATGTTTTTCATATATTTGCTATTAATATTAATTTTAATGCTAGGATTAGCATTATCTAATGTTTTTGAGTCGGTAAATGTTGCAGCATCTACCGACTTTCTTTTTCATTTAAATTCTCTTTTTTATTATTTCATAGGCTATTTTATTTATGAGTTGAACAATTATAAGAAAATATGTCATTTTTTTGTTTCTATATAAATCACACTATCATCTATATTTCTTCGGTAAACAAAAGGATAATCATTCTGCAACACCTTCAAGGCATGTTCCACTCCATCTACTATACGGAATTTACCATTATATCTAAGTTTACTAAGTGATGAATCGTTCATTACAATCTGTATATCAAAAATCCGTTCAAATTTTTTCATTATTTCAGAGAATTGCTTATCTGTTACACATATCAATCCATCTGTCCAACGATATTCATCCGAATCTTTTGTATTCGTAACATACAATGAATCACCTTGGGAATATGCAGTTTCACCCGGAGATAAATATATCGATGTCATATTATTATCGACAACTTTAATTCGTCCCTCATAGAGACTTGTTTGAAAAACCGAATCTGCAGCATAGGCCGTAACACTAAAGGTAGTTCCTAATACCTGAACATTATATTTATTAGTCTTGACAATAAAAGGTTCCTTACTTTTGGCAACTTTTAAATAAGCTTCTCCATCCAGCATTATTTCTCTCTTGCCATTTGCAAAAATCAAAGGATACTGAAGGCGGGTATTAGAATTCAACCATATTGTAGTTCCATCTGGCAACAGTAATTTGCTTCGATTGCCAGCCGGTACATAAACCATTTGCGTTTTTTTAGATTGTTTATCCTGCTGATACAGTTCAAAGAAATGCAAACAGCCGATTAAAACAAGTACAGAAGCAGCTATCTTGATTGTATTAATTATCCATCGAGAGAGGTGAATGTGCTTCGACGAAGTTGCTATGGCTTCCTCGTCCATTAGCAATGTCGCATCAAAACGAATTCGTTCCCGTATAAATAACTTCCGGTTATCTGAACTTTCTTCAATCCACTGATGAATGGAATTCTTTTCTTCTTCAGTGGCTATTCCTTCAAAATAGCGATATAATATGTCTTTTTCCATCTTCATTTTTTTGGGGGATTCATAATTAGAGCAACTCAACTTTGCAAAATCCCAAACAGTGACCCTATTTTTTTATATTTTATTTGTCTTTTATTTACAGAAAAGTATGAAAGGGGAGGTCTTGCCACCGACTGATGGCTTTTGTAAAGGAAATAGAATAAGGTATATATAGTATTACAACTCATTCATTAATAATCATATAGTAGAAATATCATCAATGGTAAATAATCTTTCAACTCATAAGATAGTAAATTGATAGCCTTATTGATATGATAGTCCACTTTTTGCAGAGATACGCCTAAAATACTTGCAATTTCTTTTCGTGGCTTATTTTTCAAACGGTGCAGTACGAAGATTTCACGAGTTTTATCCGGTAACTTGGCCAATGCTTGTTTCAAAATCTTTTGAACATCTTCCAAAAAGATTGAATCATAGCTGTCGTTTTCCAACGTCTGAATACGGATAGTAATTTCCCATTCCTGCAAGTTGGCGCAGTGCTCGCTATATTCTTGCTCGATTGATAAATGTTTTAGGTAGTTTAAGCACTTATTTTTAATAGTTAACAAGATATAGCCTATTACATCCGTTTCTTGGGGTATACTGCTTTTGTTCTCCCAAAAGTAAAGTAAAGCGTCATGTACAATATCTTCGGATGTAGAAGAATTATTCACATAATAATAGGCGTAACGTATAAAACGTGTATAATAAGTTGCATAGAAAGTTCCAAAATTCATTTCTGAACAAACATCCGATAGCGTTATTTTATTCATTCCTTCTATACTATAGAATTAAAGTTAGACAAATCAAATAAAAACAATCTAAAACACCAATATGTATTTGCTAAAAAAATCTTTATGCTATTTTATAAACTTAAAATTGCAACTGCATAGATATCTTCAAAAATAGTCAGAAATTTAATCTCAGACAAATAACTGCCACACTTCTTTTAATGAACATATCTCACATCCATGGTAAAACTTTCTGCACGATAATAGCCAATGTTATACTCAATAGGAACTCCATTGATATCAGAAACGAATCTTTTTCTTACCAATATAGGATCACTGGACTTGATATCAAGCTTTTCTGCAATGGACTCTCCAGCCAAACGCGCAGAGACCTCCCCTTTACTATTTTTTACAATGATATCATATTTATTTTCAAGTATTCCATAAAGTGGTTGAGAAAAATCCTCGCCTCCGGTAAACGGTATACTCGGATTAAAATAAGAGATAAAATAGACAATAGGGTATTCCCTATTTCCACGTGCTCGTTCCAATACCATACATTTTATACTTTTCTCAGGGTCTATATTGAAAAAAGAACAGATTTCATCAAATGGCTTTTTTAAAACTGACATGCAGTTCGAGATTTTTAATTTCGATGCCTGGCATTTTCATTTCCTGTGAAAAACTTAACCAATTTTTCACACCTCCAACGATACCTTTCTTTACAACTTTTGTGCCATATCTTCTTTTTCTAACTAATAATCCCTCGAACACAAGCTTGTTGATAGCTTGACGAAGTGTGTTCCTTGATATATTTAATTGTTCAGACAATTGAACCTCATTAAGAAGTAATTTCCCATTTTTATATTCTTCTGATTCGATAAGTTTTCTCAACACCTCCTCTGCTTGCACATGCAAGGGTTTGCTACTGGTATGATCTAATTTATATGTTAGTTTTATTCTTTTGCAAATATAATAAAAAAATGCCTAAACTATTGTCCAATATAAAATCTCATTAATATATCTGAACAATACAATATATATACAAACAAATAAACTTGATATTTACCCTATTAGTATTTCGTTAAAATAGGACGAGTTAAACAATTAATCAAATAGCCCCAGAATTAGGGAATCATTTAGATCTTTGACACCATTGAAATTAGTCTTGTTGAACAGGTCACGCAAATTGGTTTTGTCAGTCAATGATATGCTGAGAATCAGCAAAACTTCATAGGTTGATCGTTTCAACTTCATATCATATTGGACAATAGTGACGAGAAAGTAAGTGATGCTCGCTACACTGATCTGAATACGGACAGCGTTTTTCATTGTGCCTCAGAATTTCTTTATCTTGTGGTGCTGTTCGAGTCATTTGAAGAATAGCTCGACCAATCATCTTTTCTTATAAAGACTGGCAATGTCCAATGCAGAAATATACAAATACTTCATTATTAGTTAGGGACTATAAAATAAGGATGCTTAATTTAATTTTCAGAGGAGTAATTTTAAAACGATATTTCATATTTTTGTATCTACTAAAACTATTACAATATGGAAAAATTAAA
>ULPQ01059658.1_pt1 | contig 17682 bp, 14 predicted proteins | sample 1953571 | NCBI WGS metagenome assembly ULPQ01 (sample SAMEA4835631, study PRJEB28245) | human gut metagenome | biome: gut microbiome; material: fecal sample | place: Denmark | collected 2008 | reverse complement strand
ATATTCGTAAATTAATACGAATACCTAATCCTTTTTTTATTCCGGCACGGTTGTGGCTATTTATTCACAACCGCCCTATTTAGTCTTAACAGATTTAACCTTAGACCAAGATGAGTATACCTTAACACTCTTGCCGTTTACCTTTGCATTCTTATAAGTACGAACACGAACATAGTAAGTCTTTTTAGCCTTTAAGCCCTTAAATGACTTAGAAGTCTTCTTGTTGCCCTTAATAGAATAGGTTGAGGTTTCTCTTGAAAACTTCTTTGAAGTTGAAATTTGGATTTGATAGCCTGATACGCCTGTTACCTTTTTCCAGCTTGCCTTAAAGCCTTTTCTTGCCTTTTTAAGCTTCTTGATTGAAACTTTCTTTTGCTTTTTATTTACATAGCTGCCGTCCTTAGCGTATGTTGTAGCCTTCTTAGTTGTCGGCTTTGTTGTTGAAGGAGCGGTAGTAGTTGTTGTAGTAGTTGCGTCATAAGCCTCTTTAGCCTTGAGTGCATCATAGAAATACATAAGACCTGTGAGTGCATCTGCCGTTGCAGTTGGGTTTCCGCTTTTATCGTCAGCATTGAAATAGTAAGCACCCTTTGTGTCTTTACATTCAAATGCAGAAAGCTCGGTGTAAATCTTCTGTGCCTTGTCAAGATTATTTGCGGCAGAATAAGCGGCAAGCGCAAGAGCCGTTGAATCGGCATTTACCTTTGGCTCACCGTAGGTGTTGTCAAGATTATAAAGATAGCCGCCGTCTTTCTTGAAGTTTTCAATTGATGCAAGTGCATCATCTACAAATGACTGATAGCCTGCATACGGTGCAACAGCGATTACAAACTGAGATGTACTGTCTGTGCTGGTATAATATGTTGAGCCTGTGCCAAACTCATAGTAATTATTTACAAGGAAGTTTTGAGCCTTCTTGAGATAATCCTTAAGACCATATTTATTTGCTACAGTAAAGATTGAAGAGAAAAGATATTGATTTTCGTTATCCTTAACAAGTTTAACATTTTCAAATGCAGATACAATATTATAACCCTCAAAGCTCTTTGCACTGTAGCCCAAGCCGTCAAGCGCTAAAATAACGTTTGCATAAACACCTGCAGACTCGCCTTTGATAGGAGCCCAGTTGTTATTCTCGTCATATCCTACAGTTGATTGAATCTTGCCGCCGTTTGAGTCAAGATTTTCCTTAACGCTCTTTGCAAACTCAGCCTTATAGTCGCTCATATTTACGCCTGCACGTATAAATGAGTTAAGACTGCCGGCATTATCAACAGTAAAGCCTGCCTTTTTAACAGACATAAGATATATTGCGCTTTCATTAATTTTTGCTTTAACGTCACTGCTTGTTACCTTACTGTCTGCCATTGCATAAATCCCTGTGAAAAGAGAAGTCAATGCAACGCAAATTGCAAGTGTAACTGAAATTAATTTTTTCATATTTATTAACCTCCTAATATGAAATTATTTTTTATATGAACAGGTGTATGTAAATACAACCTTATCACCGTCTTTAAGCTTTTTTAAATCTACGCCTACGTTTGGATAGCTTCCATTGACAGTATACATCCAGCCGCTTCCGTCACCGCAATCCTTTTGATCAATATTATTTATTCCCGCAATATAAACACTATAAATAGAAGCCACTGCAGTATAGGTTATGCCTTTATCATTGCACGCTTTTTTAAACAAATCATAAACTGTGCTCTTGCTTTTAAGCGTGGTTTTATAATTATCAAGCATAATTCCGTTTTTGGGAACGTATTTTTCGTGTTCCGGTTTCAAATCGTCCATATTATCGAGAATTGACTTACATTCAATCGTGATTGAGCAATTAATCTCAGACGAGGTGGTTTGAGTAACCTTATCGTCATTCTCTTTTTGCAAAGTTTTTTTCGGCTTTTTAGCCTTAGAGTCTTTTTCTTTAGAATACTTCTTTTTAGCTTTTGTATGGCTTTTTGATTTAGAATTACTTTTTGACTTGCTGTTCGACTTTTTTGAGGCGTCTGTAGTTTTTTTATTATCTTTTTTTGAAACAGATTTAGCGGCAGTCGAAGCCTTTTCGCCTTTTTCGGTTGTTTTTTTATCTGTTTTTTGTGTGGTTTGAGCCTCATTTGCCGTTACGGTTACTTCTTCTGTGTCTGTCGTCTGTTCACTCGAAGTTGATGAAGTAATGTTTGTACTTCCTGCCACGTTGGCGGTTTTACCGTTTGAACAAGCGCAAAACACCGTCAGGCATAAAATTATTGATATTAAAACGCATAAATATTTACGCATAAAAAAATCCTCCGTCGCTTAGGACAGAGGAAAATGCGCAATAATAGTACGGACTTTTAAATCATTGCTTTCCCTTGCCCAAAAGCTGAATTTAAGTTTGCGGCAGGTCTCCCGACTTATGATATAGCATTGCTTAAAAAATCGCCTTCTCGGTTTCCCAATGGCTGATGATTTTTCTTCATCAAATACGGTAATGGCTGTTGCTTGGGAGTCTAACCCAATTCCCTTTTAATTTCTCGCAAAGGAGAAAACCGTCTGTTATTCAATTTGAGAAATTCAATTATTTTTCGTATATGCTCTTTTTAAGCACACCGATATACGGCAAATTACGATAATACTGGTCATAATCAAGACCGTAGCCTACAACGAAAGCGTCAGGCACGTCAGTACCTACATAGTCAGCCTTGATATCGGCGATACGCCTTGCCGGCTTATCAAGAAGGGTAACAACTCCTATAGATTCGGGATTACGCTTAGAAAGCATATCGTGAATATATTTAAGCGTGTTGCCTGTATCAAGAATATCCTCTACAAGCAAAACATCAAATCCCGTCAAATCATCTGCAACATCTTTGATAATATTGATATTGCCGCTTGAAACAGTGCCTGAGCCATAGCTTGAGGCTTGAATAAAATCAATATTACACGGCAGGTCAATATATCTTGAAAGGTCGGTAAAAAAGTAAATTGAGCCTTTAAGAACACCTATGAGCAAAAGCTTCTTGCCTTCATAATCTTTCGTAATCTGCGATGCCAAGCGATGTGCAATTTTATTAAGTTCTTCCTCGGTTACAAGTATCTGTTCAACGTCCTGATGCATAGTATTACCTCTCTGTTTTCATTACCGTTAAAGTATAGCATTGTTTAGGTATAAAGTAAAGTATAAATTACTAATTTCAGGTTGAATATACAGAAAAGAATTATGAACTTTAAGACTTCGAGAAAGTGAGATAAATTTCGTATTTTGCGAGAGGGAGCTGTACGTGGGTACTGCCCCCGAGCAAAAAACGGAAAGCGCCAAAAACGGCAAGGACTCGATGTCCTTGCCGTTTTTCCAATCCCTCCGGGTGCAACAAGTTGCACCCACCGTCTCGCCTCCCGGCTCGGTCGGTGCTTCTGTACTAAAGTGCAGAGGTCTCCACCGGAGACCCGCACCCTTTGAAAGGGAGGCAAAAGGGTTTATTTAATTCGGGGTCCCCAAAAATCGTAAACTTTTTGGGGAGAGGAGAAAGGAATGGAGTGTTTATTATAAATTAAAAAAAATTTATTCGAACACGGAATTTCTTTCGACGAGGCGCGGTTTAGCCACTTTATCAAAGTCTTTTAAAGTAGTCCGGTTTCTTCGACTTTTTTCTCAAAGAAGCGCACTGGCTTGCGGAAAAGATATCTGAAGAGTGTGCCGATAAGAAGTCCGATAAAGAAGTAAACAAAAAGCTTACCGAGACAAATCCAATAATTATTGCCGTAGGTGCCGCAAACACATTCTCTTAGTGCGTCAATAACAAAAGTGTACGGCAAATAAGGGTTGATTGCCCTAAAGAATGCGGGTGTTACATCAATCGGGAATGTACCGCCGCAGCCGCCAAGCTGAACAACAAGCAAAATAACCGCAACAGCCTTGCCGATATCACCCCAAGCGGCAACAAGTGAATAAATAAAGAACGTAAATACAAATGAAGCACACAATCCGGCAAAAATAAACTTAACCGGGTGATAACATTGTATCTTTAAGAAATAGAGATCCCCGAGGCAAATAATAAGCCCTTGAACGAGCGATATTGTAAGGAATATAAGCGACCTGCCGAAATATTCCTCCCTCGGCTTAATGTTGCCGATTTCTTTTTTATTTGCAACCTTAGGTTTAACAAGAGCCACAAGAATAATTGCGCCGACCCAAAGTGCAAGCGTACTGTAAAACGGTGCCATTGCCGAGCCGTAATTATCGATACCGTAAATCTTATCGGTATTAACCTTTACCGGACAGGCAATGAAAGAGCCGAGCTCGTCTGAATTACCCTCAGTCAAATTCATAAGGGTATTAACAATTTCGCTGTCGCCCAAACCGTCAAGCTTCTTTGAAAGATTTTCAAGTTGCTTTGCACAATTGCTGATAAGAGAATGGAGCGAAGTCAAAAGATCGTCGCCTGCCTCAATCGAACCGTTAAGAGATTTAACAAGCGTATTAAGCTGAGGTGACTGATTTTCAACAGTAGTCAAAAGATTAGATACGTCAAAAAGCACATCAAGAAGGCTGTCAACCGTTTTGTCAAGCTGAGGCTTAATTTCCTTGGTGTATGTTGAAAGGCTTGAATCAAGCGTAGTTGATACGGATATAAGCTTATCGGCAACGTCGCCGATTTTCTTAGAAGTATCGCCTTTAAGAATTTTATTAAGTTCATTTTCAACACCGCCGAGCCTTGAATCTGCGGTTTTGAGCACCTTTATAAGTGCTTTGACCGAACTAAGCGGCTTTGGCAAATTATCATTTACCTTTTCAAGAGCCGGCACAATTGCCTGAAGTTCCTTTCTTGCCTGCGCACACTCTGCAAGAACAGACTTAATTTCCGCCTGCGCCTTATCAGAATTTGTATCATTTATTTTTTTAAGATTGTTTGCCGAATTTGCAAGCTTCTTGCTTGACGATTTAAGCACGTCACCGACAGATGAGGTAACAGCGTCAACGCTGCTTTCCGCAACCTTAATTGCATCCTCTGTATCGCTGACAACAGTCTTTGTGTCGCCCAAAATCGCACTGAGGTCGGTTTTGCTCAATGATTTGTTAAGGTCTTGCGCAACTTCCATAACGCCCTCAAACCCATCAATTGTTTTTTCAACCGATTTTACTGCCGACTGAGCGGAATCAATTTGATTTTGAAGATTTTGGAATATATTTGTTCCTTCCTTCTTTCCCTGCTCAATAACAGTACCCAAAAGCTTATTTACAAGGTTAATTACGGTTGTGACAAACGACTCGTTAACCTCTGTTTGAATTGTTTGAACTACCTTATCGGTAATCTTTGTGGCAATTGCGTTTTTCTTTTCGTTTGCATAATAGGTGATTTTAGGCTGCTTAAAGTTTTTAGTCATAATACTTGTAAGCGATTTACTGAAGCCTTTTGGAATTTCAATACCGGCATAATAATCGCCCGCCTCAATTCCGTTTACCGCCCTTTCTTTAGAAACGAACTGCCAATCTATCATATCGTTGGCTTTCAAATTACTTTTAATTTGGTCACCGACGTTAATTTCCACTCCTTTAAATTCGTATCCCTCGTCATTAATAACAACAGCCACCTTCATATTGCCTGTACTTGCCGGGCCATAAGGGTCCCAGTTGGCATAAATATTAAACCAAGCGTAAAGAGACGGCAAAACTGCAATTCCGACTGCAAGAATAATCGCCATAGAATTAGTAAAAATTTTCTTTAAATCTCGCTTATATATCTTAAATATATTTTTCACTTTTTCGCCCTCCCATTCTTACGTTTATTTTCCTTAATCTTTTTCTTTTGTTCCTTTTTGAGCTGTTTTATCAGTTTTTTCTCCTGCTGCTCTTTTTCAAATTCTTTGTAATCCTCGTCCTCTTCCTCGTCATCAGAAAAAATCGAATACTCGCCGAACTCTATTTGATTATCGTCCTCAAGATACGGAATAACTTTTGATTTTACAAGATATTTGCAATAATCGGTAATCAGAAAGATATTGACAAGCACGAAAATTAAGATTATCCACAACACAAGCCAGAATGACTTACTGCCTCCGTTTGAGCAAACTGCAAGACCTACTGCCGTAAAAATCAAGAAAAATGCTGCACAAACGACCTTTGCAATTTCAAGATATTTGCATCCTCGATTATAATGTTTAATAATCAAACTGCGCAGAAGCTTATATTTGATTACGATATTTTCTTCATTTTCTTCAAAAAGGAACTCTTCTTCCTTTTGAAATTCGTCCATACAAACTACCCTTTCTAAATTATTACAATTAGTATATCACTACAATACTATTTGTCAATACACTTGGCAATTCTTTTTAATTTTTTTGTATAATTGTATAAATTAGATGATGATTTTTCTTGAAAATTAGTAAAAATTAAGTGAAAACAATCAAAATTCAGGGATATTTTTTGAATTTTACCAAAAATTACCGAGCAAAAGATTATTTTCACTTAACTAATTTACTATATTAATACTATATTATACATTAATTTCAACGTCAATTCCGATAAGGTCTTTTTCCTTATCAAGAATAGGCTTAATAACCTCGTTTAAGAAATCAGCCGTCTGCTCAGGCGCTCTGCCCACAAAATTGGCAGGCTTGAGAATAGCCAAGATTTCCTCCTTCGTTGTCATAAACGCAGGGTCAGCCGCAATGCGGTCAACAAGGTCATTTTTTCCGCCCTCAACCTTAACAACAGCGCCTGCCGCCATTGAATGTTGGCGAATTTTCTCGTGCAATTCCTGCCTGTCGCCGCCTTTTTTAACTGCGTCCATCATAATGTTTTCAGTTGCCATAAACGGAAGCTCACTCATAAGTCTTGACTCTATTACCTTAGGATATACAACAAGTCCTGAAGTTACATTGATATACAAATCAAGAATACCGTCTGTTGCAAGAAATGCCTCTGCAATTGAAACACGCTTATTAGCCGAATCGTCAAGTGTTCTTTCAAACCATTGCGCAGATGCAGTCCATGCAGGATTGAGCGTGTCAATCATAACGTAACGTGAAAGAGATGCAATTCTTTCACTTCTCATAGGATTGCGCTTATAAGCCATTGCGGATGAACCTATTTGATTTTTTTCGAACGGCTCCTCAATTTCCTTAAGATTTTGGAGAAGTCTCAAATCGTTGGAAAACTTACAGCATGACTGAGCAATGAGGCCAAGGCAGTTGCAAACTATGGTATCAAGCTTTCTTGCATAGGTTTGACCGCTTACAGGGAAGCAGGATTTAAAATTCATCTTTTCCGCAATTTTACGGTCAAGCTCCTTACATTTATTATGGTCGCCGTCAAAAAGTTCAAGGAATGATGCCTGAGTACCCGTTGTGCCCTTAGAGCCTAAAAGCATAAGGCTGTCAATAACATGACAAATTTCCTCATAATCCATTACCAAATCCATAAGCCAAAGGGTGGCTCTTTTGCCGACGGTAGTTGGCTGTGCCGGCTGGAAATGAGTAAAGCCGAGGCAAGGCATATCCTTATATTTATCAGCAAATTTAGAAACAGACGCAATTGCGTTAACAAGCTTTTTCTTGATAAGCAAAAGTGCCTCACGCATCGTGATTACATCTGTATTATCGCCAACATAGCAACTTGTTGCGCCGAGATGAATAATAGGCTTAGCCTTTGGGCACTGCTCGCCGTAAGCGTGAACATGGCTCATTACATCGTGGCGAAACTTTTTTTCATACTCTCTTGCGACATCATAATTGATATTATCGGCATTTGCCTTAAGCTCGTCAATTTGCTCCTGAGTGATATCAAGCCCAAGTTCCTTTTCAGCCTCTGCAAGTGCAATCCAAAGCTTTCTCCAAGTTTTGAACTTAAAATCGGGTGAATAGATATATTGCATTTCCTTTGATGCGTAACGTGCATTAAAGGGTGAATTATATGTATCGTTTGGCATTAGTCAAGTCCTACTCTCTTCATCATTTCTGCATAAGCGTCCTCTACACCGCCGAGGTCACGACGGAAACGGTCCTTATCAAGCTTTTCGTGAGTTTTGCTGTCCCAAAAACGGCAGGTATCAGGGCTGATTTCGTCAGCAAGAACAATAGTGCCGTCTGATGTTTTACCAAATTCAAGCTTAAAGTCGATAAGCTCAACGCCGATTGAAAGGAAATATTCTTTTAACACTTCGTTTACCTTGAAGGCATACTTTTTAATTGTGTCAACATCTTCCTGAGTTGCAAAGCCGCAGGAAATAGCGTGGTAGCTGTTGATAAGCGGGTCGCCGAGGTCATCGTCTTTATATGAAAATTCGATTGAAGGACGAACAAAATCCATACCCTCTTCAAGACCGAGTCTTTTGCAGATTGAGCCTGCTGCACGGTTACGGATAATAACCTCAAGCGGAACAATTTTAACCTTCTTTACTGCTGTTTCCCTGTCTGAAAGTTCCTTAACAAAATGGGTCGGAACACCGTGCTTTTCAAGAAGCTGCATAAGATAGTTAGACATCTTATTGTTTACAACACCCTTACCTACGATAGTACCCTTTTTAAGGCCGTTGAATGCTGTTGCATCATCCTTATAATCAACGATTACGATTTCAGGGTCATCTGTTGCCCAAACCTTTTTTGCCTTGCCTTCATAAAGTTGTTCAGTCTTTTCCATATTTAAATATCTCCTTTATTTTAAAAATCCCGAGGGCAAGGAACCGTTTTCCCTGCCCGTAGGTTATATGAATAACTAAAAAATTAAATTATTTCTTGTAAGCCTTTTTAATTCTTTCGATAGCCTCAACCGTTTTTTCGTCATTGCCGAATGAAGTTAAACGGAAGTAGCCTTCACCTGCTGGGCCGAAGCCTGAACCCGGTGTGCCTACTACCTGGCATTTTTCAAGAAGTTCGTCAAAGAACTCCCAAGAGGTGTAACCTTCAGGAACTCTGAGCCAAACATAAGGTGAATTTACACCGCCGTAACACTCAAAGCCTGCATCGCAAAGTCCGTCATAAATAACTCTTGCATTCTTTTGATAATAAGCAAGTGTTTCTTTAATTTCTTTCTGTCCTTCTTCTGTATAAATAGCCTCTGCAGCTCTTTGAGTGATATATGATACACCATTGAACTTAGTAGCCTGACGTCTTGCCCAAAGCGGATTAAGGCTTGTGCCGTTAAATACAAGCTCCTTAGGAACTACCGTATATCCGCAACGCATACCCGTAAAGCCGGCTGTCTTAGAAAAAGAACGAAGTTCGATAGCACAGGTCTTGGCGCCTTCAATTTCATAAATTGACTTTGGAATACCCTCCTCAACAACAAATGCCTCATAAGCAGAGTCAAAAAGGATAAGAGAATGATGCTCGTTTGCATAATCAACCCACTTCTTAAGCTGCTCCTTAGTAGCAACCATACCCGTAGGGTTATTAGGGAAGCAAAGATAAATTACATCCGGAACCTCCTTAGGAAGATCAGGTGTAAAATTATTTTCAGCGGTGCATGGCATATAGATAATGTTTGACCAAAGTCCGTTTTCGTCTTTATCTCCGCTTCTGCCTGCCATAACGTTTGTATCAACATACACAGGATAAACAGGGTCGCAAATAGCAACCTTATTGTCAACAGCAAAGATATCTCCGATATTGCCGCAGTCGCTCTTAGCGCCGTCTGAAAGGAAAATTTCGTCCTTGGCAATGTCAATTCCTCTGCCTGTATAATCATGCTTTTGAATAGCGTCAAGAATAAAATCATAACCGTACTCAGGCGGATAGCCCCTGAATGTAGCCTCGTCTGCCATTTCGTCAACTGCCTTGTGCATAGCTTTAATAACAGCAGGAGCAAGCGGCTTTGTTACATCACCGATTGAAAGACGAATAACGTCTGCCTCAGGGTGAGCAGCTTGATACTCTCTCTGCTTCTTGGCAACAGTTGAGAAAAGATAGCTTGACTCAATCTTCAAAAAGTTCTCATTAATCTTCATATTATTTTAAACCTCCATTTAATACAAATATTTAATCAAATTTATTCAAATCGACTTCGCCCGTAAATACTTCCTTTGCAGGCCCGGTCATAAATACACTGTCGTTTACATCGCCGCTCCAGCTTATATCAAGGTCGCCGCCCAAAAGGTGTATGGTAACGTCATTATCGCAAAGCCCTAAAGTGATGGCGGCAACGGCAGTAGCGCAGGAACCTGTTCCGCAAGCAAGCGTTTCGCCGGAGCCACGCTCATAAACTCGCATTTCTATATTATTCCTGTCAATTATTTTTGCGAATTCTGCATTAACTCTGTCAGGAAAAACATTCGTATTTCCCTCGCAGGCTTTGCCGTATTTTTCAAGGTCAAAATCCTTTGGATGCTCGTCAATAAACATAACGGCATGAGGATTTCCCATAGAAACGCAGGTCATTTTAAACTCCCTGTCAAGAATTTTAATCGGCTCGTCAATCGCTTTATCGCTGCTTACATTAACAGGAATGTCGCTTGCTTTAAGCGACGGCTTACCCATATCAACCTTTGCGCTTTTAACCTCGCCGTTTTCAACATTAACGTCAATATATTTAACTGCGCCCATTGACTCAATAGTAAACGTGGTTTTGTCGGTAAGCTTATGGTCGTAGCAATATTTTGCAACGCATCTTATTCCGTTGCCGCACATTGCACCTCTTGAGCCGTCTGCATTATACATAACCATTTCAAAATCAGCCTTTTTGCCTTTTTTGATAAGAATTATTCCATCGCCGCCGATACCGAAATGACGGTCAGATAAAATAATTGCCGCCTTTTCCTCATTTTCGACAAATTCTTCAGTGCAATCAATGTATATATAATCATTGCCGCAACCGTGCATCTTAGTAAATTTCATAAAATCAGTCCGTTTCAAAATTAATCGCAATAAAGCTTGCAATAAAATATGTACTACATAAAATCGTTAATTATTTCCTGAGCAAGCACTGCAATTTTCTTGCCCATTTTCATACTTTCACGCTGGAGATATTTATGCGCCTGAAGTTCGGAAAAACCGTTGGTTTCTTTGAGAATAAGCTTAGCCTTTGATATAACGTCCTCGTCGCTGACGCTTCGCTTGGTAAAACTTGAAACGCTGTTTACAAGTACGCCGACTGTATTTAAAAACTCCTGCCTGTCAACCGGCAGAGGAAGATAAATAAGGTTGCTCATAAAGCTGTCCGTATCCCCACGTGTAAACGCAACAATATCAAACCCCGGTGGAAGATGCTCGGCAATATTACCCGCCGTCATATCCCTTAGACCTTCGGCGCAAACTATAACGCCTTCGCTCATATCCTGAGCGATACTCAACACGCTTGCTCCCGTTGCGCAAACATACGGCACGTCGTAGCCCTCACCCTCAAGAAGAGAGCGCAATTTAAGCGCAGTATCCTTTGACGGATACGCAACCAAAATTTCACGCATACTCTCCACCTCTGCTAACAAATATCTAACAAAAGCATTATACCATATATAATACTTATTATACAATAGAAAAAACTAACTTTTATTATACAAAATAGAGATATGCACAGGCGGTATTTATTGTTAAAATTGGCTGAAGATTATTTCTTGGATTATTATACATTTCTAACATTTTACACAGATTTTAAAAATTTTTAACTTTTTTTTGTAACAAAGTAACCAAAAACCGCTTGATTATTTGTTGTAAAGGTGATATGATATGTTTATATAAAAATTATAATAGCGCCAAAATATTATTTTTGACGCTTTTCAATAAAATAAAGGAGATGAAATTTTGGCAAAATTAGACAAAGATTATGAATTCCCTTTGTATATCTTTCACAGCGGAAAAAATTATAAGGCATATGAATTTTTCGGCTGTCATAGAATTAAGGGAGATACATTTGCATTTCGTGTTTGGGCGCCTCATGCTCAAAGCGTGTCAACAGTCGGTGATTTTAACGATTGGAACGAAAGCGCCGGTGTTATGAAAAAAATCAGCGACGGTATTTTTGAAGCTAAAATCGACAATGTTAAAATTTACGATTGCTATAAATATGCCATTACGACGAAAGACGGCAACGTTATTATGAAAGCCGACCCTTATGCTTTCCACGCAGAAACAAGACCCGGCACGGCATCAAAGGTTTACGAAACAGGCAAATACCGCTGGAATGATTCGACTTGGAAAAAGGCAAATTCGGGTAACATTCTTGAAAAGCCCGTTAATATTTACGAAATTCATTTTGGCAGCTGGAAAAGGCACGAAAACGGCGATTTCTTATCATACAGGCAAATGGCAGAGGAACTTGTGCCTTACGTGAAAGATATGGGATACACTCATATTGAAATGATGCCGATTATGGAATATCCTTTTGACGGCTCATGGGGATATCAGGTTACAGGATACTTTGCTCCGACTTCACGCTACGGAACGCCTGACGACCTTATGTATTTTGTTGACGCTTGCCACGAAGCCGGAATCGGAGTAATACTTGACTGGGTACCGGCTCACTTCCCTAAAGACGCTTACGGTCTTTATGAATTTGACGGAGAATGTACGTATGAATACTCCGATATGAGAAAAGGCGAACATAAGGAATGGGGCACAAGAGTATTTGACTACGGCAAAAACGAGGTTAAATCTTTCCTTATTTCCTCTGCAATGTATTGGGTTGACAATTTCCATTTTGACGGGCTTAGGGTTGACGCAGTTGCATCAATGCTTTACCTCGATTACGGACGTGAGGACGGCGAATGGATTCCGAATAAAAACGGCGGAAGAGAAAATCTTGAAGCGGTTGAATTTTTCAAGGAGCTTAACTGTGCAATGTTCAAAGAGCATCCTGAGGTTATGATGATTGCCGAGGAATCGACCGCTTGGCCTATGATTACAATGCCGACAAATATCGGCGGCTTAGGCTTTAATTTCAAGTGGAATATGGGCTGGATGAACGATATGCTCAGATACATTTCGCTCGACCCGCTTTTCAGAAAAGGCAACCACAACTGCATTACATTCAGCTTTTATTATGCATTCAGTGAAAACTTCATTTTGCCTATCAGCCACGACGAAGTAGTACACGGAAAATGCAGCCTTATAAACAAAATGCCCGGTGAATATGAAATGAAATTCGACGGATTAAGGCTGTTTCTTGCATATATGTTTGCTCACCCAGGCAAAAAACTTTTGTTTATGGGCAGTGAATTCGGTCAATTTATTGAATGGAACTATAAGCAAGGGCTTGATTGGCTCCTTCTTGACTATGAAATGCACAGGAAGATGCTTGGATTTTCCAAAACGCTTAATAAACTTTATAAAGACACACCTGCACTTTGGCAAATTGATTACAGCTGGGACGGCTTCCAATGGATTTCCAGTGAGGACAATGCAAACAGCGTAATCGCCTTTAGAAGAATTGACAAAAGCGGCAATGAAATTATTGCAATATTTAATTTCACACCTAACAGCTTTGACGAATACAGAATCGGCGTTCCAAACGAAGGCAGCTACAAAGTTGTACTTGACACCTCGCTTGAGCAATTCGGCGGCTCAACAATTGCAAAGCACCCCGCATACAAGACCAAGAAAAAAGCTATGCACGGTTTTGAGCAAAGCATCGGCTTAAAGCTTTCGGGTCTTTCGGGCATTTATCTTGAAAAGGTTGCCAAAAAACCTTCAAAATCAAAGGCTAAGGAAAGTGGCACAAAGGCAAAAAAACTTGAAAATGCAAAACCTAAAAAAGAAGCAAAGCCCATTGCCGAAAGCAAAGATATAAAAGAAGAAAAAAAGAAAATTTCCAAGGCTGAACCTAAGGCGGAAAAGCCTAAAAATAAAAAGGATGAGCCTGTTAAAAAAGCAAAAAAGGCCGTCAAATCGGCGCTTTCTAATAAAAAGAACAAATAAAGGAGAAATGAAATGGCACAAAAAACAGAAGTTGTAGCAATGCTCCTTGCAGGAGGGCAGGGCAGCCGTCTCGGTGTACTTACAAAAAACATCGCTAAGCCTGCTGTTCCTTACGGCGGCAATTACAGAATTATTGACTTTCCTTTGTCAAACTGTGTAAACAGCGGTATCTATACCGTAGGCGTTCTTACCCAGTATCAGCCGCTTGAGCTAAACGACTATCTCGGAAACGGACAGCCTTGGGATTTAGACAGGCAAAACGGCGGTATTCACATTTTGTCACCGTACGAGGCTATCGGCGGCGCAGAATGGTACAAGGGTACTGCAAACGCAATTTACCAAAACATTAATTTTATCGAAAAATACGATCCCGAATATGTTGTAATCCTTTCCGGCGACCATATTTATAAAATGAATTACGCAAAGATGGTTGATTTCCACAAAAAGAACAATGCAGACTGCACAATCGCAGTTCTTGAAGTTCCGTGGGAGGAGGCGTCACGTTTCGGAATTCTTGCAACAAATGATGACGACAGAATTTATGAATTTGCAGAAAAGCCGAAAGAGCCAAAAAGCAACAAGGCTTCAATGGGCGTTTACGTTTTCAGTTGGGATAAGCTCAAGAAATATCTTATTCAGGATGAAAACACAGAGGGTTCGGCTAACGACTTCGGTAAAAATATTATTCCTACAATGCTTGAGGCAGGCGAAAGACTTTTTGCCTTTCCGTTTGCGGGATATTGGAAAGATGTTGGAACAATTGACTCTCTTTGGGAGGCAAACCTTGATATTATCAATCCTAACGTTGACCTTGATTTGAGCGACACAAGCTGGAGGATTTACTCAAGAAATCCTATGGCGCCGCCGCACTACATAGGCAAAGATGCCGTTGTTGAAAATTCGTCCGTCAGCGAGGGATGCGAAATTGAGGGTAACGTTGATTACTCTGTTGTTTCTCCGAACTGCGTTGTTGAAGAGGGCGCAGACGTAAGATACAGTGTTATTATGCCTGGCGCAAAAATTAAAAAAGGCGCAAAGGTTTATTATTCAATAGTTGCCGAGGACGCAGTGATTGAGCCTGACGCTAAGGTCGGCGAAATCCCCGAACTTCTTGAAAAGCCGGAAAATTGGGGCATTGCAGTTATCGGTTCGGGCGCAACAATAAAAACGGGAACTCACATTGCCCCCGGGGTAATGGTTAAAGCAGGAGAGGAGGTATAAGCGATGAACGGAAAATCAGTACTTGGTATGATATTTGCAAACATTCACGAAGAGGCTCTTGATTCGCTTACGGCAATGAGAACTATGGGTTCTGTTCCTTTTTGCTCACGCTTTCGTTTAATCGACTTCCCGCTTTCAAACCTTGTTGAAAGCGGAGTTACCAAAATAGGCGTTGTAACAAATGCAAACTTCCGCTCTCTTATGGACCATATCGGCACAGGCAAGCCTTGGGATTTAAGCAGAAAGAGCGACGGCCTTTTCTTGCTCCCTCCGTTTTCGGCAGGAAGCACAAGCATTTGGGGAAATCGTATCGACGCCATATTCGGCAATATGAATTTTCTTCATCAATCGCATCAAACTTATGTTTTGATGACTGATTGCAACAATATTGTAAATATTGATTATTCTAAACTTTTTGATGCTCACGAAAAGAGCGGAGCAGATATCACAATCGTTGGCGTAAAAAGCAAAATGCCTAAAAACATAGGCTCTGTTCTTTGCTTTGACAAGGTAGATGAAAACGGCAAAATTACAGAAATGAGCCTTGACCGTGATGTTGACGACGAGGTGTTTTACTCTTGCAACATTATGATTATGAAGAAATATCTTCTTGAAACTCTTATTCAGACTGCTCATTCCAAAAATGAAATTTCTTTTCAAAGAAATATCGTTATGGCAAATGTTAAAAACCTTAATATTCACGCTTTTGATGCGACTGACAGCTTTGTCGGCACAATTGATTCAATTCAAAGCTACTATAAAATTTCTATGTCGCTTCTTGAAAAGGAAAACAGAGATAAGCTTTTCTCATCCCCTATTTCAACAAAAGAACGTGACGATATGCCTACCCTTTACGGCCCTGAATCTGCAACTAAAAATTCACTTGTAGCTGACGGCTGTATTATTGACGGCCGGGTTGAAAATTGCATTATTTTCAAAGGCGTCAAGGTTGAAAAAGGCGCAGTGGTTAAAAATTCCATTCTTATGCAGGATACCGTTGTCGGCGAAAATTCAAAGGTAAACTGCGTAATTACGGATAAGAATGTAAGCATAAGAAGTTCTGCCGAGCTTTCAGGTGCCGAAACATTTCCTGTTTGCCTTGTTAAAAACACAAAGGTCTAATTTTGGAGGAATAAAAAATGAAAGTATTATATGTTGCTTCCGAAGCACTTCCGTTTATGGCTTCGGGTGGATTGGGAGATGTTGCAGGTTCACTTCCTGTAGCACTTCGCAAAAGACTTATAGGTTGCCGTGTTGTTATGCCGCTTTATGACGGAATCAAGCAGGAATTTAAAGATCAAATGAAGTTTATCACTTCTATTTCCGTTCCTGTTTCTTGGCGCCGTCAATATTGCGGAATATTTGAAGCCAAGGCGAACGGCGTCATTTACTATTTCCTTGACAACCAATATTATTTCAAACGTGACGGAATTTACGGCCATTATGACGATGCCGAACGTTTTGCATTCTTTGCAAGAGCGGTACTTGAAATTATTCCTGCTATTGATTGGAAACCCGACATCATTCACTGCAACGATTGGCAAAGTGCATTAACTCCGCTTTATTACAGTTGCTACTATGCTAACAAAATGGGATATGAAAATATCAAAACCGTTTTCACTATCCACAATATTCAATATCAGGGCAAATACGGCGACGAACTTCTTAATGACGTTCTCGGAATTGCGCCGGAGTACAGCAATCTTATTATGTATGACGGCCTTGTAAACTTTATGAAAGCCGGCATTGAATGTGCAAATAAGGTCACAACCGTTTCCCCTACATATGCAAAGGAAATTCTTGACCCGTGGTACAGCTACGGCCTTGACCCTATTTTAAATCAGCGCAGTTGGAAGCTTTGCGGCATTTTAAACGGTATTGACACAGATAACTACAACCCTGAAACCGATAAGGATATTTGGGCTAACTACAATGCAGACGATTTTTCAAACAAAGCTAAAAACAAAGCCGAGCTTCAAAAAATGATGGGTATGAACGTTGACCCTGACGTTCCCGTTGTCGGCATTGTTACAAGACTTGTGGGTCACAAAGGTGTAGACCTTATGAAAGAAGTGCTTGAAAAGAGCCTTTATGAGCGCAATATTCAATACGTTGTTCTTGGCAGCGGTGAATGGGAATATGAAAACTATTTCCGCTATCTCCACGATAAGTACCCTGACAAGGTTGGTATTACTATCGGCTTTGTGCCTGACCTTGCAAGAAAGATTTATGCAGGAGCTGATTTATTCCTTATGCCAAGCAAGAGCGAGCCTTGCGGACTTTCGCAAATGGTTGCACTTCGCTACGGCACACTGCCTATCGTTCGTGAAACAGGCGGACTTAAGGACTCTATCACCGACTGCGGCGACGGACAGGGCAACGGATTTACATTCAAAACATATGACGCATACGATATGCTCGGCGCTATTTACAGAGGTGTTGACGCATATAACAGCAAGGATTGGAACGTTCTTGTTAAACGTGCGCTTGAATGTGATATGAGCTGGGGCAAGAGTGCAAACGAATATATCAAAATGTATCGTTCGCTTCTTAAATAATAAATCAAAACATATGACAAAAAGCAGAAGTCAACTGACTTCTGCTTAGACTGTCGATAAAGTGGCTAAACCGTGCCGT
>ULPQ01052157.1_pt1 | contig 21679 bp, 17 predicted proteins | sample 1953571 | NCBI WGS metagenome assembly ULPQ01 (sample SAMEA4835631, study PRJEB28245) | human gut metagenome | biome: gut microbiome; material: fecal sample | place: Denmark | collected 2008 | reverse complement strand
TCTATAAATCCTTATGCTTCTGTGTATGAACTGCCTAAAGGGGAAGTGTTTACAACTCCGGAATTTATTTTTACCTTGAGTAAAGGTACAGGTGAGGGTAGCCGTAATTTCCAGCGCTGGGCACGCAATTACCAGTTGAAGGATGGAAAAGGAACTCGCATGACGTTGCTCAACAATTGGGAAAATACTGCATTCAACTTTGATGAGCCTACACTGGCCGAACTGATGAAAGAGGCGAAAGATTTGGGCGTTGACATGTTCTTGCTTGATGACGGATGGTTTGGTAACAAATATCCTCGTAATAGTGATAATGCTGGTCTTGGTGACTGGGAAGCTAACCGTCAGAAACTTCCGGGAGGTGTTCCTGCACTGGTACGTTACGCCAAAGAGGCAGGAGTTGAGTTTGGTATTTGGATAGAGCCGGAAATGGTGAATCCTAAAAGTGAGCTGATGGAAAAGCACCCGGATTGGGCTATTCATTATCCTAACCGTGAAACTTATTACTATCGTAATCAGCTGGTTCTTGATATGAGCAATCCAGAAGTTCAGGATTATGTGTATGGGGTTGTAGATAAACTGATGAAAGAAAATCCTGATTTGGCATATTTCAAGTGGGATTGCAACAGTCCTATAACAAATATCTACTCACCTTATTTAAAAGATAAACAGGGACGTCTTTATATTGATCATATACGTGGGGTTTATAACGTTATGAAACGGGTATCGGAGAATTATCCGAAACTTCCTTTGATGCTTTGCTCGGGAGGTGGTGCACGTTGTGACTATGAAGCTCTGAAACATTTTACGGAATTTTGGTGCAGTGACAATACCGATCCGGTAGAACGTATTTATATCCAGTGGGGATTCTCTCAATTCTTCCCGGCTAAGGCTATGTGTGCACACGTTACAAGCTGGAACAAAAATGCTTCTATTAAATTCCGTACAGATGTAGCTTCTATGTGTAAGCTGGGATTTGATATTGGTTTGAAGGAATTGTCGGCAGACGAACTGGTTTATTGTCAGACAGCTGTGGCAAACTGGAAACGTTTGTCATCTACCATCTTGGATGGAGAACAGTATCGTTTGGTTTCTCCTTACGAAGGTAATCATATGGCAGTAAATTACGTTAGCACAGACCAGCAGAAGGCTGTTTTGTTTGCTTACGATGTTTATCCTCGTTTTGAAGAAAAACTTTTCCCGGTTAAGTTGCAGGGCCTTGATCCGAATAAAATGTATAAAGTAGAAGAAATCAACCTGATGCCGGGAGTAAAATCAGTATTAAAAGCCAATGGAAAGGTCCTTTCAGGAGATTATCTGATGAAAATTGGTTTGGAGGTATTCGGATTCAAACCTCTTCATAGCTGTGTGATCGAACTTACTGAGCAAAAGTAAACATATTATTTATCATATAAGATTTTAGAACAATGACAACAACTAATAAACTGAAATACGCGAAATTAGTTCCCATTATGCTCTGCTTCTTTGCCATGGGCTTTGTTGATTTGGTGGGAATTGCATCAAACTATGTAAAGGCTGATTTGAATCTGACAGATTCGGAGGCTAATATCTTTCCTTCACTGGTATTTTTCTGGTTTCTGATATTTTCTGTACCTACGGGTATTCTGATGAATAAAATCGGACGAAAGAAAACGGTAATGCTCAGTCTGGTGGTGACTTTTGTGTCGCTTCTGATACCTGTTTTTGGAGATAACTACGGTGTTATGCTCTGTTCTTTCTCACTGTTGGGTATAGGAAATGCCTTGATGCAGACTTCGCTCAATCCGCTGTTGAGCAATATTATTTCGGGCGATAAACTTGCCAGCTCACTTACATTCGGGCAGTTTGTCAAAGCAATTGCTTCTTTCCTTGCTCCTTATATTGCGATGTGGGGAGCTACTCAGGCAATGCCGACATTCGGATTAGGATGGCGTGTACTGTTCCCTGTATACATGGTAATAGCGGTAATAGCTGTTCTTTGGTTGGGAGCAACTCCTATTGAAGAAGAAAAACCGGATAAGGCTTCAGGTTTTGTAAGTTGTCTGAAACTTTTGGGAAGTCCGTTTATTTTGCTTTGCTTCCTGGGTATCATGTGCCATGTAGGTATCGATGTAGGAACCAATACTACTGCTCCTAAAATTTTGATGGAACGTCTGGGCATGACACTCGATGAGGCAGGTTTTGCTACCAGTCTGTATTTTATATTCCGTACGCTGGGATGTTTCTCAGGAGCTATCATCTTGCAGAAGGTTTCTGCACGCTCGTTCTTCGTTGTTAGTGTAATCTGTATGTTGCTTGCGATGGCAGGATTATTTGTATCGGATGCCGAAGCTGTTATTTACACAGCCATTGCACTGATCGGATTTGGTAACTCTAATATTTTCTCTATTATCTTCTCACAGGCGTTGCTTGCTGTACCCGAAAAGAAAAATGAAATTTCCGGATTGATGATCATGGGATTGTTCGGAGGAACAGTATTCCCGTTGTTCATGGGCTTTGCCAGCGATGCTATGGGACAGGATGGAGCTGTAGCCGTAATGACGGTCGGTGTTATTTATTTGCTGTTCTACACCTTGAAAATTAAAAAGTAATGTCTAACTTTGATAAAAGAAACTAGAATATGGAAAATACAATTGTAGTAGGAATGGGAGAAGCACTGTGGGATGTGCTTCCAGAAGGAAAGAAAATAGGTGGTGCTCCTGCAAACTTTGCTTATCATGTATCACAGTTCGGATTGAACAGCCGTGTTGTAAGTGCAGTAGGCGATGACAAACTGGGCATGGAGATTTTAGATAATTTCCGTGAAAAGAAATTGAATGCTATGGTAGAGATAGTGCCTTATCCTACCGGTACAGTACAGGTAGAGCTGGATGCAGAAGGAGTTCCTTGTTATGATATAAAGGAAGGTGTAGCGTGGGATAACATTCCTTATACACCGGCTTTGGAAGATCTGGCAAAACATACTAAGGCTGTTTGCTTTGGTTCATTGGCTCAGCGTAGCGTTGTATCACGTGATACGATCAATCGCTTTATTGATGCTATGCCTGCCGAAGATACACTGAAGATCTTTGATATTAATCTTCGTCAGGGATTTTATACCAAAGAGATTCTTTGTAATTCATTTAGCAAATGTAATATCTTGAAGATAAACGATGAAGAACTGGTTACTGTAAGCCGTATGTTCGGTTATCCGGGTATTGACCTTCAGGATAAATGCTGGATCTTACTTGCCAAGTATAACTTGAAGATGCTTATTCTTACTTGTGGAGTAAACGGAAGTTATGTCTTCACTCCGGGTAATGTTTCTTTTGTTGAAACACCTAGAGTTGAAGTGGCCGATACTGTTGGAGCAGGCGATTCGTTTACGGCAGCATTCGTTTCTTCTATATTGAGTGGCTTGTCTATCGGCGAAGCTCATAAGCTGGCTGTAGAAACATCTGCTTATGTTTGTACTCAGAATGGAGCAATGCCTGTATTGCCGCAATCGTTGAAAGATCGCGTCATAAAATAATTTTTTGTATCTTTATCTGTCCTTCACATGTGCAGTGCTGTTTGATGGTTGAACTGTACATGTGAAGGAATCTTATCATAATACCTTTGAATGCTATGAAACATGTTTTGTTTGTTCTTGTTGCGTTGTTCTGTTTGCTGATGACAGGGTGTGCTCCCCGTGAGGTACGCTATGTCGTTGGTGTATCTCAGTGTAGTGACGATGAATGGCGTGAACAGATGAACAAAGAGATTCGTCGTGAAGCTTTGTTCTATCCGGGTGTTAAGATTGATATCCGTACAGCGAAAGATAATAATGCTCAGCAAATAGCCGATATAGAAAGTCTTATTGGTGAAGGAGTTGATCTGTTGATTGTTTCTCCCAATGAAGCTGATGCCATTACACCGGTTATAGAGAAAGCTTATAACAAAGGTATTCCTGTTGTTTTGGTCGACAGAAAAATACGTTCAGACAAATATACCGCATATGTAGGAGCCGACAATTATGAAATCGGGCGTCAGGTAGGGAGCTATATTGCTGAACGCTTGCAGGGGAAAGGAAATCTGGTAGAAGTTGCTGGTCTGAAAGCTTCTACTTCTGCACTCGAACGCCATCGAGGTCTGATGGATGCATTACGGGAAACTCCTGACATAAAACTCATTGCTTCGGCTGATGCCGCATGGCTCAGAGTACCGGCCGAGAAAGCTTTTGGTGACATTCTTTCAAAATTCCCGGATATTGACATGGTTTTTGCTCATAATGACCGAATGGCAGCCGGAGCATACGATGCGGCCGTCAAACAACATCGTGAGCATGATATGCTGTTTGTAGGGATCGATGCGTTGGCAGGTGAAGGTTATGGTGTAGAACAGGTAGCAAACAGGCAGTTGGATGCGACTTTTATTTATCCTACCGGAGGTGATAAGGTGATGGAAGTTGCCATGAATATTTTGCAAGGCCGGGATTACACGCGTGAAACAGTGCTGTCGACAGCACTTGTCAATAAGGCGAATGCACGCATTATGCAAATGCAGACTGCACATATCGGTCAGCTCGATAATAAAATAGAAGTTCTCGATAAGCAGCTTGATACATATCTGATGCGTTACTCTTCGCAAAGGATGTTATTGTATGCCTGTATTGTAATCTTGGTTCTGGTTGCAATGTTGCTTTTCTTCGTTGTACGTGCTTTCTGGACAAAGAACAGACTGAATGCGGAATTGTCTGACCAGAAGAAACGCTTGGAGGAACAGCGTGACCAGTTGATAAGTCTTTCCAAACAGCTGGAAGAGGCTACACATGCCAAGCTGGCTTTCTTTACAAATGTTTCTCATGATTTCCGTACACCGCTGACTTTGATTGCAGCTCCGGTCAATCAGCTGGCAGAAAGCAATAAGTTAGGAGAAAATGAACGTTTCCTGTTGAATATCATACAGAAAAATGTGACGGTGTTGCTCCGGTTGATTAATCAGATTCTTGATTTCCGTAAGTTCGAAAATGGTAAATTGAGTATGACGTTGTCACGTTTCGATATCTCGGAAAATATTAAAGACTGGACTGACGCTTTCCGTACACTTTCTTATCGCAAGCACATTCATTTTACTGTATCGGTAGAACCTTCGGAAGAAGGTTACGTAATGATTGCCGATGCCGAAAAGATGGAACGCATAACTTATAATTTGCTTTCGAATGCATTTAAGTTCACTCCTGAAAATGGTACTATTGAAATAAAGCTTTCTCAGTTTACCAAAGAAGGTGAACGCTGGTTGCGTTATCAAGTTTCAGATACTGGTATCGGAATGCCGGCAGAACATGTCAAGCATATTTTCGAAAGTTTTTATCAGATAGATGTACATCATGCAGGTTCGGGTATCGGACTGGCATTGGTAAAGGCGTTTGTAGAGATGCATGGAGGTACAATCGCTGTAGACAGCGGTGAGGGCAGGGGAACGGTGTTTGCCCTCGAAATGCCTGTCCAGCAGAACGGAGTGCCGGAAGAAAATGTAGAGAAAAATATTGTACTTACGAACTTGAAAGAAGGGGCAGTACTTTCTGCCGATCAGGAAACAATCCAGACTGCTCCCGAAGTAGTTGAACGGGATGACAAAGAAACTGTATTGATTATTGATGATAATCAGGACGTGCGCGACTATGTAAAGTCACTTCTGCATGATAAGTATACAGTAATAGAAGCCTCCAACGGACAGGAAGGTTTGCAGCAGGCAATGAAATATGTGCCCGATGCCGTGATTTGTGATGTGATGATGCCGGTGATGGACGGTATGGAATGCTGCCGCCGGTTGAAATCGGAAGTACAGACGTCACATATTCCGGTGATGATGCTTACTGCCTATACCATGGATGAACAGAAAGTGAAGGGGTATGAATGTGGAGCCGATTCGTATATTCTGAAACCGTTCAGTGCACGTTTGTTGCAGGTGCGTTTGCGTAACTTGATAGACAACCGTCTCCGGTTGCAAAGTTTCTTTGCCGATAAAACTTCCTTGCGCAAGGAGCCGATAGCGGATTTGGATAAAGGATTTGTCGAGAAACTTCGAGCACTTATAGATGATCAGCTGGGTAATTCCGAACTGAGTGTGGAAGATTTAGGTGACAAAATTGGTATGAGCCGCGTGCAGCTATACCGGAAATCAAAAGCTCTTACTGGATATTCTCCCAATGAACTGTTGCGTATAGCACGTTTGAAAAAAGCTGCTTCACTGCTTGCATCTACCGAAAAGACCATTGCAGAGATTACTTATGAAGTGGGATTCAGTTCACCGTCTTATTTTACGAAATGTTATAAAGATTATTTTGGTGAAAGTCCTACTGATTTCCTGAAGCGGAAGGGATAAATTTTTTTTGCTGATAAATGAAAGAAAACATCAGCATGTTTTAGAGTAAATATGCTGATGTTTTTTTAAAATTTGTACGAAAATAAAAGCCATTTCTAGTTGCTTGTTATATAGATACTTATTTGGTGCGAAATATATCGCTTTTCTAAAATGATATTTAACTTTCATTATGGGTCATTGTCACCTATGTGACAGATTTTGTCCGGATACCGGGATATCTTTGCAGTCGTAATCAAATAGAACTAGTGGAAATATGAAAACAGCAGACTGGGAAGATACAAGTGTTGGCAAGATTGTAGCCGAAAATTTTGCTGCGGCTAAAGTATTCAAAAAATATGGGATTGATTTTTGTTGTCATGGAGAAACTCAGCTGCATGAAGCTTGTGCAGCTTTGAATCTGGATGTGGAAGAAGTTATACAGGCATTGCAGCATCAGGAATCGGAAGGAAAGGGAGCTATTCCCTTTGCATCGTGGCCGCTCGATTTGCTGATGGATTATATTTTGAAAATACATCATCGCGGTATTCGTTCGCGGGGACCGGAACTGATGGAATTGCTGGAGAAGGTAGAACGGGTACATGGAGAAGCTCATCCCGAGTTGCATGAATTGAGAGCATTGGTCAGTGAATCGCTCCAAGATTTGGAGATGCACTTGCAAAAAGAGGAAAACGTATTGTTCCCTTATTTGTATGAATTGTATGCAGCACAGCAGCAAGGGCAACGCATGGAACCGATGCATTGCGGGACCATTGCCAATCCGATTCGGGTAATGAAAATGGAGCATGAAGGGGAAGGAAACCGTTACTTGCATATTATTGAACTGACTCGTCATTTCTCGGTTCCTCAGGATGGATGTGCCAGCTACCGGTTGCTGATGCAGGAACTGGAAGCTTTCGTCGATGCCCTGTTTGAACATATTCACTTGGAGAATAATTTGCTTTTCCCCCGTTTTGAGGAGATTGAACGTAAGATTGTATTCTAATTAGTTTGCAGAACAGCTTATGCTGTTGTAGATGTTGATAATTTAGGAGCCACCTTGTACAGGGTGGCTTTTGTTTATAGATATGTTTTTATACTGCATTAAAAAGCGGGCTGTTTTTTTCAATATATTCTATTTAAGTGCTACTTTTGCAGGCAATGAGTGCTTTTTTAGCATCGCTGAATGATATAATAAAAACAGAATATTTCATGAGAAAAATATTGATTATAGCCGGAATACTGTTGTGCTGTCTGAATATGCAGGCACAGGATATGAAATCGTTGTTTGTTGCTTTGCCCGATTCTCTTTCGCCATTGCTGACAGAGGTCAACAGAGCCGATTTCGGCGATTTCCTTGCCAGCAATATGAAGGCTCAGGTGAAAAACCGTTTTGGAAACACGTCGGAAATGTTGAAGCTGACAGATGATTATCTGTTGCTGAAAGTAAGCGCAGTCAGTACGGCAGAGATGAAGTTGCTTCCTCTTAACGATTCTGTAAAAGTGATTTGTGTCGTACAGACTTATCAGGGACCGGTGAGTGACAGTCGTGTTTCATTTTATGATACCTCATGGAAATCTCTTCCGGCAGAGAATTTTCTTACCCTGCCTGCCGAGGATGCTTTCTATAAAACCCCTGTGACGGAAACACAAACTGATTCGTTGAAAAACCTGCGTACACGTGCTGATATGTTTTTGTTGAAAGCTGTATTGTCGGAAAAAGATACTTCGCTTTCGTTCGTTTATACTACCCCCGATTATCTGGATAAAGAAACCTTGAAGGAGATAAAACCTTATCTTGTTGCTGAACCGCTGAAGTATGTCTGGCAGAATGGGCGTTTCGTACGTCTTTAATGTTTGTTAGGGCATCACATCTTCCTGGTTGTTTGATTTACAGACTGATGTAAACTGTTTGTAATAGCTGTATGTTATAAAACATATTATCGGGAAAGGTTAATGATTTTGGTATGAAAATACATAAAAAATCGTTAACTGGGCTCTGTTTTTTGCCGGAAAAATGCTATATTTGAAACGATTTTTTGGAATCTTAGTGTCTGAAAAAGACTTTTTTAATTAGAATTGTTTAGAACCGGCAGTTATACCAACGCAAGAAGCAGATAGAGAGTTCGGAAATCCACTTGCAGGTATAGGCTGAAAAATAGTATAGCGATAATGATTTTAAAATGTATTAGAACAGTTGCAATAGCAGCCTTGGCGTTTGTCAGTGTAAATGTATCAGGACAAGATTTGTTGGCTCGCCAGGCTCCTATCGACAGAAAACTTAAAGCAGTAGATTCTTTGGCATTGATTCGCCAGATTAAAGCAGAACAAGCAGTTTATCCTGCTTACAGTCTTTATCCCAATTGGAATAACCAGCGTGTTCACGCTTATGGCAATACCGTACAGATTCCTGATAGCTTCCGTATCGACCTGACGGGTTTCTGCATGCCTACCACTCATACAAAAATTACTTCAAAATGCGGTCCGCGCTGGCGTCGTATGCACAACGGACTTGATATCAAGGTATATATCGGTGATACTATTCGTGCAGCTTTCGACGGAAAAGTACGTATGGTAAAATATGAGCGCCGTGGCTATGGTAAGTATGTAGTAATACGTCATGATAATGGTCTGGAAACTATTTACGGACACCTTTCAAAGCAGATTGTAAAAGAAGATGAATATGTAAAGGCTGGTGATCCTATCGGATTGGGTGGTAATACCGGACGTTCTACTGGTTCACACTTGCATTTCGAAACTCGTTTCCTGGGTGAGGTTATCAATCCGGAATTTATGTTCGATTTCCCGAAACAGGATATTGTGGCCGACAGTTATTTGTTCATTCGCGGAGCGAACCGTTACGAATATCAGCGTACACGTGCTTTAGCTGCTGTAAAGAGCGGCAAATCGGGTGCTGAAGAAGCAGAGAAATCAGCAATCCGTTATCATAAGATCCGCCAGGGTGATACATTAGGACGTATCTCACGCTTGTATCATGTTTCTATCGATCGCCTGTGCCAGATAAATGGTATTAAACGTACTACTACTTTACGTATCGGTCAGGTACTGAGATGTTCTTAAATTTTGGAAATACAATATAACTCCTGAGTGAGTACATTAAAGGCTCATTGCAGAATTTGCGGGTTATCACAGATGTTCCATTGAGGGTTAGCTTAAATGGGTATCTGTGGTAATCCGCATTTTAAATTGGAATAATCGGTGAAATTCTGGAAGATTACTAATCTAATTGATAATTTATGTTAATCTTTAAAGGGATGTTATTTTGTTACTACCCTTATATTCATTCTTTTACATATCTTTATAAAAGATGAATATGTAAAAATATTCTTGTTCATCAAGAAGCGATTTTCAGAAAAATGCTCTTGCCTCTCGCGGAAAAATAAATTCTTTGTTTTAACCTAAATGATTTCATAATTCTAATACTGTTTGTTTATGAAAACAAATTTATTTTGGGGATTGGCTTCTGTGATAATGCTTTTCCCCTCTTGCTTTCAGCAAGAAACCGTAGAAGAAGTAATGAAAGCAAACAAGACTTCTTTGACCTTCTCTGTTGCACGAGGAATATCGTCTTCGTCTACTATCGTTTCGGAAGATGATGCGGTGTATGTGGCTTCTTGTTTTATGAAAAGAAAGCTGCAAGCTACAAGAAGTATTTTCCCGCAAGTCGAGTCTTTGATTCATGATAATCAGACTATAGGGTATGTGGTTAATTATCCTGAAGGCGGATTTTGCATTGTGGCTTCATCGAAAAATGCTTATCCCATACTTACTTATTCGAATAAAGGGAAATTCAGTGTGTCGGATATTGGAAACTCTGGCGTATCGGTATGGTTGGATGCTTATACTCTTAGCTGGAAAAACCTAAGTGATGAAGAAAAGAAATTGAATTAAATGCACTGGGACGAATACGAACGACCGTTGGTGTACCCAACAGTTATGAGTGATCAGGAAAAAGCTGCTATATTCAATCAGCGTTTAATGGAGTTGAATGAAGAGTTTGGAGGCAAAGGAGATGCACGTCCTTTAATAGCCTTTAGAGGTTCAAGTTTTATGTCAGAATCGTTGTACGAGATGTTTAAATCAAAAGGAGGCTCAGAAGAGTTTACGATTGTTGTTTGTGAAAGAGAGGATAGAGGGTAAAAATTCCTGCCATGATTTCCACAGAATGGCATCAATATAAGCCATTTGGGAAATACACAAAATATGGAATAGCAGGGTGTACAGTAATAGCTGCTTCACAAATTATGAATTACTATAAATTCCCTACCTATTATGATTGGAATGCAATGCCTATCAATGATTACGATAATCCTACTCTATGCCAATTTATTCTTGACGTATGCAATAAGTTTGATGTAGAATATAAGCCCACAGGAACAAGTTCTGACATCAATAAAGTCAAAAAAGGTCTTGAAGAGTTTGGATATCGAGTTGAGAAAAAGGAAGGAAGTCATCCTGCTTTAATCAGAGAAATAAGAAGACCTATTTACGAACGGGGAGAAAGTAAAGAAGGAGAAGGGCATGCTTGGATAGTAGACGGGTACAATGAAGTAGATGTAATGTATTATTTACAGTTGAATATTTAAGAGGTAGTAGTGGCTCTTATTATTATCAGAGAGATGCCACCCGATATGTAGGCGGTGATTCTAATCCAGCTGTTGTTGCTACAAAACATTATAATTGGGGGTGGGCAGATGATGGATTAGCTCTTAACGGTTGGTATTATTCCCTTGAACTTTTTCCTGACGATTTGAAACAATTAATTATAACCCCTTCAAACTAATATCATAGTATTTATGAAAAAGTACATTGTAAGTTCACTTATACTTTTACTGATCATGTTTATCTGCGGATGCGATGAAAATGAGGATTGTACCAAAATTCGTGTCTACGAATTTTGGGTAGAACTAGTAGATGAAGAAGGTTATCCGATAATTCAGAGTTCTGAAGAAATGAAAGAACTTGCTGACAAAGTGGAACTGAAATGGATACATCCGGAGTCGTCGAAATATGTAGAATACAAGTATTTTGGAGTAAGCTGGGGAATGGAAAAAAACGGACATTATTATTGGAGAATCAGCAGGGAGGATGTGATAGGATTTGAAGGAAGCGGTGCTACTACCTTCAACTTCGACTTTGTATGTGAGGAACTACTCTCCAAGCCGGTATCCATCCGTACGGAATGGGCTACGTCTTTACCTTTTCGGAATATATACTATGAACTGGATAAAATCTATGTGAATGGCGAAGAAGCGCAGGTAACTGAAATCGAAAACGGAACAATCACTATCCCTTTCGAAGAAACCATCTACATCCCTGCCATCCAAATAAAGGTGGATAAGAAAGTGGAATGACAGGCTCCAAATTAGTAATTTAGTTGTATAAGAAACTATAGAAGTAATAATAAAAGCCGGATTTTTCGGTAATTCCGGCTTTATTGTATTTGTATAATGATATTATTTTAGAACTGCATGCAAGCGGCTCAGGAATTCATCAGCTTCTGCCATGCTCAGACAGAGAGGAGGAAGCAGACGTATAACATTGGTTCCGCTTACACCGGTAAAGACTTTCTGTTCGAACAAGAGCTGTTGGCGGATTTCTTTTATCGGTTCGCTGAATTCCATTCCAATCATCAGACCGCGTCCGCGTACTTCTTTGATTTGAGGGAATTTCTTCAATTCTTCAATCAGGTGTGTTCCTACCAGAGCGGCATTTTCTACCAGATTTTCTTCCTTCATTACATCGAGTACGGCTATAGCGGCTGCACAGGCAAGATGATTTCCTCCGAATGTAGTACCCAACTGTCCGTATACTGGAGTGAATTTAGGACTGATGAGTACACCTCCTATAGGGAAGCCGTTTCCGATACCTTTGGCAACTGTGATGATATCAGGACGTATACCTGTGTACTGATGGGCGAAGAATTTACCGCTTCGTCCGTATCCAGACTGGATTTCGTCGAGTATCAGTACTGTATTGTGCTCATCGCATGCCTGACGTAATGCCTGCATGAATTCGCTTGTAGGCAACTGGATACCGCCTACTCCCTGAATACCTTCTATAATGACTGCACACACATCGCCTTTGGCCAGTTCAGCTTTCATGGCTTCTGTGTCATTCAGCGGCAGATAAGTCACATGTCCGTTATCGTTTATAGGAGCGATGATTTTAGGATTGTTTGTTACTTCTACTGCCAGTGAAGTACGTCCATGGAAAGCCTTTGCAAATGATATAACACGAGTGCGTCCGTTATAAAACGAAGCGAGTTTTAAGGCATTCTCATTTGCTTCAGCTCCGGAGTTGATCAGGAAAAGTTGGTAATCGTCGTATCCGCACATGGCTCCGAGGCGATCGGCTACTTCCTGTTGCAACTTATTGATGACTGAGTTTGAGTAGAATCCCAGTTTGGCTACCTGTTTGCTGATTGTTTCCACATACTGAGGGTGTGCATGTCCGATAGAAATAACGGCATGTCCTCCGTAAAGGTCGAGGTATTCCTGACCTTTGTCATCCCATACGTGACAACCTTTTCCTTGTACGATATTTACATCGAACAAAGGATATACATCGAATAGTTTCATATCTTGATATAATATTTAAATCTGACTTAGAATGCGCTGGGCTTCAACATTAAGCCGACAGTTTCTTCTAAGTTGAACATCAAGTTCATGTTATGTACAGCCTGTCCACTTGCTCCTTTCAACAGATTGTCAATGCAGGAAACGATGAGCAGTTTGTCACCGTGTTTTTTCAGGTGGATAAGGCATTTGTTGGTGTTGACTACTTGCTTCAGGTCGATATTCTTTTCTACGATGTGTGTGAACGAATCTTCTGCATAGTAGTCCTTATACATTTTTACGATTTCGTCCAGCTCTACTTTGGTTTTGACAACGATTGTTGCAAAAATACCTCTGGCAAAATCTCCTCGGTAAGGTATAAAATCTATCTCCGAATTGAAACTGTTTTGCAGTTGTTTGATAGATTGCTTGATTTCGGGCACGTGCTGATGAGTAAACGGTTTGTAGATACTCATGTTATTGTTACGCCAGCTGAAGTGTGTAGTTGCTCCGGGTTTTACTCCAGCTCCTGTGCTGCCGGTTATAGCATTTACCATAACATCATCGTTCAGCATCAGGTGTTTGGCCAGCGGAAGCAGACCAAGCTGAATACATGTAGCAAAGCATCCCGGGTTGGCTACGTGTTTACTCTGGCAGATGGTACGGCGATTCAGTTCCGGAAGTCCGTAAACGAAATCATGGCTTTCATCCTTAATGCGGTAGTCCATCGAAAGGTCAATGATTTTCACATCTTCAGGGATGTCGTGGCTTTCTATGAACTTTTTGGTATCACCATGTGCTGTACAGAAGAATATTACGTCTACAGTATCAAGAGGCAATTCGTCTGTAAAGACCAGATCGGTTTCACCGTACAATCCTTCGTGTACGTCAGTGATTTTGTTGCCTGCATTGCTGGAGCTGTTTATGAACTTTATTTCTACATCGGGGTGGTTGATAAGCAGGCGAATCAGTTCGCCTGCCGTATATCCAGCCCCTCCTATAATTCCTGCTTTAATCATGAAAATAATGGTTTGGTTCTTGTGGAATGATAATCCACATTAATAGATAAATAGGTATACCTGCGAATGCGGTAAAAAAAGTCAGTATCACGTATACGATGCGGATAATAGATACGTCAAGACCAAAGAAGTTTGCCAGTCCTGCACATACTCCGCTTATCATTCTTCCGGTACGTGGACGTCTGAGTTTCTGGTTGCCAGACATAATCAGATATTCTCCTCGTCTTTGTGGTTAGCATAATAAGCGCGAAGTGGAGTAGAAAGCACTTTGATGAAGCCTTTGGCATCTTCTGCTGTCCATCCTTTCTGCATTTCACCGTATTCACCGAACTTGTTCTTTACCAAGTCGTCTTTTGAGTCAACTCCTACAGTAGAGAAGCAGTACGGACGAAGTTCAAGAATAGCGGTTCCGTTTACATTTCGCTGTGATTCCTGAAGCATGGCTTCGATATCACGCATTACAGGTTCCAGATACTGGCTTTCGTGAAGGAACATACCATACCAGTTGGCTACCTGATCCTTCCAGTACTGCTGCCATTTGCTTAATGTATATTTTTCGAGGAATTTGTGTGCACCGATAATCAGCATAGAGGCAGCTGCTTCGAAGCCTACACGTCCCTTGATACCGATGATTGTATCACCTACGTGCATGTCACGTCCGATACCGTAAGCTGCTCCGATTTCTTCTACTTTCTGAATAGCTTTAATCTTGTCGTCGAACACTTCACCGTTTACGGCATACAGTTCTCCTTTTTTGAATTCCAGTTTCAGCTGTTCGCTTCCAGTCTTGGTTACTTGTTTCAGATAAGCACTTTCGGGTAATCCCTGAGCAGAGTCCAGAATTTCGCCTCCACAGATTGATGTTCCCCATATACCTACATTATATGAATATTTCAGTTTGGTAAAGTCTGCTTCAAAGCCATGCTCTTTCAGGTAGTTGATTTCGTAATCACGGCTCAGTGCCATATCGCGGGTAAGTGTAATGATTTCTACTCCCGGAGCCATAACCAGGAAAGTCATATCAAAACGAACCTGGTCGTTTCCTGCACCAGTAGAACCGTGAGCTATTGCATGTGCGCCGATTTCGTTGGCATAACGAGCAATGGCAAGTGCCTGGAAGATACGTTCAGAACTTACAGAAATAGGATAAGTACCGTTACGCAATACGTTGCCGAATATCATATACTTCAAGCTCTTAGCATAGTATTCCTGAGTAACGTCGAGTGTAACATATTTAACAGCTCCCAGTTTGTAAGCGTTTTCTTCGTTCTGTTTTAGTTGTTCAGGGCTGAAGCCACCTGTGTTGGCACATGCAGCATATACTTCATAACCTTTTTCTTTAGCCAGATACATGACTGTAAACGAAGTATCCAATCCGCCACTGAAGGCAACTACTACTTTTTTCTTTTCTTCCATAAGGCATTTATTTTATGAAAAACGATGGCTGAAAAATGAAGCCTCTTTTTCTGAATTAATATTCTTTATTTAATGTGTATGTTTAAAAGTTGGTTACTTTGTCGTCTGTGTGCAAAGCCGGATCGTAAAGCATGGCAGTACAGATACAGAATTTACGCTTTTTAGCGACAAGAATTTCGTGGTTGATACAGCCTTCACATCCTTTCCAGAATGATTCATCGTCGGTAAGCTCATTGAAAGTAACAGGAACATATCCCAGTTCTGTATTCATTTTCATGACAGCTGCTCCAGAAGTCAGACTGAAGATTTTAGCTTTCGGCCATCGCAAACGTGCCAGAGTAAATGATGCATGTTTGATACGTTTGGCAAGTCCGCATCCACGATATTTGGGATGTACGATAAGTCCCGACGTAGCTACATATTGTTTGTTTCCCCACGATTCAATGTAAGTAAATCCTGCAAAGTCGTTGCCGCACAAAGCGATGATAGCTTTTCCTTCCTTCATTTTTGTAGCTACATATTCGTGCGTACGTTCTGCGATACCTGTTCCGCGCACTTTGGCTGCTTCACGAATTGTATCTAGTATTGTGTCAACGTATACCTCATGTGAGGCGTCGGCTACCATAACATCTATTTGTTTAGTATCCATTTTGTTTTTTGTTTCTTTATTTTATAAGGTTTATATTCGGTATTACATGTGCCAGTGCTTGTTTTACGCTGGTGCGGGTACAGCCTTCGCGGACAATAAGCATGATGGTATCGTCACCTGCAATTGTTCCTATGATTTCGTGAAAATGATTGTTGTCGATATCGTAAGCAAGGCTGCTGGCATATCCCGGGCGTGTTTTGATGACCGCAATATTGTCAGAGAACTCAATAGATACGAATCCGGGCTGGCGGAGCATCTCGGAAGCGGAATGTGGTTCAGTCATACGCTTGTACATGGTATTGTTGGGCAATACATATACATAATTTCCATTCATGCTGGCTGCTTTGGCTACTTTCAGTTGCTTCAAGTCGCGTGAAAGAGTTGCTTGCGTCAGTTGGAAACCTTCCTTTGCCAGCTCTTGGAGAAGCTCTTCCTGGCTTCCTATCTCTTTGCTTGAGATAATCATTTTAATGGAATCAAGTCGGCTGTTCTTACTTTTCATTGTGTATAATTATTCTTTAATTGGGTGCAAATATACAGATTATATTGAAATAATATACAGTTTTTGTGGATTATTTTTGTTTTATTCTTAAATTATGTAAACAGAATGAATAAATAGTCATCTTTGCATGATATGATACTCTTTTTGTATCTTTGTAGGGATATATATAAAAAATGAATGATCTGAAATTATGGACTTGAATTTATTATCCGAAGGAAAAGATCCGATGGGAGCTGCCATCTACGATTATCTCAAGTATGGCAAGGCGGGACGTCTGAGAGTGTTTTCTTCTCAATTTGATGAAGATGAAATTCCTGTAGCCGGTTTGTTTCGTACATACGAATCGATGCCGGAACTGGAACAGATTGCCTTGCAGCAGGCAACGGGTAAAATTCTGGATGTAGGAGCCGGAAGCGGCTGCCATTCGCTGGCTCTTAAGGAAATGGGTAAGGAGAGTCTTGCCATTGATATATCTCCTCTATCGGTGAAGGCCATGCAGGAACGTGGGCTGAATGCTCTTCATGTCAATCTGTTTGATGAACATTTTACCGGACAGTTTGATACGATTCTGATGCTCATGAACGGTTCCGGAATTATTGGAAAGTTGAAGAATATTCCTGCTTTCTGTGCAAGAATGAAGCAGTTACTGGCTCCTGGTGGATGTATCTTGCTAGATTCCAGTGATTTGAAATATCTGTATGAAGACGAAGACGGCAGTTATGTGCTCGATCTTGCAGCCGATTATTATGGTGAGATAGATTTTCAAATGCAGTATAAACAAGTGAAAGGCGATTCGTTCGACTGGCTGTATGTGGATTTCGATACCCTTTCTGCTTATGTCTCACAATATGGCTTCCATGCTCAGATTATAAAGGAAGGCAGTCATTACGACTATCTGGCGAAACTTTGGTTGTAAGGATCCACTTTGAAAAAACAGCGGCATGTTTATTATGTTCTCATGCCGCTGTTTTTTTATAATACTCCGAAATGTTTCAGTGCATTCATAATGCCGTCTTCATCAACTGAAGTCGTTACATAGTCTGCGGCGGCTTTTACCTCATCAGAAGCATTGCCCATTGCTACGCCAATACCGGCATGTCCGAGCATCGGAATATCATTTCCTCCATCTCCAAAAGCCATTGTATCTTTCAGGTCGATACCATAATATTCCAGCACGTGATCTATCCCCTTACTCTTACTGTTGCCACGTGCTATGATATCGGCAAAAAGCGGATACCAGCGCATTGGCTCGCAATGAGTCAGGACATTGCGGAATACTTCCAGATCCTGATCTTCCTTGAAATACCCCATGATTTGTAAGATTTCCTTATTACGTGCCTCTTCTATCGGGCGTATGGGAGGAAGACTGATTTCAATTAGCTTGGCTACATCTTTTACAGCTTCATTGACATTCGTAATAAACCATTCATCATCGTGTACAAAGACGAACGGAGTTTCCGGATGTTGTTGATGATAATCGATGAGGCGTTCGATATCTTCTTCGGGTACTCTTCCTTTATAAATATCCTGATGATCGGAAGTAAAACAATGCGCTCCGTTCAGAGTAATGAATCCGTCGAAGGGCAAATGACCTACCGCATCCATCATCAGAACTTTAGGACGTCCTGTGGCTATGAATACTTTGATGCCTTTTTCCCGCAATTGTTTTAATGCGTTTTGGGTGGACTCTGGGATAGAATGAGTATTGAACGATACTAATGTTCCGTCTATGTCGAAGAAGATAGCTTTGACCATATTAAATAATGTGTTAATTTTTTGTCACGCAAAGGTACTGATTTTCTCTTTATTTTGGCTTGATATGTGTCAATAAGTAACAAATTTATATTTTATTCAGGCTATTCGCTTGCATTACGAAGTAAAAAGTTATATTTGCCGGACGAAAAGATACGGAAGTTTATTATGGCATTTCAGTTTACAAAGATAGCAGTAAAAGTGGGAAGCAATGTGCTTACCCGTCGCGACGGAACACTGGATGTAACTCGTGTGTCGGCGCTGGTGGACCAGATAGCTGAGCTCCGTAAAGCGGGAGTAGAGGTAGTGCTTATCTCTTCAGGTGCAGTCGCTTCGGGAAGAAGTGAGATTAAAGTATCACGAAAACTCGACAGTGTGCAGCAGCGTCAGCTGTATTCTGCTGTGGGGCAAGCCAAATTAATTAATCGCTACTATGAATTGTTCCGTGAGCACGGCATTGCCGTTGGACAGGTGTTGACCACAAAAGAGAGCTTCTCTACTCGTCGCCACTATTTGAATCAGCGGAATTGTATGCGTGTGATGCTGGAAAGTGGAGTGATACCTATTGTAAACGAAAATGATACCATCTCTGTAACCGAACTGATGTTTACGGATAATGATGAGCTTTCGGGCATGATTGCTTCTATGCTGGATGTTCAGGCGCTGATAATTCTGAGTAATATTGACGGTATCTACAATGGCTCGCCCTCGCAGCCGGGCACTTCGGTGATACGTGAGGTGGAGCAAGGGAAAGATTTGTCCGACTACATTCAGACAGAAAAGTCGGGCTTTGGCCGAGGAGGCATGCTTACCAAAACAACTATTGCCCGCAAGGTAGCCGATGAAGGGACTACTGTCATTATCGCCAACGGAAAGAAAGACAATATTCTGCTGGATTTGCTGCAGCATCCAGACGAAACCGTGTGTACTCGTTTTGTACCTTCTTCTGAAGCTGTTTCGAGCGTAAAGAAATGGATCGCTCATAGTGAAGGATTTGCCAAAGGCGAACTGCATCTGAACGAACAGGCTGTTAAGGCTGTGAAGGGAAAGAAGGCTGTAAGTATACTTCCGGTTGGAGTCGTTTCTATTGAAGGAGAGTTTGAAAAGGATGATATTGTAAAGATAATGGATGCGCGCGGACGTCAGATAGGAGTAGGACGTATCGGGGTGGATTCTGCCGAAGCACGCGAAATGCTAGGCATGCACGGGCAGCGACCGCTGGTGCATTACGATTATTTATATTTGGATTAAAACAGCAATCAATTTAAAAAAGCATATAAGATATGGATGAACAAATTAAGCAGATAGCCGAACGCTTGAAAGGTTTGCGCGACGCTTTGGATTTGAGTGTAGAGGAAGTTGCAGCCGACTGTAACTTTACGGTAGAGGAGTACCAGGCTATTGAGTCGGGTGAGTGCGACTTCTCTGTAAGTGTTTTGCAGCGGATAGCACGAAAATACGGTATTACACTAGACGAACTGATGTTTGGTGAAGAACCTAAGATGAAATCTTATTTTCTTACCCGTCGTGGAACAGGTGTATCCGTAGAACGTACTAAGGCATATAAATATCAGTCGCTTGCTTCTGGTTTTAAGGGACGTAAGGCTGATCCGTTTATTGTAACGGTAGAACCGAAGCCGGAAAATACACCGGTATATTTCAATACCCACGAAGGACAGGAGTTCAACCTGGTGATAGAGGGACGCATGCTGTTGAATATCAATGGTAAGGAGTTGATATTGAATCCGGGAGATAGCCTGTATTTTGATTCAAGCAAGCCTCACGGAATGTTGGCTCTGGATGGAAAAACTGTAAAATTCCTGGCTGTAGTAATGCAATAACAATACAAACAACTAGTAAAAAACAAGCAAAAGATATATGTTAGAACGATTTATAGATCAAACTAGCTTTACCTCACAAGAGGATTTTATAAAGCACTTCAAAATAAAAGTGCCCGAAAACTTTAACTTCGGTTATGATGTAGTAGATGCATGGGCTGCCGAGCGTCCGGATAAAAACGCTCTTCTCTGGACAAACGATAAAGGAGAACATATTCAGTTTACTTATGCTGATTTGAAAAAATATACCGATATGACGGCTTCTTACTTCCAGAGTCTGGGTATCGGACATGGAGACAAGGTGATGTTGATTCTGAAACGCCGTTATGAATTCTGGTTCTCTATCATTGCCCTTCACAAGATAGGGGCAGTAGTGATTCCGGCTACCCACCTGCTGACTAAGAAAGATATCGTTTACCGCTGCAAGGCCGCTACTATCAAAATGATTGTTGCTGCGGGAGAAGAAGTCATTACCAAACATATTCTGGATGCAATGCCTGAATGTCCAAGCGTAGAGAAGCTCGTCAGTGTAGGTCCTGAATATCCGGAAGGATTTGAAGACTTCCATAAGGGAATGGAAAGTGCAGCTCCTTTTGTACGTCCTGAACATGCAAATACCAACGATGATATTATGCTGATGTATTTTACTTCAGGAACTACCGGAGAACCTAAGATGGTGGCACACGATTTTACTTATCCGTTGGGACACATTGCTACCGGAAGTTTCTGGCATAATCTTCATGAAAACAGTCTGCATCTTACTATTGCCGACACCGGATGGGGAAAAGCTGTATGGGGCAAACTGTATGGACAGATGATTGCCGGAGCAAATATCTTTGTGTACGACCATGAGAAATTTACTCCTGCCGATATCTTGCAGAAGATACACGATTATCATATTACTTCATTGTGTGCGCCTCCTACTATCTACCGCTTCCTGATTCGTGAAGATCTGAGCAAATTCGATTTGTCTTCACTGGAATATTGTACTACGGCGGGAGAAGCATTGAACTACTCTGTTTACGAAACTTTCAAGAAGATTACAGGTATCCGTCTGATGGAAGGTTTCGGACAGACAGAAACAGCTCTTACACTTGCTACTTTCCCATGGATGGATCCGAAACCAGGCAGTATGGGTGTTCCTAATCCGCAGTACGATATCGACCTGCTTACACCCGACGGACGTTCGGCCGAAGATGGTGAACAGGGACAAATCGTTGTACGTACCGATAAGGGAAAACCGCTGGGATTGTTTAAAGAGTATTATCGTGATGCAGAACTGACTCGCGAAGCATGGCACGACGGAGTTTATTATACAGGTGACGTTGCATGGCGTGACGAAGATGGTTATTATTGGTTTGTAGGCCGTGCGGATGATGTAATCAAGAGTTCCGGTTATCGTATCGGCCCGTTCGAAGTAGAAAGCGCTTTGATGACCCATCCGGCAGTAGTAGAGTGTGCCATAACAGGTGTACCCGATGAAATTCGCGGTCAGGTAGTAAAAGCTACGATTGTATTGGCAAAGGATTACAAGCAGAAAGCCGGTCCGGAGCTGATAAAGGAATTGCAGGATCATGTAAAACGTGTGACAGCTCCTTACAAATATC
>ULPQ01046237.1_pt1 | contig 22142 bp, 10 predicted proteins | sample 1953571 | NCBI WGS metagenome assembly ULPQ01 (sample SAMEA4835631, study PRJEB28245) | human gut metagenome | biome: gut microbiome; material: fecal sample | place: Denmark | collected 2008 | reverse complement strand
TCGAAATTTTTCCTTAATTAAGATAAAATCTTTGTTCCGAATGATTCAAAAACTCTGCCGTATTTCACTTTCATGATTCAATAAGAGATTTACTGAAACTCTCCTACTCCATAGCTCTCAACAAATCTCTCTGCAAAATGTCAACTCCAGGAAATCCTACATAACGATCCTGAAGCTTACCATCGTAACTGATTACCAGATATCCCGGAATTCCTGTAATGCCATACGAATTACAAAGATATTCCCATTGCTTCTGAGTCAAACGATAATGTATACCATTTATTTCTGCAATAGCAGTCTTCCAGACTTCTTTTGGAGAAGATGGTCCTGTAACATAAACATATACTACATCTTTCGATGACATCCGCTGCTTTAGTACATTTACCGCAGGCATGCTTTTCCGGCAAGGACCACACCATGTAGCCCAGAAATCAACAAGTACAGCATTACCCCGATGCTGAGATATGATAGCAGGCAATATATCAGCTCCCGACACTAATGTATCCAACTCTGCAATAACATATTTTTCAGAAGCCTTTGCCCGTTCGGCAACAGCCTGCATGGTCTTTATCTTTTCTCTTACATATGCACTTATTTCCGGATGTTCTATCGAAGCCAGCATTTTTTTGTCTGCCGATTTCAGACGTTCTTCTTTAACAACATTCTGATAAATATTTCTTGCCTTTTTTATATCTTCCCACAAATCTAACGTTTCCCCCGTATCACGTTCCCGATACTGTAAATATGTCACATAATCGTAACCATATTTATCATAAGGAGAGTCTACAATCCCCTGCATTTTAGCACGGGCACCTTGCAGAACAAGAGCATTTATCTGCATATTTGCAGATACGTATTCCTTATACGCTTTACCGGCTCGTTGGTCATGGTCTAAATCCGATTCAAGTCTTTCCAACTCAGACTGCACCACTTTATTATATTCTTCATCAGATAAATCCAGCGTCTTACTTGAGAAATCAGGATCATCGTTAAGAGCCAGAGGATATCCCCAGGTAGCCAGTTCCGTATTCAACAAGGATTCAGCTCCATCAAACCACGCTTTCTGCTTCTGGCCATACTCATCCTTCAACAAACGGGAAGCCGACATACTCAATCTGGGAAGATGAATATACACAGTCATTTCTTTACCTGGTAAAAGGAAAAGATCCAACTGTGCCTTATTTATCTGAAGTTTTGCCCCTCCGGCAAGCAGCAAATCGGTTTCAATATGAAAAGAACCATCCTGACGTACCTTTACAGTCTTTCCCCAATCATTATAAAACAGCCAGTCTGAATGACGAAAAACAACATCCAATGCAATTTGAGGATCATAACCTAATATATAACCGTTTATTATAGACTTACCCGCTTTTAACTGGGGAGCAGGCAAATCCTGACTTTGCTCCAGATGATTAGTTTGTAAAAAACTTGGTATATACACATAGGGTTCTGCCTTACTTAGTTGTACCCCCCATATAATCCATCCTTCTTCTTTCTCTACAAAATCAACAGCATGCACCCCTGCAGGAATCGGAGCAAAAGAAAGAGTTACATGATGCTTCCCCGACTTCGAAATAAGCTCCGGCTCGGTTTTTCCATCAATAGACACCCCTTCAGCTTCACGCAAGCTAAATTCTTGCTGCGTAGTACGCAGACATGTTTTCGAAGAGATAACAGCAGCTTCTCCTGGCTCACCATACAAAACAGCATCTACCTGCGTCTGCTCATCCGTTAATATGATTTTCTTTATTTCTATTTTCGACGTATTTGTCGTAATAAAGCACGGGCGGCTAACTTCTCTTTTACGATAAGTTCCCGCCTGCAAAAACAAAAACATACAACTAAATACAAAAAATAGCCATACGCCTTTCATAAATCACATTCTTTTTAATTATATATATTGCTTAAACGAGCAACTAATTCATTTCCAAGTTCAGTCTTCACTTCTATATGCTTCAAAACGGCTGTTACAAAAGGATTACTTTCGAACACACCGCGCACTTGTTCAAAGTCAAGCATTTGCTCTTCCTTACTACCATCAGCACCAAAGCCAGTCATCGAAGACAAAGAAAATTCTTTCTTTGCATCTTCATATACCATCTTATCCAGCCATACCACAGACTGTTGCCATTGATGCACAATGTTTATAATATCCTTTGCAGTTATTGTTTCGGCATCCAGTCTGTAGAACTCCAGCATTTTTCCATACGCCCAAGTCCATTCATAGGTATAATAATTGGCATGCATTTCTGCAAAACGGTCATGTATCTGGTCAACAGTGTGCAAAACACCTGTTTCTATATCGCTCATCAATCGCTCTATCTCTGTTTTTGGAGCTATTAAGCCAGAAATGTCAACCCATTCACCTTGTCCGATCGAAGTATCCGGCAATAAACGCTGGCGTACTTCCTCATCATTCTTAAAATGTATTTCCTCCAGACGCTTGATAACCGAATTACCCAGGAATTTATGAATAGCTGTTTCATAAAACTTGATACCTTTATTCAACGCCGAGTTTTTAATCTTTGCGCTCTGATAAGAATATGTTTCCGAAGTTTCTCCCGATACTCTTTCCAACTCTTTCAGAATACTCCGTCCTTTCATCATCTTCTGAATTGTGTATGGACTGAGCAAATTATAATTAATCTGATCCAGACGGAAAGGATCTTTACGCAAATCACGTTTCGGCCATTTCTGTGCATCACGAATTGTGCCGACGCTACGAAGATTAACCCCCGGAACCAGATAAGTCGTATTTTTATCCTCTATCAAATAAGAGAAAGGTAAATCCGATGTATCAGGATGATTGACATGACGTCCCATTACAAGTGAAAAGGCTCCGATACGTGCAGGCCAAAGGATATATGAATCCGAAGTAGTCTTAGCACCCCTTTCCAACGCTCCCTGATGAATCGGCCCCAGCTTATACATATGATTACTCTGGTTAGATCCTGAACCCGCATTCATAAATGAAAACATCCCGGCAATCAGCAAAGTAGACTTATGATGAGTCACCGTAAACGGTCCGGCGAAAATAGCACATGCTTCTCCATTTTCCTCCTGACAATTGCTGAAAAACAAAGAATCCGAAGCCGAATAATTATGTCCCATATGACAAGCCTGTCCCACAAAACAGCGAGTCATCATCGTGCCATCCTCTATGTGCGATCCACTGGAGATAATAAAATCATCACATACCACTCCGTAACCGATATGTACTGGATCGTCAACATTACTGTTAATACTACCGTTCTTCAGTCTGCCAGCTCCCTCTATTTCACAATAGTCACCAATACGCACATTTTTAATATATCCCGAATTGACAATCGTGACGTGCGAACCTATTGTTCCTCTATCCGAAGCATGTTCGTCTGCATAAGCCTCAACCAACGCTTTCATACGCTCAATGAGCTGTGGACGATGACGGTAAAGTGCCATAATATATGCCTGATGTGCAGAAAGACGGTCATGAATCATAACCTCACGACCTCCTGTTTCATTCAAGACAGACACCTCTACCCCATTTCCAAAACGAGATTTCCGGTCTACCAGAATAATATCTACATTCTCGATAAATGTATATGCCCCAATCTCATAGTTAGCAATGTAATTCTTTACATTTTCAATGCAACAATTATCTCCTACAGTCACATTATGCAGAGTCACATACGATAATCCGGAGTGCTTACAGATACCTCCCGGCAATGTAAATTCGTGTTCAAATACTCCCAGACACACCTTTCCGGAAAAACGAGCATGATGTACGTAGTCAGGAGTGAAACGTTCAGCCACCCGTACATCCTTCCAGTCGGAAGCCGAACAAAGCTGCGATTCCAGCCTGTTTATTTCTTCATCAGTCAGCGAACGGAAATTTATCATAATTATTCTTCATCATAAGTTTGATAAAGGAAATCATTATAAGGATACTTCTGCACATGCAACTCTCTTACTTTCTTATAAACAATTTCCTTCAGTTCATCGATATTCGTTTTATTACGAGCCGAAATAAAGATACAATTATCATTCATCTTAGCCATCCATGTATGCATAAGCTCTTCCAGCGTAATATTCTCCTTCGTTTTCGGAGTCAAATCATCTTCAGCCTTTTCTACATAGGTATACGCATCTATCTTATTGAATACAATCATGGTAGGCTTTCCTCCTGCTCCTAAATCAGCAATTGTTTTATCTACCACCTGTATCTGCTCTTCAAAATCAGGATGAGAGATATCTACCACATGAAGCAATAAATCGGCTTCACGCACTTCATCCAGTGTAGATTTAAACGAATCAACCAAATCTGTTGGAAGTTTACGAATAAAACCTACCGTATCGGAAAGCAGGAAAGGCAAGTTTTCAATAATCACCTTACGTACTGTCGTATCAAGAGTAGCAAACAGCTTATTTTCAGCAAAGACTTCACTTTTAGCCAATAAATTCATCAATGTCGATTTTCCGACATTCGTATATCCAACCAGAGCAACACGAATCAAACGTCCGCGATTTTTACGCTGGGTAGATTTCTGAGTATCTATTTCAGCCAGACGCTGTTTTAGTAAAGCCATACGATTCAAAATAATACGACGGTCCATTTCCAGCTGAGTTTCACCCGGTCCACGAAGACCAACAGAGCCCTTACCACCTCCGGCTCCGGAACCACCACCCTGACGCTCAAGGTGAGTCCACAAACGTTGCAAACGGGGTAGCATGTATTTATATTGTGCCAATTCAACCTGTGTCTTGGCATTGGCTGTTTGTGCACGCATCGCAAAAATATCCAGAATAAGCGATGTACGATCCAGAATCTTTACGTTCAGCTCCTTTTCGATATTACGTATCTGTTTGGCAGAAAGTTCATCATCAAAGATAACCATACCCACTTCTTCTCCTTCTTCCTCCTTTTTCTGAAGAAGATATTCTTTAATTTCCTGCAACTTACCTTTACCTACGTATGTCACAGTATTGGGATAATCCATTTTTTGAGTAAAACGTTTTACCACCTCAGCTCCTGCCGTTTCTGCAAGAAAAGCAAGTTCATCCAAATATTCATTCGTTTTACGCTCGTTCTGTGTCTGGGTAATCAAACCCACCAATGCAGCCTTTTCAGTCTGCGCATCTGATATAACAAATTCTTTCATTCAGTATAGTTGTATGTCTAATTGCGGCAAATATAGCGAAAAAGCACGCACCAAGTATTTTATCAAACAAAAAATTAAAGAAACATTCATACAATAAGTATTTATCATACAGCCCCAAACGTCATGCTATGTATTTTATGAAAATCATCCGAAACAATAAAACCCCGTCATCAACAGTTTAATGCCAATGACGGGGTTCTAAAATATCAGCGCTTATGCTTATTTATATTCAATTGCTGTATTGTAATCAGTTTCACGACCCGGGAGAATCCACTTCCAAAAACTCGAAACATATTCTCCATTTTCATCAAATCCATAAGTACCTGAGATATATCCACTAAAGTTTCCACCTTCTTCCAATCCTAAACGAACTACAGGATCTCCCCAACGTTTATGATCAAACCAGTCAAATCCTTCTCCCCAAAGTTCCAAAGAACGATACTTTTTAATTTCTTTCAACAGTTCTTCACCTGTTTTTGTACAAGAATAAGAAGCATCACGACCTGAAGTTGCATTCAAAGCATTCAAAGCATTCTGTGACTGTGCACCTGTAGCATCTTCATAATAAGCGGCTTCTGCTTCAATGAGTAAAAGTTCTGAATTACGGATAATCGGCTGACAACCAACTGCCGGTTGTCCAGTAGCTTGGAATTTCAAGCTCGCATAAGCAAAATTCTGTTCAACAGCCTCTGGCACAGTCTGTTTTACATAAGCATTTGCCTTATTATAAGCATCGTCAGATATAAAATATCCAGTCGTCTGACCTTCGTTTGCATCAATTACATCAGTGAACTTTTCTCCTTCACTCAAAAAGGTCTTTTCTGTCAAAAATAATCCTTTACGAATATCCGTATCAGGGAACTGTTCGATGAAAGTACGACTAATACAAACATTGATACCATTCTGTGCATAATAGCCATTACAAGCCATATACAACTGCCAACCATAATACCAAATAGTTTCTGATGTATCATTATATACTCCCCATACCCATTCATCGTTTGGAGTATCAAAACCAGAATAATAACTATTCTTATCCATCAGCACATAATCATTTCCTAAAGCTAATTTTGCTTCAGACAAAGCCGTTGCATAATCTTGTTTATTTAATGCAGCACGAGCATAGATACTATGAGCAACCTTTTCATCAGGATAACAGATAGTAGATGAAGCATCTCCATAAATATCATCACGTGTTAATCCTGAAGACTGATATAAACGAACAGCCTCATTCAAATCGTCATAAATCTGTTCATAAGTCTTAGCTAATGTAGACAAAGGCATATCTGTATCCTCACCAGCATTAACAACTTCATTCAAACGAAGCACAATACCATCAGTAGCTCCATTATTACTCTTATACCAAGGATCACAATAAAACTCAGCAAGACGCATAAACGAATATGCGCGGAACGTCAAAGCTTCAGCCTTCAGAAAGTCTTTTTCTTCTTGTGATCCATCTGCTGCATCAATTCTTCCGATAACAGCATTAGCTCCACTGACCAACATATAATAATAGTACCAAGGGTAAGAGTCATAAATTGTAGAGTTACTCTGAGTATAGTTAGCATCACCAATCATAATAGGATACCATCCTGGTGACATATAAGGGAAATTAAAAGTTTCTCCCATATACTCACCATAAAGTAACTTCATTGTACCTTCACCATTAAACGATTGTCCATAGTAGCTATGCTGCTGTACCATAATACGACAAAGACCGTTAATAGCCAAACGAGCATTTGATGTAGAACTAAAAAGGTCATCACCCTCGGCAGTCTGGGTAGACTTTGTGTCCAACCAACTATCAGAACATGACGTCAGTCCTGTAAGACATCCCAGCCCCAAAGCCAATATATATGTACGAATTTGTTTCATAAATAATCTTTATTTAGAATTTTAAGTTAAGTCCTAATGTATAAACTCTAGCACCCACGAAAGTATTATCCTGTGTACCATTGAAGCTATATTGAGGATTCATACCTTTACGTGAAGTAATAATAGCAGCGTTTTCCACTGTTCCATATACACTCAAACCTCCCAGGCCCAATCTGTTGACAAACTTACGAGGCAAATTATAATTCAAATTGATATTTTTGATTGTAAAGTAAGATGCACTTGTCAACCAGCGAGAACTTGTTGTAGAAGAAGTAGAAGCCAATGAAGAAAGGTCAAACTGAGGTATTCCATCCGGATCAAGGCGATTTGGAGAATCCTCAGTCATACCTTCAGGAGCTTCTTTCCAACCATTCATTACATCTTTATGCAATGCACCAGCACTATTAGAAGTAGTATACATCAAAGACTGGTAATTTGAATCATAGACTTTTCCACCCAAAGAATATGTACACAATACAGACAATGTCAAATCCTTCCATGTCAAAGAAGTACTGATACTTCCATAAACATCTGGCAATGCAGAACCTTGCCATTCACGTGCTGCATATGAAGTACTATACACATAATCTTTACCATTAATTGTCAGGTAATTTCCCTGCGCCTTCAATGCATTAACAGTACTTTCACTCAAAGTAGGATCTGCATTATATAAAGCACGTCCTGTTAATTGATCAACACCAGCATAAGTATACGTGTAGAATTCATATACACTATGTCCTTCTGAATAATTCTGTACCCCGTGAAGAATATCTTTTCCATCAGGTAGCTTAGTAATTTCATTATGGATAGTTGTTAAATTCAATCCGATATTCCACTTCCAATCCTTAGAACGGATAGCATCTACGTCCATTGCAACTTCCAAACCTGTGTTTCTTACATTACCGATGTTGGCAAAATATTGTGACATACCACTCGGATCAGCACTAGCATACCAATCAGTAGCTCCTGCAGACAATGGATTATAAACTGTAAAAAGCAAATCCTTTGAAGTTTTATTGAAGAAGTCGAAAGAGAAATTGAAACGATCAAACAAACGACCTTCCAATGCAATATCCAATGAACCTGAAGTTTCCCATTTCAAATCAGGGTTAGGAATCTGTATTTTATAAAAAGCACCTAAACCAGCGTTTACATCCGAATAATACAATTCTTTATATGCATAATAGTCAACGCCAGCATCGTTACCAACCTGACCATAAGAAGCACGCAGTTTCAGGCTATTCACCCAATCAATGCCCTTCATAAAATTTTCATCAGAAATCATCCAGCTAGCTCCCAACGACCAGAAGTTACCCCAAGGATTAGAGAAACGAGAAGAACCGTCACGACGGAAAGAAGCATCAAAGAAATATTTCTGTGCGTAATTATAACGGATACGAGACAAATAACTTTCTGTAGTATAAACATCCTCATAACCATCAATACTAGTCATCTTACCGAAGTTTGCCATCTCCGTATTACCGCTAACCTTCATCTGTTCCTTCATCATGTAATCCCAGTTCAACTGATGCTTAAACGATTCATGACCAAGCAATACATCTACATGATGACGATCAAAATCGTGTGCCCAATACAATTCCTGTGCAAAACGATATTCAAACAAGCGATTCTGCTCTTTAGCAAGACGACCACCATTGGCAGCACCATCACCACAGTTAGGGTTATCAAACTGTTTTACAGTTTCATTATAAGTAAACAAGTCACCTCTTACAGTTGCAGAAAAATCTTTCAAGAATTTAATTGTACCATAAACTTGACCATTTACAGTATTACGATTCTTGCGATTGATATTATTTTCCAGTTCATAAATAATATTACGACCACTCAAGTAAGAATAGTTATCAATATCATAAACAGCGTTACCTGCTTCATCAGTCATTATGCTACCATCAGCATTGTGTTTATAATAAGGATACACCGGAGCCATCATATCAGCTGTATAGAACGGATTTGCATAATAAGAGCTTTCAGCTTGTCCTTGAAAATTAGAAGTAGATGAAGTTCCACTTAATGTAATACCTGTAGTAAACCATTTAACAGGACGGAAATTGGCATTCAAACGAGCTGTAAAACGGTCAAAATCAGAAGCGAGAATATAACCTTTTTCATTCAAATAACCAAATGAAGCAAATACATCGTACTTATCTCCGGCAGCATCAGCACTAACACCATATTCCTGACGATAACCAGTACGTTCCAATGCATCGACCCAATCCAAATCAGAATAACCTGGTAATACATTAGCCACCAACTTACCGTTAGCATCAAACATATCTGCACCACTCTTATCAAAAATGTTAGTTTTTACAACACTAGAGTTCAACGTAGACGCAGCTTTTGCTAATGCATCAGCAGGAGCATAACCACCATTTTTCTGATAATAACTACTCCATCCCTGCAACATTGTTTCCATCCAATCCTTTACACCTAACTTTTCATATTGAGGAATAGCACGGGTATACATACCCTGTTTTAAGTTCATACGCAAATTCAGCTTATTACTTTTTCCTTTCTTAGTAGTAATAAGAACAACACCATTGGCTGCTTTATTACCATAAAGAGCGGCAGAAGAAGCATCCTTCAAAACAGACATAGACTCAATATCCTGCGGATTGATATCATTCAGATTACCGCTATACGGACTTCCATCTACAACAATAAGAGGCTCGTTACTACCATTAATAGAACCAAATCCACGGATACGAATACTTGTTTTATCACTACCAGGTTCTCCATAAGAGTTATTTACCTGAATACCGGGAGCAGCACCTTCCAAAGCATTAGTAGCCTGAGTAACCGGACGCAATTCCATATCTTTTGCATCAAGAGATGCAACTGCACCAGTCAAAGATTGCTTACTAGCAGTACCATAAGCAACAACAACAACCTCATCAAGTGAATGAGAATCAGAACGTAATACAACGTTCACATTCGATTTGATTGCAACTTCTTGGGTTTCCAAACCAATGAACGAAACAACCAAAGTTTTTGCCGAACTAGGCACATTGTTGATTGTAAAGTTACCGTCGATGTCTGTTACAGTACCTACAGTAGTACCTTTAACTAAGACAGACGCTCCAACAACCGGCAAACCGTCTTCTTCAGAGGTGACTGTACCAGTAACCTTTGAAACTTGCGCGTTTACCAGACCTATACCTATCATCAGGAAGGTCATTAAAAGCATCAATTTTCTTTTCATAAGATTCTCTCTTAAAGTTTAACTTTGAATTAATAATTTTTCATTAGTTATATTTCTCGGTCGCAAAAATAGTTAAAATTGTAATAACTGTATACTTTTCGATAAAAAAACTCAATATAAACCTTTTATTTTAACACTTACACCACGTTTTTTACACCAAAATGCTTCTATTTTCAACTCTAAAGCATTTCACTTTGTCATTATTAAAAGCTATATAAGAAAAAAACAAAATATAGAAAATGACAATAATTTCTTTGTTATTATTACGTTTTTCTAAAAAAGCAATGGTTAATATTCAATTTCTAAGCCTATTTTTGTAAAGAGACCTATATGTTTTTTTAGACTATCAATGCATATATATTCACTAATTGTATATATATAAACGCAATAAAGATTATTTAAGATAAAGATATAATACTTTTACATAATAGTTGAAAATGAAAAAGATTAAGTATCGTATAGTTTATAACCGCAAAAAACGGTTAGATAGCCAGGGAAAAGCTTTAGTTCAAGTGGAAGCTTATCTATTAGGGAAAAAAGCCTATTTTTCTACTCATATTTATATTAAACCCGACCAATGGAATTGTCGTAAATCAATAATTTGCAACCATCCCCATGCTGAAGAATTAAATTATATGCTAGAAGAATTCATATTGAATTTGCAAATGCGTGAGATAAATGCTTGGAAGCAAGGAAAAGAAATCTGTTTGGAATTACTAAAGGAAATGGAAGAAAAGCCAAGTTCCGACAATAAAATAATTTCTTTTGGTAGAAAATGGATAGAAAATTCCCCCATACGCAGTAGTACAAAAAATAATTTGTATACTACACTTACCCTATTAGAAAGTTTTGCTCATGAGATTACTTTTAAACAGATGGATTACAAACTTTTATTATCATTCGAGCAATTTATGAAGAATAAAAAATTAGGAATAAATACCATCGCAAAACATTTACGACATATAAGAACGATTATAAATGAAGCTGTCCGTCAAGGAATTATAGCTAAAGAAGATTCACCATTTACAGAATATAAGATAAAAACAACAGAAAGCCACCATACATACTTATTACCAGAAGAATTGGATAAGTTAGAACATATCAATCTTTCCAGAAAGAAGAATACACTTCGCCATACTCTCGACGCATTCTTATTTTGCTGCTATACAGGCTTACGCTATTCTGATTTTATAAGCATGAAAAAACAAAATCTTATTCAAACTGATAAAGAATTATGGCTGGTTTTCAAATCACAAAAAAACAGGAACTGTCACTCAACTTCCCCTTGGCTATTTATTTCAGGGAAAAGCTATCCGCATTTTATATCATTATCCAGATATAGAAGAATTTTTTCATATAAAGCCTAACGCTTCGGTTAATAAAGAATTAATTCGTATAGGAAAACTAGCAGGAATAACAAAACATTTTTCTTTCCATACAGCACGTCATACGAATGCTACCTTATTAATATATAAAGGTGTACAGCTTTCTACCGTGCAAAAACTATTAGGACATCGTAATATAAAAACAACCCAAGTTTATGGTGAAGTGCTACCGCAAACGATAATCAAGGAACTAAAAAAATGCAAGTTTTGATTAAACAAGTAAATGTAGAATGTATAATAGAAGAATTAACCTAACAACAAATAGGTAGAAAATCAAAGTATTCCATTAGACAAAAGTACACATTGCATCTAGATATATTATCAGAATCTACATGAAACTGTTTTTATTATGTATCAGTTTTCCCAAAACTGCCTATTAGTTTAGTCCGGCAAAAACTTTGGTTGTTTCGTTCATTGGTCTGGAAACCCAAGAAGTCGCAATAAAGCCAAATGTAAAAGTTGTTCTATCATCAGACTCACAAGCTTTGGAAGAAGTCATGGTAGTAGCTTATGGTACAGCTAAAAAATCATCGTTCACTGGTTCGGCAGGAACAATGAATGCAGATAAAATAGCTACTCGAAGTGTATCTAATATTACTAATGCCATGTCTGGACAAGTTGCCGGTGTGCAAATGACAAGTGACAATGGACAGCCTGGTGAATCTGCAAAAATTCGTATCCGCGGTATAGGATCTATGGCTTCAAGTAATGATCCGCTTTACGTTGTCGACGGAGTACCCTATGATGGAGATATATCTTCTATCAACCCGTCCGATATCGAATCATTGACTGTTTTGAAAGATGCTGCTGCCAATGCTATTTATGGAGCTCGTGGTGCAAACGGTGTAGTATTAATTACTACTAAGAGCGGACAAAATGGAGAAGCACGCGTTACATTTGACGCTAAATGGGGATCGAATTCACGTGCTGTTCCTAACTATGATGTAATCAGCAATCCGGGTGAATATTACGAAACAATGTTCAAAGCTTTGTATAATTCAAAAGCTTATGCAGGTGCGTCAGCAGCAGATGCTTATGCCTATGCCAACAATACATTGTTCGATGCGAAAAACGGTGGTCTTGGCTATCAAGTATACACTGTACCCAAAGGAGAGAACCTAATTGGAACAAATTTCAAATTGAATCCCAATGCAACTTTAGGATATTCAGATGGTACATATTATTATACTCCTGATGACTGGTATGATGAAATATTCGGAAGCAGTTTCCGACAGGAATATAATGCAAGTGTTTCTGGTAAATCTGACAAGATCAGCTATTATGCTAGTGCTGGTTATCTGAATGATACCGGTTTGATACAAAATTCAGCTTTCAAACGCTATACAGGAAGAGGTAAAGTTGATTATCAGGCAAAAAAATGGCTGAAGATAGGTACTAATCTTGCATACACCTATTCAGATTCACAAGCACCTGACAATCAAACATCAGACGATTGGTCTTCAAGTGGTAACTTGTTCTTTATCGTCAACTCTATCGCTCCTATCTATCCAATGTATGTACGCAATGCAGATGGCTCTATTAAAATAGATCCGAGCACAGGTCATAGAGTATACGATGCAGGTTCTACAACTAATTTCTCACGTCCTTCATTTACTGGTAATGCAGCTCGTGATATAGAACTAAATAGCTATCACACTTACACAGATGCATTTTCCGGCAAATGGTATGCCAACATTACACCGTTAGAGGGTCTTACCCTTACTGCAAATATTGCAACAACACTCGAAAATACACGTTCAAATAATTTATACAGCACCTTCGGTAGTGCAGCTGCAACAGATGGTGAAGTTTATGTAGAAAGTACACGTACTTTCGGTGTCAATACCCAATATTTAGCAAGTTATGTCCATACATTTAATAATGTTCATAACTTCGATATCATGGTAGGTTACGAACAATACAGACTGAAAGAACAGGTGTTGTATGGTGACAACACTAATACATATGATCCTAATTTGGGTGAATTAGGAAATGCTGTTGGAACGGATAAGAAAACCGTAAATTCATATACAGATAATTATATGACAGAAGGTATTTTAAGCCGTATCCAATATAACTACGATGGCAAATACTTTTTAAGTGCTTCATATCGCCGTGATGCTTCTTCACGTTTTGCTCCAGAACATCGTTGGGGTAATTTCGGAAGTGTCGGTGGAGCTTGGCTTATGACCAAAGAAAAATTCCTAGAAGATATCAGCTGGCTGAATATGTTAAAATATAAAGCAAGTTGGGGTATTCAAGGAAACGACCATCTTCTGATTCTAGTAAATGGAGAATATGTCAACAACTGGTATGCTTATAAAGACCAATATAACGTTTCATACAGCAATGGACAGTATTCTACGACTTTAGCCTATAAGGGAAATAAGGATTTGACATGGGAAACTTCTTACTCATTTAATACAGGTTTCGATTTTGAATTATTTGGCAGCAGGCTGAATGGTACAGTAGAATATTTCAGCCGTATCACCAAAGATTTATTGTACAACCAGCCAACTCCTGTTTCTTCTGGTATCAGTACAGGATATATTCCAACTAATGTAGGTAGTATTTCAAACAAGGGTATAGAACTTGATTTAAACGGAGTTATATTCCGTACCAAAGATTTTGAATGGACCGCCAATCTAAACCTGACTCATTACAAAAACAGAATTACGGCCTTATCGCCCGAACTGGAAGCAGCCGGAGGACAAAAAGGTTCTTATTATATCTATCGCATCGGAGGTTCACTGTTTGAATCATACGTCAAAGAATATGCAGGTGTAGATCCTGATACTGGTAAAGCATTATATTATGTTGACCCAGATAATGGAGATTATACTACAACCAGTGATTATAGTGCTGCAAAACAAGCTGATCAGGGTGATTTACTTCCCAAAGTATATGGTGGATTTGGAACATCATTGAACTATAAGGGGTTGGATTTCAGCATACAGCTTTCTTATCAGTTGGGAGGACGTTATTACGATGGAACTTATCAGGCATTTATGCATAATGGTGGTAGTGGTATGCAAGGATATAACTGGTCTACCGATATTCGTGATGCATGGACTCCGGAAAACCGTTATACAGATGTTCCACGACTTGATGCTAGTGATGACTGCTACCAATTAGATTCAAGCCGTTTCTTGGTTAGCTCAAATTACTTAAGTTTAAACAACATAACTTTAGGATATACATTGCCTAAGAGCTGGACTAAGAAACTCCAGATTAATAACCTGCGCGTATATGTATCAGCTGATAACGTAGCTTTGCTTACAGCACGTAAAGGTCTTGACCCACGTCAGGATTTAGGTCTGGGTAGTTCAACTTATGGTAGTGGAGCTGCAACTAGTAGTTCTTATTCGGCTATGCGTACTATTACCGGCGGTATCAACCTTACTTTTTAACACTAAAAACGGGACATAAATTATGAAATTATATAATAAACTATTTTTGATGGCCATAGGATGTGCCACATTAAATAGCTGCTCTGATATGGACAATATAGACAGCGAAGGTTTCCGCATTACCGATGGGCAGATTGAAGACACCAATGAACTTATTCCTTCACGTGTAGAATCAAGCCTTGTAGGTATGTATCATTATATGGGAACACAATATGCAGGTGCTCCTACCAGTGAACGAGATGATGATTTCGGTTATCCAACAGCGTGTATTTCGCAAGATTTGAATGGAGCCGACATGGTATGCGATAATAGTGGTTATAACTGGTTTAGTGTATCAGGTGACTACTCAGACCGTAATGAAACCTATGCTAACCCTCAATTACGTTATAGCTATTTTTATAATCAGCTAAAACTGGCAAACGATATACTGGCATCTGTTGATCAAAATACAGAGGACGAGAAGTTAAAACAATATATAGGTGAAGCAAAAGCTGTACGTGCTTTCGATTATCTATGTTTAGCTCCTTATTATCAGTTCAATTACGCAAGCAGCAAAGATTTGCCTTGTGTTCCCTTGGTTACTGAAGCAACTACAGAATTCAACAATAATCCGCGTGCTACCGTAGAACAAATCTATACACAAATTATGAATGACCTGAACGATGCTATAGACAAATTAGAAAATTATGATCGTAAAGGTGACAAGACTCGTATAGACAAGCAAGTGGCATATGGACTTCGTGCTCGTGCTAACCTATATATGGGAAATTGGGCAGAAGCAGCTAATGATGCATCTAAAGCAATGGAAGGTTATACCCCATATAGCCGCGAAGAGGTTTCTCAACCTGCTTTTTACAATCTGAATGACCATAATTGGATGTGGGGAATTAGTATTACAGCAAGCGATGTAACCCAAAATGGTGGCAATCCTTCATGGCCATCACACTTAGGATCATTCTCTGGTGCATCATATGCTGCTGCAGTAGGTGTATATAAACGTATCAATACATTATTGTACAACGTAATACCGGAAACAGACATCCGTAAGCAATGGTGGGTAGACGAAGATCTGCATTCTGACCTTCTGAACGGACAAGTTTGGGGGGAAGCTAGTGGACAAGACATTCCTACATATACAATTACTGACGTTAAAATGGCTTATGTGCCTTATACAAATGTAAAGTTTGGTATGAAAAGTGGTATAGGAAGTGCTACAAATGACTGCGACTGGTGTATCATGCGTGTAGAAGAAATGATGCTGATCGAAGCAGAAGGTCTTGCCATGAGTAACCAAGAAGGAGAAGCCAAATCCAAGCTTGAAGCATTTGTTAAAAATTATCGTGATCCAAGCTATACTTGTACAGCCTCAACCAAAGAAGCTTTACAAGATGAAATATGGAAACAGCGCCGTATTGAGTTATGGGGAGAAGGTTTTGCTATGGCAGACATCATGCGTTTAAATAAACCTGTCGTACGTTTTCATGGAACAGATAAAGGAAATTGGCCTGATGCTTTTTGTTTTAATATAGAAGCTAATGATCCATATCTTTTGCTCCGTATTCCACAAAAAGAATCAAATAACAATGCAGGAATTGTAAATAATGCAGGAGGAACAAAACCCATATCTTTACAAAATCCAAACTTGAAAGACGGAGTTACCGACTAACTAATATAATTCTAAAAATAAGACTATTATGAAAATCTTAAATAAAATATTATTTTCTGGAGTAATCTTTACAGCTGCTTTCCTGAGTGGATGTAGTGATGATGATTATACTCCAGGAGAGGCAAGCAATGCAAGCGGTATAAACGTATACTTCGAATCACCAACCAACGCTGAAGTTGCTTTAGGACCAAATGATGCAGAATTTACAGTTACAGTAGGAAGAAACCAAACGGATAATGCATTATCAGTTCCCCTGAAAATGACAAGTGTCTATTCTGATATGTTTGAAGCTCCGACACAAGTAGATTTTGCACAAGGAGAAAGCAGCAAGACCATTACCATTAAAATAGGTAATGGCATGGAAATGTTCGAGTCTTATCCGATGACTCTTGTCATTGATCCGGCATATACTCAGGCTTATACACAGTCAGAATATTATCCTCGTTTGGAACTGAATATTGTAAAAGAAGACTACGTACCTTATGCTGACGGTAAATTTTCTGATTATATCATGAGTCCGGATGAGAATCCGATAGAAACAGATCAGGAAATGGAATATTCAGCCATTTTGAATATGTATCGCTTAAAATCATGTTGGGGTACAGGAACAGGTAGTATTATTTTCTCATGGGAAGGAGATAAGGTGACTTTGCAGTCAACATCAATTGCTACAGGTATAAACGATGCAACTTATGGCGCTATTACAGCTTCGCTTGCAGAAGAGGCAACCTATGATGAAGCAAGCAAAACCTTTACTTTTCCTTTTGAGTTCTTAGTGAGTGCAGGTAGCTTTGGTATATACGAAGAAAGCTATACAATAACTTCATTGAAGTAATATTTCTAAAAGTACAAAGGAGAATGTGGAGACATTCTCCTTTGCTTGTAATAATACAAGGTCATTCAAAGTTTATCTTTTTTCGAAAAGAATCACATAAATATTATTGAAAACCTCTATTCAGAAGGTTCAAATGGGTAGAAAAAATTCTTTTATATCCTATTTTGAAAGCTTTATAAGCTTATTTTCTTCTTTTATTGAACTTTTCTTATTTTTTATATATATCTAATAATCAGCATTTTAAACCAACTATACAGTCCGGCAAAAACTTTGGTTGTTTCGTTCATTGGTTTGAAAAGCCAAGAAGTAACAATTAAACCTACTGTTAATGTCGTACTTCGCTCAGATGCAGAACAATTGGATGAAGTTGTTGTAACAGCAATGGGTATAAAAAGATCGGAAAAAGCATTAGGCTATTCCGCTACTTCGGTAAACGGTGAAAAGATTTCTGCAAGCCGTACTTCAGATGTAATGTCCAGCCTTGCAGGTAAGGTTGCCGGTGTACAGATTTCCGCCACATCCTCCGACCCAGGAGCATCAAACTCTGTTATCATCCGTGGTGTAAGCTCATTAAGTGGCAGCAACCAACCTTTATATGTTGTTGATGGAGTACCTTTGGACAACTCATCTGTATCTTCTAGCGATGGGTTGAATTCAGGGTTCGACTTTGGTAATGGTGCTAATGCTGTAAATCCAGATGACGTAGAAAACATGACTATCCTGAAAGGAGCTGCTGCTACAGCTTTGTACGGTAGCCGTGCAGCCAATGGTGTAGTAATGATTACTACAAAAAGCGGTAAAAAAGGTAAAGGATTAGGAATTGAATACAATGGTGGTGTTCAATGGTCTTCTGTTTTACGCATGCCTGAAATGCAGAATGAATTTGGTATGGGATGGAGTGGATCACATACTACGCTAGAAAATGGTTCTTGGGGACCACGTTTTGACGGTTCAATGCAGTTGTATGGTAACGTATATAACAATTCACAAAAGATAAAACCTTATGTCGCTGTAGAAGACAATATGAAAAACTTCTTCGATACAGGTTTCAGATACAATAATAGTTTATCTTTCAACGGAGCTACAGATAAAAGTACCTACTTTGTATCATTCTCACAAATCAGTGATGATGGTATTATTCCTACAGATGCAGACTCATATAATAAGTATACTTTCTCAGGAAGAGGTAGTCATAAAATTGGTAATCTGACATTTAGTACCTCTTTGAACTATGCATATCAGGATAATAAGTTTGCAACAACAGGTCAGGGACTGTCAATGGCTAATTCTCTATGGCAGACTCCACGAGATATTAATGTAGAAAGCCTAGCCGATTTGAATGATCCATTCAATACTCCGGGATATTATTATACTCCTTACGGCGTTATGAACCCTTATTATATATTGGAACATAATTTAAACACTTATAATTCTGAACGTTTTTATGGTAAGTTCCAATTAGATTATGATTTCTTGAAATACTTTAAGTTTACATATCGTATGGGTTTGGATTCTACAACAGGACAAACTGAATATGGAACAGAAAATCTGTACGCGTTATATTATGAAGGAACTCCTAATGGAGAAGGTATGGGAGCAAGTAGCCCGTTTGCCGGTCAATACGGAGAATATAGCATCATGACGACTCGCCGTCGTGAAATCAACCAAGACTTCTTGTTATCTTTTGACATGCCAATCAACGATTTTCATGTAAATGCATTGGTCGGATTCAATGGAAACGAACGTAAATACTCTTATCAAAAATCAGCAGTAAACAACCTGACCATTCCTACTTGGTTCAATCTGTCAAACTCATCACAGACTCCAACTGTAACTCAATATAGCGAACTCCGCCGTTTAATGGGTGTATTCGGACAGTTTGAAGGTTCATGGAAAAACATGTTGTATTTAACAGTAACAGCTCGTAACGACTGGTCATCTACCTTACCTAAAGGAAATCGTGATTTCTTCTATCCTGGTGTTACAGGTAGTTTCATTTTCAGCGAACTTTTAAATGACGAAATAAAAGACATCATTACTTTCGGTAAAGTACGTGCCAGCTGGGGTAAAACAGGTAACGATGCTGATGTATATATGTTAAGCCCAGTATACGGTTCAGCTCAATATTCCATTCCATTTGGTTATCTGAAGTTCCCATTAGGTGGAGTAAACTCTTATACATTAGGAAATATTTTAGGAAGTAATACTTTAAGTCCAGAAATGACAACCGAATACGAATTCGGATTAAATATGGCTTTCTTCAATAATCGTCTTTCTTTCGACGCTGCTTATTACAATCGTAATTCTGATAAACAGATCATGTCTTTAAGCATGGATCCAGCAACAGGATATGGTTCTCAAAATATCAACTTAGGTAAGATCAGCAATAAAGGTGTCGAATTATTAGTAAGCGGAACTCCTATCCAAACTAGAGATTTCAGTTGGGATGTTACAGTAAACTTTACCAAAAACTGGAGTAAAGTTGTAAGCTTACCAGAAGAACTGGGAGGTGAAACAGTTATATATGGATTGAACGGTAGTACTAGTATGTATGCAATTGTAGGACAACCATTAGGTGTATTCAAAGCCGAAGCTGTAGAACGTGATCCGCAAGGCAGAATCGTAGCTGATGCCAATACAGGTCTGCCAGTTGCAGCAGCAGAATTTGCTACTTACGGTGATATGAATAACCGTTATCAGATGGGTGTTTCTACTACACTTACTTACAAAGGTGTATCATTAAGTGCTGATTTTGATATTCGTCAAGGTGGTATCATGTATTCAAAGACAAAGAATACTCTTTACTTCACAGGTAATGCAATACAAACAGCATACAACGACCGTAATACATTCATTATTCCCAACTCTGTAAATAAGGTTACTAATGCTGATGGCAGCATCAGTTATGTAGAAAATACAACACCTGTTTCAAGCGCAGATATCTGTAACTACTATTACGACCCTATGGGAGGTATCGGTGGAGAAATCGATTTAATAGACAAATCATATGTTAAGTTGCGTACTGTTGTGTTAAGCTGGGATTTACCAAGAAAATGGTTGGCTAAAACTCCGCTACAAGGGGTTCGTATTTCAGCATACGGAAATAATCTCTTTATCTGGACGCCATCAAGCAACACATTTATCGACCCAGAAACAACATCATTTGGTAACGACCTGTCAGGTAATTACGGTGAATATTCTTCAAACCCAACTTCACGTAACTTCGGTATCAACTTAAATGTGAAATTCTAACGATTAAAAAGAAGTTTATATATGAAAAAATTAGCATTATATACCTTATTAATGGCAAGTTTATGCACAAGCTGTGACCTTGACATTAATGAAGACCCCAACTATCCAAGCAATGAGCAAATGACACCAGACTTGATTTTTCCTTCTGTTGAAGCAGGTATTGCAGCTGCTGTAGGAGGAGAAATTCATAACTATGCGGGTTATTTTGCACAGTATTATGAACAGAATCCAGAACAAAGCCAATACATAGAAATCAGTCAGTATATGTTCAATGAGTCTTCACAGCTGATGGACTATTCATACCGCATTATTTATGCAGGGGCACTGATGGATGCTCAAGAAGTTCTAGAAAAAAGTACAAACCCTGCCGACCGTTTTGCTACAACAGTATTGCGTGCATATGTCTTACAGGTAATGGTCGACAATACTAACGAAGCTCCATATAGTGAAGCGTTAAAAGGTAACTCAGTCAGCAATCCGAAATGGGATAACGGAGAAGATGTATACAAAGGTGTATTGGCAGAAATGGATGCAGCAGAAGCAGCTTTGACAGATAATGCATCTATGGATAGCCAAGATCTGATTTTTAACCGTGATATGAAACAATGGAAAGGATTGGCTAACGCATTACGCTTACGTATGTATCTACGCTTCATAGATGCAGGAGTAGATACTGCTACCTATACTGAAAAAGTAAAAACTTTAGTAGCAGAAAATAATTTCTTTACTGGTGATGCTGCATTTACAGGTTTCGCAGACGAAACATCAAAACGTAATCCATGGTATGAAACGAATGCAGTAAATACACCGGGTAACCAGTGTGCAGCTTATCCGATCGTAGCTTACTATCAGGCAAATAATGACCCACGTATAGCTTACGCTATCAATAAAAACAAAAAAGAAGGCAAATATTTAGGACAGATTCCGGGTGGTAGAACAAAATCTGATGACAACAACGGTTCGGATACTTGGAAAAATGAAAATGTAAGTGCCATCAATTATCAACATTCTGACGGAAACGGAGCAACTCAGCCATTCTATCTGTTTACTCAAGCAGAACTTCAGTTCCTTATCGCAGAAGTTAATTTACGTTTTCTGAATGATGAAGGAAAAGCTCAAAATGCTTATAATGCTGGAGTTACAGCCGATTTCGAAGCACGTAGTATGAGTGGTCAAGAAGCAGGAATTTTGGCTTTATGGGACAATGCTACCTCAACAAACGATAAACTTCATTTAGTATACATGCAAAAGTGGGCAGCTTTATTCTGTATGGATCATATGGAAGCATGGAGTGAAATACGCCGTACCGATTGTCCGAATATTACTACTGTTTCTCAGTTAGATATTTTTAAAGGTAA
>ULPQ01012635.1_pt1 | contig 32572 bp, 33 predicted proteins | sample 1953571 | NCBI WGS metagenome assembly ULPQ01 (sample SAMEA4835631, study PRJEB28245) | human gut metagenome | biome: gut microbiome; material: fecal sample | place: Denmark | collected 2008 | reverse complement strand
TGCAGAAATATAAAATCGGGCGTTTCTTTCACGTGGGAAACGCCCGATTTTATTTTGTCCCCTCTCCCCTTCCTTTCGAGCATCCGCTCAGAATATTCTGCCGCCCGCAACAGACTGCACCTCTTTTCTACCTTTTATTCACCTCCGCCTTTTATCGCTCCGGCACAGTCTTGCCTGCAAGGCGCATCCATTCCGTAATTTCTTCCGGACTTTTACTCTACACCTCCTGAGAACGGCAAAAAAACATCGAGAGATTTTCCGAAAATTTGTACAAAAAAATTTCTTTTTTGTACAAAAAAGAAAGGCATTGCCACGAGATGTATCACACCTTCCCGGCAATGCCTCAGCAATATCAGCAGGAACCTTCTAGAAAGTCTTACTTGGCTGTATCTTTTTCACGTATTTCTACACGGCGAATCTTTCCACTAATCGTTTTGGGAAGCTCATCCACAAACTCGATGACACGCGGATACTTGTAAGGAGCCGTAACACGCTTTACATGATCCTGCAATTCCTTCACCAGTTCTGGACCAGCTTTCGGCTTGTATTCTTTCGACAATACGATAGTAGCTTTTACCACCTGACCACGTATCTCATCGGGCACACCGGTGATGGCGCACTCAACCACTGCCGGATGGGTCATCAGGGCACTTTCCACTTCGAACGGACCGATACGGTATCCCGAGCTCTTGATCACGTCATCGGCACGACCTACGAACCAGTAGTATCCGTCCTCGTCGCGCCATGCCACATCGCCTGTATAGTAAACACCGTCGTGCCATGCCTCATGCGTCAGTTCCGGATCGCGATAATACTCCTTAAACAGTCCCAGCGGCTTTCCCTTATCAGTGCGAACAACGATCTGTCCCTGTTCACCGTCCTCGGCCGAACGACCGTCAGGTGTCAGCAGGTCGATGTCGTACTGCGGATTAGGCACTCCCATGCTGCCCGGCTTCGGATCCATCCACGGGAAAGTAGCAAGCGTAAGTGCCGTTTCCGTCTGTCCGAACCCTTCCATGAGCCGGATACCCGTAATTTTCTTGAAGGTTTCGTAAACCGAATAGTTCAAAGCTTCTCCGGCCGTCGTACAATATTCCAAAGACGACAGGTCGAACTTGCTCAAGTCCTCACGAATCAGGAAACGGTAGATGGTAGGAGGCGCACACAGTGAAGTGATACGATATTCGTGAATTTTCTGCAAAATATCGGCAGGGGTAAACTTCTCATGGTCGTATACAAAAACATTGGCACCGGCAATCATCTGACCGTACAATTTTCCCCACACGGCTTTTCCCCAGCCCGTATCGGCAATGGTCAGGTGAAGACTGTCTTCGTGCAGGTTATGCCAGAAGCATCCGGTGGCAATATGTCCCAGCGGATAGGTAAAATCGTGTGCCACCATCTTAGGTTCACCTGTCGTTCCCGAAGTGAAATACATCAGCATAATATCGTCGTTGGTATTCACATGTTCCGGACGCACAAAAGGAGCAGCGTTTTCAATGCCCTTATGGAAGTCCTCGAAACCTTCCGGATACTCCGGTCCTACGCTGACGAGCTTCTCCACACTCGGAGATTCGGGCATGGCATCGAGTATATGCTTGGTGATGACTTCCTCACCCGCAGCCACAATCATCTTGATGGTAGCAGCCTGACAGCGATAAACGATATCTTTCTTCGTGAGCAGATGCGTAGCCGGAATGACTATCGCACCGATTTTATGCAATGCCAAAATAGAAAACCAAAATTCATAGCGGCGTTTCAGAATCAGCATCACCTTATCACCATGTCCTATACCGAGGCTCTGGAAATAAGAAGCCGTCATGTCGGTATACTTTTTCAGGTCGGCATACGTAAACTGAATATGATCTCCTTTATCGTTTGTCCAGAGCAATGCATTCTTTTCCGGACGTTCGGCTGCCCAGGCGTCCACTACGTCGTAGGCAAAATTAAAGTTCTCGGGAACCTTTATCTTGAAGTGCTTTATAAAATCCTCCTGAGAGGTAAAACTTGTTTGATCTAAAAATCGTTCTAACATATATTTTATCGATTGTTTTTACTCGTTTATTTGTATTGTTCATGGTATGACGACCGCCAGAAATTTCACGGTCTTCCCGTCCAGTGCCAGCATGCCGTGCGGCTTGCTTGAATCGAAATAAAGGCTGTCACCCGGATTCAGAATCAGTTCTTTTCCGTTGATGTTCAGCAGCATGCGTCCTTCAATTACCAGATTAAACTCCTGTCCTCCGTGTGTATTGAAATATACCGGCGTGTCTTCCGGCTTCGGCTCTACTGTAACGATAAACGGATCGGCCTTGCGCCCCTTGAAACCAGAAGCAAGCGACTGGTACTTATATGCCTTGGTTCGCTCTACGGAAACACCCGTTCCCCGGCGAGTAAGAAAATAAGATTTCATTTTGGGTTCTTCACCAAACATCAGTTCATCCAGCGTAATGCCGTATTCACGAGCTATCCGCTGCAACACGCTTACAGAGAAGTCACATTCACCCGACTCAAGGGCCTGATATTCCTCTACCGTAAAGTTACAGTCGGCAGCCACTTTCTCCATACTCAAATCTAAAGCGTCGCGCAAACCTTTCAAGCGTTCGGCTATCTGCCTAATTTGTTCATCCATATTAATATGTCTTTTAAGATAATGATTTCAGATTAATCAAGGTACAAGTAATCGTAATGCACCAGCGGACGCTGACCGTGCATGCCCAGCATCTCCCGTGCCTCCACGGAATCGACTCCGATACGTCCTACTCCTATCTGGCGTCCCCGTGCATCCATAATTTTTACAATGTCGTCTTTTTCAAACTCTCCTTCGATGGCAGTAACTCCTACCGGAAGGATACTGACGGCTTTCTTTCCTTTTACAGCCTTTACTGCCAGGTCGTTCAGGTGCAGTTCACCTTTGGCAAACCCTTCGCTGTGGGCAATCCATTTCTTTACACTCGACACGACTTCGGAAGAAGGAACGAAACGGGTACAGACTGTCTCAGCAGGATGCTGCAACAAATCGAGCAGGATGTTTTCCTTTTTTCCGTTGGCTATGATGACGGTAATACCTTCGTCGGCCACCTTCCGGGCAATGGTAGTCTTGGTAAGCATGCCTCCTCTGCCGAAACCGGACTTCTCGGTCTGGATATAGTCGGACAAATCTTTTCCGTGTTCCACCTCACGTATCACCGACGTACCCGGCTGAGAAGGCGAACCGTTGTAAATGCCGTCGATGTTACTCAGGATAATCAGAGCCTGAACATCGAGCATCGAAGCAATCATACCCGACAGTTCGTCATTGTCGGTAAACATCAGTTCGGTGACGGATATGGTATCGTTTTCGTTTACGATAGGGATGACTCCGGTTTCCAGCATCACCCGCATACAGTTACGCTGGTTCAGGTAATGACGGCGGGTAGCAAAACTTTCCTTGGTTGTCAGCACCTGCCCTACGGCAATGCCGTGTTCGCGAAACAATTCATAGTACCGGTTAATCAACTTTGCCTGTCCCACAGCCGAATACAACTGACGCTGTGCCACGCTGTCGAGTTTCCGCGACACCTTGATCTCGCTGCGTCCCGAAGCGACCGCTCCCGAAGAAATCAATATCACCTCCACTCCTGCCTTGTGCAGCTCGGCTATCTGGTCAACCAAGGCCGACACACGAGTTACGTCCAACGTCCCGTCACGACGGGTAAGTACATTGCTTCCTACCTTTACCGCTATCTTTGTAAACTGAAATGCCATAATAACTGTTCATTTTTTTCGTATGGCAAATATAACTTTTTACTTCGTAAAGCAAGCGAACAGCATGAATAAAATATAAAATTGTTACTTATTGATACACATCAATCCACTTTTATGGGAAAATCAGTACCTTTGCCTGACAAAATTCAACACCTTATTATATATGGTCAAAGCTATCTTCTTCGACATCGACGGAACACTGGTTTCCTTCCAGACACATACCATTCCTCAGTCTACACAAAACGCGCTGAAACTACTGCGCGAAAAAGGCATCAAGGTATTTATCGCCACAGGTCGCCCCAAGGTATTAATGATGGAAGCGGTAGGACACCTACCGTTCGACGGGTTCATCACCCTGAACGGCGCACACTGTTTCACCTCTGCCCAGCAGGACATCTATAAGGGAAACATTCCGGAAGACGATATCGAACGCCTCATCGGCTATCACCACCAACATCCGGAAACGCCTTTCGTTTTTGTGCACGACAATGAATGGTTCATAACCGGCGTAAACGAGGCGGTAAAAGAAGTAGCCCAGCTCATCGAGATCGAAATACCTCCCGTACGTCCCATCGAAGAGGCACGCGGCAAGGAAATCTTGCAGATCATGGGTTACTTTAAGGAAGACGATGAGCTGGAGGTGTTCCGCAAGGTTCTGACTCACTGCGAACCGATGCGCTGGTATCCGCTCTTTGCCGATATCATCGCACGCGGCAACAGCAAGAGCAAGGGCATTGATCAGGTACTGGCTTACTACGGCATCGACCTGAAGGATACAATGGCTTTCGGCGACGGAGGGAACGATATTCCCATGCTGAGCCATGTAGGACTGGGAGTAGCCATGGGAAATGCTGCTCCGGAAGTACAAGCTGCCGCCCGTTACGTAACGACCTCGGTCGATGAAGACGGCATCATGAATGCCTTGAAGCATTTCAATATCTTATAACATCAATCCAGCCACAGCTTTGCCAGATAATCGTAGTGGTCGCCTTCCGCTACGATTTCGGCATGAAATCCGTATTGCGAAACATAGGCGGAAAGTGTATCGAAATCGACATACAGCCAGTCGAACGAATCTCCTTTTATCTGTTTGTACTGCATCTGGAAATCGACTTCTCCGTAATAATCCGCAGCCAGATCGAGCACATAACTGCCGTCCTCGTCTTCATACAGGTAACGCAAATCGCTGGAGTCAAGCAATATGCACCCTCCGGGAGCAAGCAGCTGCTTCATCCTCAGACAGAAATCGGGCATGTTCTTCAGCTTACCGATAATGCCCGAACCGTTCATCAGCATCAGAATGGTATCAAACTGTCCAGTAAAGTGTTCATCGAAAACGTTGGCCTGCAAAGCCTTCACACCCCGTTCCTGCATGGCCTTGACCGACAGCGGCGATATATCGATGGCCAAACTTTCCTTACCTATTTCCTTGAGAGCCAGCGAATGGCAGCCGCTTCCCGCACCCACATCCAGAATCCGTCCCTTTGCCAACTGCAAGGCAACCTGTTCCTGACGGGGCATATCCTTGTATGCACGAAACAATTCCGTTACTGGAATCTCGTCTTCATCGAACTGCGAAGAAAAAACTCTCAGGCGCCCAGCCTTGCCATGTTTGAGGAAATCGTAAATAGCCGCCCCCATCGGATCTTTCTCTTCAGACAACAAATTTATATTCATAACTGTAAATGATTCATTATTTTACACACCTGCAAAGATACAAAAAGAGGTTCAGACTGCATAACGATGACTATTTATTCACGAAATTTGCATAAATTAAGAATAAAACAAGAAAAAAGCAGGCTGTTCTGTATATTATTTCAATATTATCTGTATATTTGCAGCCTATTAAAGAATAATTATACACAATGAAAAGTAAAAACAGCCGACTTGATTCCATTAAGATGATTATCTCAAGCAAGGAGATAGGAAGCCAGGAAGAACTTCTTCAGGAACTGTCAAAGGAAGGTTTTCAACTGACACAAGCAACTCTTTCACGCGACTTAAAACAACTGAAAGTGGCAAAAGCTGCCAGCATGAACGGAAATTATGTATATGTATTGCCCAACAATACCATGTACAAACGCATGACCGAGCCACATACAGCCTCTGAGATGCTCCGCCAACCGGGGTTTCTGTCTATTGAATTCTCCGAAAACATTGCAGTCATCAAGACACGGCCGGGATATGCTAGCAGCCTGGCGTACGACATCGACAACAACCATTTCCACGAAATCATCGGAACGATTGCAGGCGATGATACGATTATGCTTATCGTCCGCGAAGGCTGTACCCGCACCAGCGTAAAACAAGCACTGGCACATGTAATACCGAATATAAACCTAATAAAATAAGATACAGAAAGAAAATGGATACTAAACAAATTGATGTTATGGTAGCCGACGCCTCACACGAGGTATACGTTGACACAATACTAGATACAATCCGCGAAGCAGCCAAAGTGCGCGGAACAGGTATCGCAGAACGTACGCACGAATATGTAGCAACAAAGATGAAGGAAGGTAAGGCCATCATCGCTTTGTGCGGCAACGAATTTGCAGGATTCACTTACATCGAATCATGGGGGAACAAACAATATGTAGCCACTTCGGGACTTATCGTACATCCTAAATACCGCGGATGCGGACTTGCCAAACGTATCAAGCATGCTTCGTTCACGCTGGCACGTCTGCGCTGGCCGAAAGCCAAGATTTTCAGTCTGACTTCGGGAGCTGCCGTTATGAAAATGAATACGGAACTGGGATATGTACCTGTCACTTTCAATGAACTGACCGACGATGAAGCGTTCTGGAAAGGATGTGAAGGCTGCATCAACCACGAAATTCTGGTTGCCAAAAAACGTAAGTTCTGTATCTGTACAGCCATGCTATACGATCCGGCATTGCACACAGACGACAAAATAACAAACTTTTAACACAACACTCAATTAACAAGAATATTAATACAGAAAAAGATGCCTCATTTTCAGCCATCGTTTTTCACTAAATAAATGCCTTATGGAAGAAAAGAAAAAAGTAGTCGTTGCGTTCAGCGGCGGACTGGACACATCATTCACAGTCATGTATCTGGCAAAGGAAAAAGGTTATGAAGTTTATGCGGCTTGCGCCAATACAGGCGGATTCAGCCCTGAACAACTGAAAAAGAACGAAGAAAACGCCTACAAGCTGGGAGCCGTAAAATATGTTACACTCGACGTTACTCAGGAATATTACGCCAAGAGTTTGAAATACATGATTTTCGGAAACGTATTACGTAACGGTACTTATCCTATTTCTGTAAGCTCGGAACGTATCTTCCAGGCACTTGCCATCGCACGTTACGCCAATGAAATCGGAGCTCATGCCATCGCTCATGGTTCAACAGGTGCAGGAAACGACCAGGTTCGCTTCGATATGACTTTCCTGGTTATGGCTCCGGGAGTTGAAATCATTACACTTACCCGTGATATGGCGCTGAGCCGTGACTATGAAATCAATTACCTGAAAGAGCATGGTTTTGAGGCTGACTTTACCAAACTGAAATATTCATATAATGTAGGTATATGGGGAACATCTATCTGCGGAGGTGAAATTCTGGATTCTACGCAGGGATTGCCGGAAAGTGCTTACCTGAAACAGGTTACCAAGACTGGCAGCGAACAACTCAAGCTGGAATTCAAGAAGGGAGAACTGTATGCGGTAAACGGCGAAGTGTTCGACGACAAGATTAAGGCTATTCAGAAAGTAGAAGAAATTGGTGCGGCATACGGTATCGGACGTGATATGCACGTAGGTGATACTATCATCGGTATCAAGGGACGTGTAGGCTTCGAAGCTGCGGCTCCTATGCTGATTATCGGTGCACACAGATTCCTCGAAAAATATACGTTGAGCAAATGGCAGCAGTACTGGAAGGACCAGGTAGCCAACTGGTACGGTATGTTCCTTCACGAAAGCCAGTATCTGGAACCGGTAATGCGTGATATCGAAGCCATGCTTCAGGAATCACAGCGCAACGTAAACGGTACGGCTATCCTCGAACTTCGCCCGTATTGCTTCTCTACCGTAGGTGTCGATTCAAAAGACGACCTGGTAAAGAACAAGTTCGGCGAATACGGAGAAATGCAGAAAGGATGGACTGCAGAAGATGCCAAAGGCTTCATCAAGGTACTCTCTACTCCGCTGCGCGCTTATTATGCAAACCATAAAGACGAGGAGAATATCTGATTATGCCTAGTAACCAAAAGCTCAGACGTCCACGCACGGGAAGAATGATAAGCGGAGTATGCGCCGGATTGGCAAACTTCTTCGGTCTTGATGTATCTATCATCCGCATCGTGTACGTGATACTGACTTTTTTTACTGCATTTGCAGGTATACCTATTTATATATTAATGTGGATTATTATTCCACAAGAAAACAACCATTATTTTCATGATTAAAGTAGGAATTATAGGAGGGGCTGGATATACGGCAGGCGAACTGATTCGCCTGCTCATCAACCACCCTGATGTAGAAATAAAATTCATAAACAGTTCCAGCAACGCCGGCAATAAGATCACCGACGTGCACGAAGGATTGTATGGCGAAACAGATCTGGTATTTACCGACGAACTGCCACTCGATACGGTAGACGTGATATTCTTCTGTACAGCACACGGTGACACCAAGAAATTCATGGAAAGCCATACCATCCCTGAGAATGTGAAAATCATCGACCTCTCGATGGATTATCGTATCAAGGACGAAAGCCACGATTTCGTATACGGACTTCCTGAGCTGAACCGCCGGACTATCTGCCAGAGCAAGCATGTTGCCAATCCGGGATGTTTCGCCACCTGTATCCAACTGGGTCTGCTGCCGCTGGCAAAACATCTGATGCTGAACGATGATGTCATGGTAAATGCCATCACCGGAAGTACGGGTGCCGGAGTCAAACCGGGAGCTACCACTCATTTCAGCTGGCGCAACAATAACATGAGTGTCTACAAACCGTTTGCGCATCAGCATGTTCCGGAAATCAAGCAATCCCTCAAACAGCTTCAGAACAGCTTCAACTCGGAGATTGATTTCATTCCGTACCGTGGCGACTTCGCACGAGGCATTTTTGCTACCATTGTGGTAAAAACAAAAGTGGAACTGGAGGAAATCGTAAAGATATACAAAGAGTATTATGCAGAAGATTCCTTCACACACATTGTAGAAAAGAATATCGACCTGAAGCAAGTGGTCAATACCAACAAGTGTCTTATCCACCTGGAAAAGCACGGCGACAAACTGCTCATCATTTCCTGTATCGACAACCTGCTGAAAGGTGCAAGCGGACAGGCAGTACATAACATGAACCTGATGTTTAATTTGGAAGAAACCACAGGGCTGATGTTGAAGCCTAGTGCCTTCTAAATCATCTAAACTCTTTTTACAAACCATGAAACTATTCGACGTATATCCCTTGTTCGACGTAAACATCGTACAAGGAAAAGGTTGCCACGTATGGGACGATAAGGGCCAGGAATACCTCGACCTTTACGGAGGACATGCCGTCATCTCAATCGGACATGCTCACCCGCATTACGTAGACGCAATCAGCAAGCAAGTAGCCAAACTGGGATTCTATTCGAACTCAGTCATCAATAAATTACAGCAGGAAGTTGCCGACCATCTGGGTGCAATGTGCGGATACGACGATTACCAGCTCTTCCTCATCAACTCAGGTGCCGAAGCCAATGAGAATGCCCTGAAACTGGCTTCATTTTATAATGGACGCACCCGTGTCATTTCTTTTGCCAAAGCTTTCCATGGACGTACATCACTGGCTGTAGAGGTAACAAACAACCCGAAAATTATCGCTCCTATCAACGACAACGGACACGTAACTTACCTTCCACTCAATGATACAGAAGCCATGAAAGCTGAACTTGCCAAAGGCGATGTATGTGCGGTCATCATTGAAGGTATTCAGGGAGTAGGCGGCATCCAGTTGCCTACCAGTGAGTTCTTGCAGGCATTACGTCAGGCTTGCGACGAAAACAATACCGTACTGGTACTCGATGAAATCCAGTCGGGATACGGACGAAGCGGAAAGTTCTTCGCACACCAGTATGCCGGCATACGTCCCGATCTCATTACTGTAGCCAAAGGCATCGGCAACGGTTTCCCGATGGCAGGCGTGCTGATCAGCCCTAAATTTACTCCGGTATACGGGCAGCTGGGCACTACATTCGGAGGTAACCATCTTGCCTGTGCAGCTGCAATTGCCGTCCTCGATGTAATGAAAGAAGAAAACCTGGTAGAAAACGCGGCGCTTGTAGGTAGTCACCTGATAGAAGAACTGAAAAAATTCCCGCAAATCAAAGAAGTACGCGGACTGGGACTGATGATCGGAATGGAATTTGCCGAACCAATCAAAGAACTGCGTAAACGTTTGCTGTTCGAACAAAAGGTATTTACAGGCGTAAGTGGTACCAATGTCATTCGTCTGCTTCCTCCGCTCTGCCTGAACATGGCTGAAGCCGATGAATTCCTGAATCGTCTGAACAATGTTCTGAGCAAATAAAACGATACTCTCGTCCACTTCAAATAGCCATATCACGCTCGTCGCAAGCTTGATATGGCTATTTCTTTATCTACTACTCCACACCTCATAAAGGTGTGAAAACACATAAAAAAAGCGTCATATTCCACTCACCAACGGAGTTCAATATGACGCTTTATCCGGAAGTCAATAAGATTTATCCAAGCAAATATTTTTCTATATTAAGAACATCTCAATACCTGACCGATACGCAGTGTAGTAGTACGCTTGATACCGTTTATCTGACACAAGCGGTCGATAGAAACATGATACAAACGAGAGATACGTCCCAATGTATCACCCTTGCGTATCTTATGATAACGGATAGCAGATTTCTCAGCCTCATCAGCACCCGATTTACCACTCTTTACAGCAGCCAGAGCACGTGTACGCTGATAAGAATAGCGGTTAGCACCACGAACAAACAAGTAACTATCCGAAACGATATCTTGTTTAGGGAAATCGAACATGAATTCAGGGTTGATAACTTCACCCAGGAAACGGGTTTCGAAGTGCAGATGTGAACCAGTAGAACGTCCGGTATTACCTCCCAGTCCAATCGGGTCGCCGGCCTTTACATATTCATTCTCTTTGACAATCTGTTTTGAGAGGTGACCATAAATGGTTTCCAGTCCGTTATCGTGACGTATTACAACGTATTTACCATAGCCACGGCGTTCATACTTCACCATACGTACCTTTCCGTCGAAAGCGGCACGAATCGTATCGCCGATATATACCTTAATATCAAGTCCGTTGTGCATACGACGCCAACGCGGACCGCACTTAGAAGTAATTTTTGTATGAGTGGTCGGCATGCAAAAACCCGTCAGGTCAATACGGAAACTGTCAGGAACCTGTACGGTATTGCCGTAAGCGTGAACACGCTCGTTATTCCAGTTGGGGTAAAGACTATAAGCAGGATAAACTGCTTGTTCTGCTTTAATCTGGCGAATCAACGCCAAAGAATCTACTGCTTTCAGTTTTCTGTCGATAGGAGCCTGGCGAGCCAACAAATCTTGTCCTGCTACATTTACACTGACTAAAGCCAAGGCTACTACTGCAACTGTTCTAATACATTTTAAAATCATTATATCTATACTATTTTTCAGCCTGTACCTGCAAGTGCTCTCCTAACTCTCTATCCGCTTCTTGCACTGGTACAACTGCCGGTTCAAAACAATTCTACATGAAATATGTCTTTTTCAGACATTAAGGTTTCAAAAAATCGTTTCAAATATAGCATTTTCTCAGCAAAAAACAGAGTACAGTTAACTATTTTTTATGTATTTTCATACCAGAAGCATACGCTCTTTTCAAATACATGTTATTAAACATATAAAGCTCAGAAACAATATACAATAATTTACAACTTTATATTGCTGCTAGTATGATAAACTTTTCAGAAAGCCAAACATAAATCAAAGACATACGAAGCGCCCTTCCCGCCAGATATACTTCAAGGGCTCTGCTACAAGGTAGGGCTTTATTTCTTCCGCCGTTTCCTTATCCAGATAATCGGGGGTAGTATACGTAAAAGAGAGAGTGGTATCCGTTTCCGACAAATTGGCCTTGAGCAGAAACATATCGGCCCTTACACGCAGATTCTGCAAGGAATCAGCCTGTGCTTCCGAAGCAGGAGTCTTATAAAAGGCATTCTCTACGGGCAAAGTCAGAAATTTATCAGCAGAAAGTTGTTTCCACGATGTGTCATAAAAAGAAATACGGCTGTCGCTTGCCGGTCCTTTGAAGGTATGTACCACACATATCACTTTTACCGAATCATTTAACGGAAGCAATTTCATTTCTACCGTACTGACCTCACTAACCTTCAGTTTCAGGTAATTGTCCGTCAGCTTCAACATTTCCGACGTATTGCCGAAACGGTTCTTGACTTCTGCCTTCATGCCACTGGCAAGAAAGTCTCCAAAATCGGCTCTGTTCACCTTCGTCAACAAGGGCGAAAGAGAATCGGGAAGAGCGACAAACAGCGATTTCATATCTTGAGCCTTCATACCCGTACAGCAAAGCAACACTCCGATGACAAACAATATTTTCTTCATGGGATATTCTATTTTTTATGCAAACCTGAAGCTATCATAAGAAAGCTCATTGCCTGCAAAAGTAGTACATTCACGGCATATTTGAAATAAATAGCCCGCTTTTTATTTCTACCGTAAAGAGCATTACCAGGAAGCGTAATGACAAATTCCAAAATAAAAAAACTGCTCAGATTACACTCCAAGCAGTCCTCAGTATGTCATCAATATACAATCTTACGTTCTATCTCCTCAAAACGAGGGAACAGCAGATTGTTCTCCAAGTGAATGTGTTCAAACAAGGCATCCACAAACGCTTCCAGCTCCTGCATCATCAGACGATAGCTGGCACAACCGTCCTGTGGAACCGAGAAATGATCTGTCAGCTCAATGATGTGCAAATAGCGGTTCCCTTCTCCTTCATGCTCCATTTTCATCACACGAATCGGATTGGCAATGGTACCACAATGCATGGGCTCCATGCGCTGCCCTTGTTCAAATGCTGCGTACAAATCGTATAAATAGGGAAACAACACGTTTTCTTCCTTCTGCAAGTGCATTTCCAGATCCTGCAATGATTCGCTGACCAGCATCTTCAATTCATGCAACTCCGGATGTGCCTCACCGTGTACACGTTCCACCTTTTCCAACAAATTCAACAATTCCGGACCCTGCACACGAATTCCCCGATGATGTATTTTCAAGATATAATCCATCAATAAATCCAGTGGCCATGAAGCAAAAGGAATACTTCCCTTATTATCGGCTTCCTGACGTTCCAATGCCTGAATCACTTCTTCCGGCAGCAATTCCAGATCAGCACACGCTTTATCCAATGCCACATCTCCGTGGCAGCAGAAATCGATGCCATATTTTTTGAATACCTTAGCCGCTGCAAAATTTTCAGCAACAATATTCCCTACACTCACGTTTTTCCAGTCTGTTCTCATTTTTACTTTGTTTGATTGATTACGGTGCAAAGATATCTCGGTATTCAGACAAAATTTGTCACATAGGTGACATTTACCTAATTACTTCACAAATTTATTTCATTTCCTTGCGGACCAGCTCCTCATGTTTTTGCTTGGCATCGGGACAATTGCGACGTATATACCCACTTAAACTATTATAAACAATACCCAAACGCTTAGCTATTGATTTCAAATTTTCAGTCGTGGTTTCATACAATCTGACAGCTTCTACATATTTTTCCATAGCCTGTCTGGAGATATATTTGCCATTTTCATTTTTTACCATTCCACATTGTGCTACTAAATCTGGCTCATGCTCCCATAAATAGCTTCTAAACGTATCTGCATTCAGGGCATATTCTGCTGCTACCTGAGTAACAGGTCGAAGATTATTTTTCATACTACTAATAGCAGCCTCATATTTTGCCGCAGTCGATTTTAAATAACATTTTGTTTTGGTCAGATCAATATATTCTTCTTTACAATCCACTTTCTCCCCTCCTCTACGCTCCAACATCAAATCCCGATGCCAGACACGTAGATAATTTCGAAATCCTTCCAGTGGAACACCAGTCTTACGAACTATTTCTTTGATAATTAAATTAGAATTCTTATAAAGTTCCAGTGCCTCCTGGTACTTTTCTACAGTTTTCTGCTGTGGACAATGTATCTGACCGTTACCACATATTTTCCCTATAATTCTGTTCTTTTTAGCAGCTTTTCTCTCTGCTTTCCTCTTCCGAATCACTTCTTTGTGATAAAACCTCATATGCTGGCTCAGCCCTCCTATAGAAACCTGACATATTTCTGCTATTTCCGGAATAGTCTTATCTGTCGACTTATACATCTCTACAGCCGATGCATATTGCTCCTCACACTCCGGACGCACTCCCCGATGTACATTATCACCAATACCCAACATCCTACGCACATTTTCACGCCAAATCGGAATCTCTTCATAGTGTAGCCGCATATAATTAGCCAATGCAGTACCATTCACATTAAATTTACGAGCTACCTGAGAGACATTTAAATCAATATAGTCCAGCGATTTACAAGCTTCCACAGCTTCCGCATATTTGGCTTTAGATACAATACTGGGCTGTCCGGAAGATACTATTTTTATATCCTTCGGATTTTTCCCCTCGTAGGAGATACCTCGCCTACGCAAGATCAATTCACGCCAATAACGCCGCAAATAACTTCCCAGTCCTCCGAGCGAAACATTACACTTGACAGCTATCTTACATAAAGGAAGTTTAGAATCAGCATACATTTCTACCGCCTCCTCATATTTACAATGCAAAACATACCGACGCTGCAATGCAATCTTTTCCTTGTTGGAAAGATCACCTATTCCCCTTAATTCGCTTTTACCCTCCACCATAATGTCAAAGAACGAACAGATTAGTTACATCCTAATTATCAACCATCTTCACACCAATAATCATTATCTTTTATCTAAAAATTATCAGGCTCAGGTCAACAATATTCATAAAAGACAGCTAATTTATAATTGACTATACGTCTTTCCCAGTTCATACCAGAAAAGGTGTCTCTCATATCGATCTACAACAAGAGCTCTCGACTGAGCTGCCAACTTTTGCCTGACAGCCTTATTAACCAGCATAAACCTCATTGCATCATACAACTTTTCTTCATCCCGTGGCGGCACAACCAGACCGTTTACTCCATCATGAATAATCTCATTACTTCCATTAATATCCGTTACAATACACGGCAACCCCATGGCCCCGGCCTGAAGCACTACATTGGGAAATCCTTCCCTATAACTAGGCAAGACAAAAACATCTGAGGCTGCAAGAAACGGACGAACGTCATCCTGCCAACCCATAAACATAATTTGTCTATAAGTAGATATAATCTGCCGCGTCGCAGGCTGAACAGGGTCAAGTTTTTCCTCAAAATCTCCGACAAGCATCAGCCTACATGCAGGAAATTCATCGGCAAGTTTTACAAAGGCCCTTACCAATTCATTAATTCCCTTATCGCCAACTATCCTTCCAACAAAACAAAACGTAAAGCAACCTTTTCTCCGAATAGATTCAGCTTGGCGTAATATTTCATCCGTCCGGTTGAAATAACTCACATCTATTCCATTCACATTTCCATTTCCAATGATGTGCAACTCCTTATGAGTTATTCCAAATCTGATCAAATCATTTCTCACTCCCTTGCCTTCTGGATTTATAAAAGTGGCACACGCACAAGTTATCCGGTCCGTCAACATCAACAAATGCTTTTTTACACCTGTAGCAGTAGGAAACACCAATCCCGTAAACGTATGCATCCTGACCGGTACTTTACATATCCACGCTGCCAGCATTCCCAATAATCCCGCCTTAGGGGTCATAGTATGCACCATCCAAGGTTTTTCTTTCCGTATAAGCCGAATCAAGGCAAAAAGAGATTTAAGATCTTGTACCAAGGCAATGCGTCTCTCCATGGAAACTGCTTCTGTTCTTACTCCTTCGCTTTCCCCAATTTCTTCCAGTTCCTTGCCTGGAGATGAAACGGCTACCACCTCATACAACCTGTTCAACATGTTTAATTGCCCTTTCAGCAGCTTGAATGAAACAGGCACTGTTGTTATTCGTAATACCTTTTTTCTCATTCTAATGATTTTATGATTCTACACCGATTACCTAAAGCAAGTACCCCATCCGGAATATCCTTATCAACGACCGAACCAGCTCCAATGATACTCCACCTTCCAATTCTCACTCCAGGAATAACCACTGTACCGGCTCCTATCCAGGTACCTTCTCCCACATGTATATTTCCACATAATGTCACCCTCGGAGAGATATGTACGAAATCACCAATTACACATTCATGATCAATGGATGCCCCGGTATTGACAATACAATGCCTGCCTATCTGGGTACAAGCCTGTATGATAACCCCTTGCATTACTACTGTTCCGACATCAATTCTTACGGAATCGGAAATAATAGCAGAAGGATGAATCGCCATCCCAAATGTTGCATTTACCTTTTCCGCAATCAACCGACGAGTTTTATTATCTCCTATGCTGACTATCAATGGAGACATTGCCTGATTTATACCATGCAACACCTTTACTCCCATCAGTTCATTCAGCTCCTTGTTATCATCTATTAAAGCCTCAACCTGCTTTCCTTCAGCTTTAAGAATATCCATTATAACTTTGGCATGACCGCCTGCACCATACAAAAACATAATTTTTTTTAATTATTTCCATTAAAATAATCCGTAGTAACCTTTCCATCTTTTGCAACCCCTTCTCTACTAAGCACCTTCCATATAGTTAAAGCAATAATTTTTACATCCAGCAAGAATGAACAATGGTCCACATACCATACATCCAGTTCAAACTTTTCTGCCCAACTAATGGCATTACGGCCATGACATTGTGCCCACCCCGTAATGCCAGGCCGCACTTCATGTCTGCGGGATTGTTCTGGTGTATACAATGACAGATATTGAACGAGTAAGGGGCGAGGTCCTATTAAAGACATATCTCCTTTCAGTACATTGATAAGCTGAGGTAATTCGTCTAAAGAAAACGACCGGATCAACTTTCCCACTGGGGTCAGCCGCTTCTCATCCGGCAGGAGTTTCCCATCTCCTCCTCTTTCATCGGTCATTGTCTTGAATTTTAATATCTTAAAGAACTTTCCGTCTTTTCCCGGACGAACCTGTGTAAAGAATACATGAATGCTTTTATTTGCGACAATCAATATTCCTGCCGTTATGACTTGTACAGGAAATGAAATAATTAACAGAATGATAGAAACAATGAAATCTATCATTCTCTTTAAACAAAACTTATACATACTCACTAATTAAGTCCTCTTTATTTGGAACGATGGAACTATTCGAAGCTAGTAACAGTTTTTATATACTCAGATTTCCTCAATCAATCTATTTTATGTTACTAAATTCCGGCTGAATCTAGTTTCTCAACAATATCTACTTAATACGATTTTTCGCCGAAAGTGAACAGTAAACTCTTTATATCATCATTCTTCTATCATTTGAGTAATAATATTTTAAATACCCAAAATACAAACCCAATGACAGTCATTTTATACAATATTTTCTTATTTAGGCTTAATGACCTTTATATTTCCGCATATTTCTTATCACAACTTCCAATAGACAAATAAGCGGATAAAATACTCGAATACATTTCGGTCGATTTGCTCCACCGTATTTTCTTACATAGGTTGTATGGGCTAAATGAAAAACTGAATACAATTGTTTAAATAAGCAATAGCGATCTAAACTCAAAATCCAATCTTTTAAGATAATATATCCACTCTCAATTATTTTTTCCTCTTGTGAATTCACAATTCCATTTGGATTGCATCTATAATAATGAGTTGTCTTTTTACATAAAGCTATTGATGTTACGTATTTGGCAGCATAAAAATTCCAATGTAAATCTTCGAGTACAATTCCTTCTTTAAAGAGCAGATTATGTTCCAACAGCCAACTACGTTTTATCAGTCGATTCCATATTGTTAATGGGAATTTCGTGTAATTTAACATCATACTTTTTATTTGCTTTCTATTGTCATAAAACTCATCTAAATCGGGTCTATTCAATATATTCTCAGGGAGATAACCTCCAGAACTAAAAGAAGATCCGTATACCATATCTGCATTTATATAAAATTTCGCAGCTTTCACCAAAACCGATATACAATAAGATTCTATAAAATCATCACTGTCCAAAAAAAATATATAATCTCCTGTAGCTCGTCTAATGCCTGTATTACGTGCTGCTGATAAACCTTTATTGTAATCATGCTTTAGAATGACAATATCCCGTGAACTGTTTTTTACAAGTTTTTCAACTAATTCCATACTATTATCCGTTCCACAATCATCAATAATGATAATTTCAAGATTTTTATAATCTTGTCGTAAAACAGATTGAATGCATTCTTCCACATAAGGAGCAACATTATAAACAGGTATAATAATAGATACTTTTATATCTTTAGGTAATAGTTTCATGTTATGAAATAAGTCTTTTGTTGCCTTCATCAGGATAATTTGTTTTGATCATTCTATTTTCCACCATTTTTATTTTATCGGCTGTTTTTCAGCTGATAAAATAAAAATGTCCACAAGAAAATATTTTCGTTTTAACATTCTGGTTTATAAAATAGGATAAAAGAGCCTTCTTGTCGCAGTCCTTACCATAAAGAACACATTCAAACAAGTGTCTCTGGTAATCCTGAAGGTCTATGTCATTAAGATTACAGCTTTCTATCAATGAGAAAAATGAATGCCGAGTTTTCTGCTACATCCTTACTGACTATATTCATACAGTTCTTGAGCAACAGCTTTACAAGTTTCATCCTTTGCTCACAAAGGTTGTTCAATATTTCCGCTGAACCGTCCTTGAGGATATTTTTTATTGCTGTCCGATAAAACTTTTCAAGCCCTCAATAACTTATTGATATACATAAAATTAAGCAGCAACTTTAACAAAGAGGCTTATCCATAAAAACAATACTGATAATCAGCCTATTGAATATGTTAATCGGACACTAATGATATTTTTTAGGGATTTCCACCGATTTATCGGCAGTATGCCTCTCAAGCCACGTTATCAGTAGAGCCATCATCAATTAAAAGTATTTCAAGATTTTTATATGTTTGGTTAAGAATACTTTCTATACAAGTAGGTAGATATTCTTCTACATTGTATATAGGAACTATAACACTTATCATGCGATTAATATTTATATTATTTTTTTGATACATAAAACCAACAGCATCAGCACTCTTGCCATTTGGTGTTTGGCTGCAAAGAAGAAAACTTTCCAATGAATCGGAAAGTAAGCTAAATCGAGTTCTTTATACGCTTTTCTATAATGTGGCTGACTGATAATCTCTGCTATTTTAGTTGTTTTCGCTTTCAGGGTATCGGGGGATAAACATTCGTTTAATCCTAATCCGATAATGCTGAGCGCAATGCGGTTGTATAGTGCTTTTTGACCAATTTCATCAGTGGCAGTTGCTTGCATGTAATTAAATAATCTATTCCATTGCTGAAATAGTTGAGGTTTATATCGTTTCGTTTCCGCACCAGAATTGTATTTGCGGTAATGATAAAACGTCTTGTTGATATAAACGGCTTTCTGCACTTTTCTAAATACATTGCAGTTGAAGAGGGAATCTTCTGCTGTACCGATTATTTTTAAATCGATAAACGAGGTCCCATCGAGTATCTCTCTTCGATAAAGCTTTCCCCAGATAGTCCCTAATGAATCTAGCATACCTGGATTGGCTAGTTCCTTGCCTACCGGTCCTATCATTCTTCGCTGAAGTTGTTTACATGCTTCTCCTGTGAAATACTTTGTTTGTGGAAACAGTAACTTAGGCAGTGAGCGATTGGTAAACTCTCGTACATATGCAAAGAAGCAGACATCTGCATCTTCTATTGCTTGCAGGCACTCTTCTATCGTGGATGGATCAATCCAGTCGTCTGCATCTACAAACATAATGTATATTCCTGTTGCTTTACTTAGTGCTAAATTTCTGGCTACTGAAACTCCTTGGTTGGGTTGGGAAAACACCTTTAGCCGACTGTCTTTGACAGACACCTCTTTTAATAGGCACAAACTGTTATCCGTACTACCATCGTCAACTGCTATGATTTCTATGTGTGAATAGCTTTGTTGGAACAGAGAGTCTAGACATTCACTGATGTATTTCTCCGTATTGTATACCGGTACGATGATAGAAACTAAAGGATTTTTCATCATGATAGCTTGTTTAGATAAAAATTCGTCAGCCATTCTGCATTTTGATGGATGTCAAATCCATTATCTTGTACGTCTTTAGACATATCTTTTCTTTGGTAATCTTTGTATGTTAATATAATAGATTTCCAATGTTCTGCGTCATAAGATAACGGTATATAGTGAAGTAGTGGCGTTATGTTGGCATATTGTGGAACAACATCTTTACTAGTGAATGACTGGATTCCGCAAGCTTGTGCCTCCAATAAAACATTACCAAATCCTTCATACAAGGATGGGAAAATAAAGATATCAAATGTTTGATAAAATCGATAAACATCACTCCTAGTTCCTAAGAAAAATACTTTATTTTCAATTTTTAAATCTAATACTTTTTTTTCTATTTGTGGTTTTAAGTCACCTTCTCCTACTAAAACAAGAATGCTGTTAGGTATTTCTGTTTGTATAGCGTAAAATACATCTATTAAAAAAGTGTGGTTTTTTTGGGGAGAGAATCTTCCAACGTGACCTATTATATATTTATTTTTCCAATTAAATTCATCTTTGATTTGCTCTGCTATTTTTTCATTATATGTGAACTTTGTTGTATCAATAGCATTGTTCATAATGATTATTGTTTTCTTTTTGCCAAATAACCATTCTCCAGCTCCTTTGCTACATGCAAAGTAATCAGTTGCAATATTACGTATGAGATGAGCTAATATTTCTCTAGGAATACGTTTTATTTTTTCTTTTGTGGTTTCATTTTTGAAGACTGGTATATTGTGTGCATGGCAAATCCGGACTGGTACTCCGTGTTTAATCGCTTCCTTGAAGGCGAAATAACCCAATTCGGACATGTGAGAATGAAGGATACGATATTCCGGATGGTTATCGAAGAACGTTTTCAACAATTGTTGATATTTAAACAGGTTCTGTGGATAAATAGGACACATCCTGAATATCCTTCCTCCCATCGCTTCTATTTCATCGTCGTAAGCTCCCCGTTCCTGGCGGTGTACCATGAAATCAAATTGTATCTTGCTTTTGTCTATGGCTCGATAGTAATTCATGACCATGGTTTCTGCTCCTCCCCGGTTCATGATGGTAAAGAGATTCAATATCCTGATGGGTTCGTTCATTTATTCTTGTTATTTATCAATGTCTGGAATAAATTGGTCCATTGGGATGCTATTTTTTCAATACTGAATTCTTCAGATTTCTTTTTACTTGCCTGCCCCATTCTTATTCGCAACTTATCATCTTCTATGATTGAACAAATATATTCTGCTAATTTTTTTTCATCGTTAACTTCACATAAAAATCCGTTTTTTCCGTGTTCAATTAAATCCTTGGGACCACATTGACAAGCATACGATACAATAGGAAGACCACAAGACATGGCTTCTATAAGAACTAATGATATACCTTCATATAAAGAGGATAAGACGCAACCAGATGCTTGTAGCATCTGTGATATAATATCATTGGTATATCCCATGAGTAATACTTTATTATTTAATCCAAGAGTATTTATTTGTTTCGATAATTCATTTTTCAATACTCCATCACCCCAAATTTCTAATCGCCAATCAGGGTGCTTCTGATTGACAAATTTCCAAGCATTGATTAAGGATTTATAATTCTTCTGATGGACAAGTCTTCCTGCTGTTATAATTTTTTTATTAATTAAAGGGGCTGTTTTAATATTAGTATCGAAAGTAACAGGATTACTTATTACACTGACTTTGCTATTATTTTTCCAATTTAATTCTTTATCTTCATTGGTTAAAACAACTATCTGATCATATTTGTTGATGTTCCAAGAATAGTCATACCAATTTCCTATAATTGCCATTATTTTTTCAAAAGGATTTCTAGCATGTAATAATCTGTATCCTTTTTGATTGTGTATTTCTCTAATGAATATAGGGGTGGAATTGAGTCTTATATTGGGTAAAAAATTCTTTTCAGAAGTACCTGTAGATATTATTATATCTGGATTAATGTCATTAAGTACTCTTAAAATTGCTTTTTTATGTTTCTTCCTTTTTATAAGAATACTTTTTATAACGTAAAACTTAGATTTCCAATCATCTTCAAAATAGTTTATATCCAAGTTTATAACTTGGACCTTAGGATCAACAGGATGGAGAGGAGAATATTTGTTATCAGTAACTATAATCCATACTTGGTGTCCTATTTGTGCGAGGCCATTGGCTTTAGTTATGGTGATATTTTGAATACCTCCAAGATAGCATATACTATCTGTACAATATACGATTTTCATATTATTGGTTTTTGGAATTTTTATATTTAAGAAAAAAATAAAGAATTATTCCCGGTAAAATGGCGAGTATGGTTAAACCTGGCAAAGGAGATTCTGCAATGAAATGTGTATTCTTAGACCGGATGGAACTAGATACATAGTGTATGCACGATTCAAATTTTCGTTTCAGGCTGCCACACAGCTTCATGTCTACTTTGCGGATAAAAGCAAATCCTTGGGGATTGTTCCAGTACTGTCGGTACATGTTCATGCTGGATCCGTCTTGCTGGTATTCTACCACAACAAGCGGTTTATTCAAGGTCAGCAGGGTATAATCCTGATCAATGAGTAGATACTTGTAGCCGAGGCTCACATATTTTTCTCCTTCAAAAATCGGATATTCCGGATATTGCTTGATGACATCGGTTCGGTATACTAATTTTTTATCTCCCTTTCCTCCCTTGGCATAGAAGCCGTTGAGGGTGGTTTCGGTCATTCCTTCCGGGAAAGAAGTCCCGATGATGTTTCCTCCTTCAGTACAATCTAGGCCGATGATGCCTGCATACTTATCAGAACCATGAGCTTTCCAGAAATTGACAATCGTTTCCACTGCATCATCGGGCATATAGTCATCAGAATCGATGCAGGTATTCAGTTCGGTATCGATATTCCGGTAAGCGGTGTTGTGAGCACCATGCATTCCCTGATTCTGCTGGTAAATGTACCGGATATTGATTTTACCTTCTTGTATCCATCCTTCCACCAGTGCCTTCGTTGAATCTTTGGAACCGTCATCCACAATCAGCCATTCAAAGTCGTCACAAGTCTGACGTAGCAAACTTTCGTACGTTCTGCTTAATGTATGAGCTCGGTTGTATGCAGGAGTAAAGATGGTGAGTGTTTTCATTATTGTTTTATTTCATTTTCACTCCAATCAGTTGATGGAACAATTGTGATAATTTCGTGCGCCATTTGGAGTTTCCTATCCACGACTGGCTGAACCAGTGGATGGTGTAAGTCTTTGGCGTGCGAGTGATTTTTCCGTTCAGGTAATCGTAGGGAGTGAAATATTCCGAAGGATATACCGTAAAATCGTGGATTTGCTGTTTTTCTCCATTCAGAATCAGTCCGTATGAACAGGTGAGCATCCGGGTCCATTCTTCTACATTGGTAGTCTGATCCAGGCTTCCGTCTGCCTTGATAAACTCGCGCTGTTGATAGGAGTTCAGGAATTTACCTATCAGTTCATTCTTTGACTCTGCTCCTATGATGCTGGTCGCTATCCATTGAGTTCCTTCAAATCCTAAAAATGCTTTGTGCTCTAATAAATCGTCCAGCGGGCGTAACACTTCCACATCGGTATCCATGTAGATGCCTCCTTCGTAATACAAAGCCCAAAGGCGTGCCACGTCGCTTACAAATGCCCATTTCTTATATTGATAGGCATCCCGACAATAAGCACATTGGTTGATGTCGAAATTGCTTTCGTTCCATTCTTTGATGACGTATCCTTTGCAGTATTTCTTCCATGTACCTATCAGGCGTTTCACATCTTCAGGTTTTTCTTTCCCCCCAAACCAGCAATAATGTATTATTTTAGGTATCATAAATAAAAAAATCATGCTTTTTTGCCCTTCACGCCCTTCACACGTTCCCGTAGAAGCCTTTGGCGGGCTTGTATATCGGATTGTGAAGTGTGTTGACATTTACCAGCCTTCCTTCATCCAGCAATCTCTGTAAATGCCGTTGGGCAGTTGTTTTTGTAAAACCACAAAGCCTTTCAAACTTGGTTCTTGTCAAAAAATCGTTCTCGTAAAAGTAGTCCACCAGTAATGCGTCTATTTCGTAGATGTCCAGTCTGGAGGAATGCACCTTGATGTCGCTTCGTTCAAACCGGGCACGGTTTTCCAGGTTGTTCTTCAGGATGCTGTCTGCCCTGAACTCTACCGCCTTTATTCCGATGCTCTGTGAACGGGTGGTCTTGGGATCGGCATCTTTGGGAGCTGAGAGTGACAGGTAGAAATAACCTATTCCCGGCAGGCACACACGGTCGCCTTCACACAGGTTATATACCAGTTCATCCCCTAACTCATCCAGTACTGCCCGTATATCCCCTTTCGATAGCGTACAGCGCTTGCTGATGTTATTCACTATATCATTTATATCCACGGTATGGCTTCTGACCACCCGTGCATGGTATTTCTCTTTTTCCTCCTTCTCCGGATTGGAGGGAGAAGCATAAAAGTCAAACAGAATAGGCATGTTTCACGTAGTTTTATGAATATCTTTTCACTCAGATGAAGCGTTTGCCCGACTCTAGTGAAGCATTCGTTTCACCTAGGTGGGGCGATTGGTTCACCTTTGTGTAATCGTTCCAACGTCTGTACGTCTCCACTTGATCTCCGAGGCATCTAAGGCCGTTAAAAGCCTTGAAACGGCTTGTCGCGAGATATTGCTCAACGGCCGCTGAAGCTGTTGCAGCAGGTCATCGTGTACGTTATATTTGCCAAAGTTATAAATAAAAGCTGTATGAAAAAATTCCTTAAAAACATTTTCTGTAAGCTCCGTCAGCGTTTCGCTGAGGATCAGTCAGTCGAGATGCCGGTGGCATCTCTCCGAGTAGTAGAACCTTTTGTTACACGGGCCAGACGTTACAAACCCGATGAGTTGAGCCGTTTCCTGAATGAGCATTACCAGTTCCGTTTCAATCTACTGACAGAGATGACAGAATTCCGTTCTTTCCAGACTCCGACAACAGAATTTACGTTATTAGACGATCGCGAAATGAATACGATATGCATTGAGGCATTCAATTCCGGTCTGTGCTGCCGCGACCGTGATGTAAAACGCTATGTCCGTTCTACGTACATCGAAGCTTATCATCCGTTTCGACTGTACTTGGAAAGCCTGCCGGAATGGGATGGTACCGACCGGATGACCGACCTGGCAAGACGTGTATCGTCTACTTCCTACTGGAAGGACTGTTTTCATCGGTGGATGTTGGCGCTTACGGCTCAATGGATGGGACTGAACCAAGGTATCCATGCCAATAGTACCGCTCCCCTGCTGGTCAGTGCCGAACGGGCTGGCACAAGTCTACGTTTTGCAAATCCCTTGTTCCGGCTCCTTTACAGGCTTATTATACCGACCAGCTCGATCTGTCGGAAGGACATACCACCGAAATGAAGTTGGCCCTTATGGGACTGATCAATCTCGATGAGTTCGATCGGTTGTCGGTACGGAAAATGGCGCAGTTGAAAAACCTGATGCAAATGCCGGCACTTAATCTGCGCAAAGCCTATAAGAAAAATTACCGTCTATTGCCCCGCATCGCTTCCTTTATCGGTACCTCCAACCGCAAAGACCTGTTGACAGATCCTACCGGCAGCCGCCGTTTCATCTGTGTAGAAGTAGAAGGCAGGATCGACTGTACGCATATCAATCACGACCAGCTTTATGCCCAGCTTCGCCATGAACTACTTACCGGTGAACGTTACTGGTTCACTTCCGAAGAAGAAGCCGAGATACAGCGCCACAATTTGGATTTTTACCGGATCATGCCCGAAGAAGAAATCTTCCGCAGTCATTTTCGGGCGGCACTGTCCAATGAGGCTGGTGAGATGCTTTCCCTTGCCGATATCCTCGAAGTACTCCGAGAACATCACCGGGGACTGATGCGTAACATCAATCTCTCCCAGTTCGGCAGCGCCTTGGTCGCTTCTGGCGTGGAGCGACTGCATACCCGTGAGGGCAACCGCTATCGGGTAGTCCGGCTCGGTGAAGGGCGTGAAGGGTAAAAAAAGGTAATTAATTCATTAAACTGTAGAGTTTTTGCACCTCCTTTTCGTTTCCGTAGTCGTGTTCCTTCAAATAATCGACTATCTTTTGTTGAAGTTCTTTATTCTTGATGAATTGAGCTATTTCATGGGCGCAGCCGGCATTGTCTTGCGGAACAATGATTCCGTCGACACCTTGTTTAATCTGGCTGTACGCCGTGGGATAGTTGGCCGCAACGACAGGCTTACACAATATCTGTGCTTCGCGTACGGTAACGGCATTTCCTTCAAATCGGGACGGCTGTACATAAATGTTGCATTCCTTGATAAAGGGGTAAGGATTTTCCCGCTTTCCCAAAAGAATGACGTGTTCTTCCATGCCCGCTTCTTTTATCTTTTCCTTTATCAGTTGTTCATCCCCGCCATAGCCTACGATATACCAGTATACATCACATCCTTCCTGCAATATCCGTCGGCATATATCGGGCACATTGTCAAAATTCTTGGCAAAGGTGAAGCGACCGACTGATAGCAAATTGACTCGTCCGTTCTGAATCGGGAAATCTACCTTGCTTGCTAATGCTTTTGCTCTGACAGTCCGCGGAGAAAGGATATTGGCTATCTCGATGATTTTTCCGGCCAAAGTAGGAAATACACTCAAGAACGAACGTGTCACATCTTCCGATATGGAAACAATGTGGTCGAACTGACTCCATACCTTTATCTCCTTTTCCACATTCACACTGATTTTGGTGTAATCCGTATGAATCCATGCCAGTTTTTTCTTCGCCTTTACCTTATTCAGTACAATGTTGTGAGGTGTCAAGAAGCTGATGGCCAGATCATATTCTGTATTTGGATTGATATTCGGTAATAGCGGTGTTACCGCATCAAATACATATTGCAGGATAGCCGAACCTTCTTTCAGTTGATTTCTTTTCGCATACCGGGCAAACTGATATTTTGCCCATAATCTGGCTAATGCAATATCAGGGAATCCTTTCTGTATCGCTTCTTTAATCGGCTTTTCTATGACATCATACTTCTTGATTTCAGGTAATAAGTGTACCGCATCTGGCACTTGTTTTAACAGTTCTCCCCGATGACTGTATAAGAATAGATCCACATCGTACAGCTTTGTATCGATTGCGTTGAGCAGTCCTATCAGACTTATTTCCGCTCCTCCAATTTCTAAGTAATGTATGGCTATGAAAATGCGTTTTTTCATACGTCAGTTGATTAATGGGTAGAAAAGTTTTTATTAAGGTTATTGATGGATAAATGTATTTTACCGTTTTTGTATATGAACAAATCTTTTTGAGCAGTCATGTATGGGAAATACTTTTTAAATACATATATTATACCTGGCATTATAATAAATGTTGATAAGACTATGAAATATCTGTTGTCTATTCCCATTAGATTGAATAATAAAATTAGTGGAACATGGGTTCCTAAGGCTATTAAGGAATATCGACCGATATATGATATATAAAAAACTTTTTTTATTATGTATGCAATACACCATACACATCCTGTACCAGCTAATGCGCTAAGATATAAAAAAATAAAATTTTTACCGAAATGAAGTGACATATAATCAATGTATTTTTGAGTAGACATAGTCCATACTAAAAAGCATATTATAAATATCATCAAAATTGTTTTGGTGCTTATTTTTTTATATAAAATTCCCTTGCTTTTTATTAATGATGCTAGAGAAAAAAAAGGAAGGGCTATAAAGGCCGTGATAGAGTTAAAAATTGTATTATGTAAGATTGCTATTATTGCTCCAGAGGGTAAGATTAAAAATTTTGCTAGTGTGTATACTATAAATGATATAAAAAATATGCTAATTATTTGAACACCTATTGATAATCTTTGAGTAGCTTTCCGGATAATGAAATATAATATATAGGTTATAAATAGGCTACGTAAAAACCATAAAGGATAATTATATGGTTCGATTCCCATAAACAGATAACTAACGATTGAACGTTCGTAATTTTTCCCTAATTCACATAAAGCAAAAGGGAAATAAGAAAAGAATATAAATGGTATTATAATTTATTGAACTTTCTTACGATAAAGTCACAAAAGCCATTATATTCTTTATAAAAAAGTCCAGATAAGGTGAAATATAAAGGTATTCTCATATTTTTAAGCATATCATCTATATTCTCTGTAAAAAGTATATTGTTGTGAAGGAGGATGATAAGAATAATGCAAATTCCTTTCATTAAATCTATATATTCTATTCTACCTTTATTGTTGTTTAAATTAGTAGTATTCATAATTATTTTTTGATAGTCTTTTTGAACCAGAGATAAGGAATTCTTATTATTGAATAGAATTTACTTTGATAAAATCCTGTTTGACCAATTTTATCAACTAAACTCCAAAAATAAAGATTTAGGTATGATTTTTGTTTGGCTTTATTACCTGTTATTTCAGAAATATATCCATTAATTGTTGTTGCAGCCTCAAAATAGACCCGACGAACAAAATGATTGATATTATTGGTAAAATCATTTTGGGTGTGAATATAATTATTAAAATCGACAAGTAAAACTCGTTTTTCTGTTTTAGCCCATTCACGAAATAGGGTATTTATTTGTTTATATATTAAATGTCGATTGTTGTAGTTAGGTTGTGTATTCTTTAAATAAGGTGTTTCACTCCCTAAGAAATAACAGATCTTCGCTGAAGGATTTAGCTTGGATAAAGTAAGTTTTGCATTTTGTAGGATTTGTTCTGGAGCAAGAGCTCCTTCAAATTTATATTTAGAACTAAATTCTTTCAACCATTCTTTTGTAAATTTATTCTCAGCTGTAAAAATCTTTTGATTTATATATAAATCCCAATTATTCTTGTCTGTTAAAGGATAAAGACTTTCTCCAAATGCAATTCGAATTCCTGTTTTTTTGTTACGATATATTCCAATATTAGCTTCAATCATTGTACTTAAAAGTACCAAAGCTATGTCAGGGTTATACATAACAGTTTGAAACATAGCGGCATCATTGAACATACAATCATGTAAAAGTTCTTCTTGTTGTTCTTTAGATAAAAATGGATGAACAAGATAGTTTACAGAACAGTTATGATGTTCTATCACTTGATTGTTTTTGCTTATATATGTAAACTCTTCTATAATGTTAGATGATTGTAAATAATCGGAAACAATATGTAAGTCACAAGCACCTTTGAAAACGATTTTTGTATTGGACTTTGTTTTTTTATTGATTTGTTTTGTTTGATTATTAATCCATGCTGGTACTGGTGAAGCATCGACGTTATTTATGACTTCTCCCACTACATGTAGTTTAGGATAACCTAAATTTGCATAGACGTATTGTTCTACTCCTTGTCCTATTGTGCGGCATGAGAATAGAAAATGAATGCATTTATTGTTCTTTATTGCGTAAAAGCCAACAATACCATAATCTCCAAATTTGTCACCAACTGTAACGTATCCTGACTTTACTAGAGGGTCATGGATTAAGGTTAATAATTCATCTTTTGAATCTCTTCTTTTGGTATAATTTAACTGATTAGTGCGTAATATTAATTCTGCAAGACGATCAATATGAGCTTCACAGTCATTATGTAGTTCAACATGCGTTTCAGAATCAAATAAAAATTCCATATTATCTGATGCTTCAGATTGGGCTTTACGCTTTTTTTCCAGTATTTTATAATTATTCAATCGGGAGTGGGCGAGATCTTTTTTCGGTTGTGTTTCGAAATAGTTTATTAAATTAGGTATAATATTAGGTTCTGATACATTTAAATTAGGCTCATAATAAACAGCTTCATTTAAATTTACAATATTATCGTCCAAAAACAGGCAATTGACAGCTCTTAGCCCCATATCTTTTAGCATAAGTTGTATGCGTTTACCTTTAGGTTGCCAGTTTACTGATACGAAGACAAAATAGTCAGCAATGCCCAATTCTTGTAGTTTTTGTATCACAGGTTGTTCATCGTTTTTAGAACAAATGGCATTGATAACACCACAATCTGTTAATGTTTTTATTAATTGTATGTTGGCATCAATAGCCTCAATACCTCCTTCACTAAGAGTTCCATTCCAGAAAGTATCGTCTAAATCCCAAATTACTAATTTAAGTTTATTGTATTCCATGCTATATTTTTCTAATACGTGTAAATAGATATAGTGTTATTGACATTTTATGAATAATAATATATTTCAACCAATTAGAGCAAGGGAATATATTTTGATGGCGTTTTAGTAAATTGATATCAATTGTATTTAAAACATGTTTAATCAAAATATATGAAGGAGCTATGTCGTTTATTAAAACATCATATATATTTCCCCATAAATGACGAGCAAAATATATTTCAACATTATGATTCCACATGCCTTTTTTCTGTATGAAATTCATGCGTAAGTTCCACAAACGCATATATATTTCAAAAAGATTTTTATGTTTAATAGTTGATAAAGTACCGCTATCGAATCTGCGATAGAAGTAATGACTTTCATGAATGGATGCAATTTTTTTTGTATAACTGAGATAAGAAAAGACAAAGGTCATATCTTCTCCTAATGATATATCTATGGGGAAAGTAATATTGTGTGTCCTTATAATTTCTTTTTTATAAAGTTTAGAAACTGGTCCATAAAATAAATCAATATCTGCGATGAATCTGTCTGCTGAGTTTGAATTCATTGAATATATATTATTCTGTATAGGTAACTGTATGTTTACAACTTTATCCTCTTTGAAACTAGTAATACCTGAAACAACAATATCTACATCATCAGACATATTATTTATCATGCTTTGCAAATAATGAGGAGTTATCCAGTCATCGCTATCAACGAAACATATATATTGTCCTTGTGCTTGTTTCAAACCGACATTACGTGCTTGAGATACACCTTGTTTTTTTTGATGTATTACTAAAAATCTATTGTCAAAAGTATGCCATTTATCACAAATAATACCGCTTTTATCAGAAGAGCCATCGTCAACTAAAATACATTCCCAATCTTTATACGATTGGTTGGATACTGATTTCAAGCATTTATCAAGATATTTCTCTACATTATAGACTGGTATGATTATGGAAATCATTCTTCGATTATTTTATAAATTGTATTCATTGAAGTTTCTAAAGAAAAGTTTTTCCCTCTAATTGCAGCTTGTTTAGCATAGTATGTTATATGGTTGTTAGTAAGCATCTTTTTAAGACCTTTATATAGTCCTTCTTCACTGTTTTCACAGCATATACCCCATTCGTTGTTATCTCCTAGTTGTTCTTTTACTCCAGAACATTCTGTTGAAACAACAGGTTTTCCAAGGACTAAAGCTTCCGTAATAGCTGTATTGAATCCTTCTGTATAAGAAGAACAGACATAAATGTCTGCTTGTTTTAAATAGGGATAAGGATTTTGTTTAAATCCAATTAATTGTACATAACTAGACATATCATTATCTGATATAATTTTAAGGAGATTTTCTTGTTCAGTACCTTTTCCTAAGATTGTTATATTTAAGTCAAAGCCTTCTGTATTCAGACGTTTGGCAACTTGTAGTAAGCGATCGAAACCTTTCCGTGGCGTTAATGATCCTATGGCTACAATATTAATTTTTTCATTTTGATATAATATATCTTCATTTATCGCTTCTTTTTGTATTTTCTGACTATCAATAGGATTATAAACAACTCTTGAGGTTGAGAGTCCAAAAATTTTGTCTACTTGTTGTTTTACATTTTGTGAGACACAAGGTATAGTATTGAAACTCTTATAACATTGATATTCTTCTTTGTTATTTCTAAAAGCAGTTTTACTCCAATGATAATTATCTAATTCGATATGTACCCATCCTATTTTTTTTATTGTATTTGGTGCCCCACTTACTACACGTGTAGCATATCCTTCAATGAAAGCTATTGCCACATCAACTTTTTCATTTACAAATAATCTATAAAAGAGTTGAGGTGATGTATATGCATATACTAATAGTTTTGTTTTATTTTTTATTAGTTTGATGGCTTTTGAAATGACAGAATCTTGTGGCTCCAATTTATCATATATATATTTATATTTTATATAAGGTGAAAATAAGTTAGGATCAAATTCATATTTGCATAACGAATATAATATAACATCGTACTTATTATAATCAAAATGGGAAAGAATAATTTGTGATATTTTTTCTACTCCTCCTCCATATAAATTTTCAGTGAAAAAAAGAATTTTCTTTTTAATCATATTAATGGCTATATTTTAGGAAGTTCAAGAATTTTATCTTTTCTAATTTTAGTATAACGATAGATGTTAGAAAGCATAAGATTAATATAATTACATATCTAATAATACTAAAAGAAAATATTGAAAATTCATTTAGATTTAATATATTCTTACAATAGTTCGTTAAAAATTAGCCCAGCCTAAGCG